>Ga0307510_10007167_pt1 | contig 13280 bp, 18 predicted proteins | sample 12_EM_MG_FD_207224 | JGI IMG/M metagenome (GOLD analysis project Ga0307510, IMG submission 207224) | Populus trichocarpa ectomycorrhiza microbial communities from riparian zone in the Pacific Northwest, United States - 12_EM | ecosystem: Host-associated > Plants > Roots > Unclassified | place... | reverse complement strand
GGGTACCCTGTGACTTTGTGTGGTGCTGGTGGAACTAATAGGAAATTTCCTCATTTCTGGGAGACATGGACCTAGATCGTGTCACTGGAACACTAGGTTGATTAGAATGGCCGGAATCAGTGGAGATACGGGCTAGGACAACTAGGATTGGTTGCCTAGCAACCCTAGCCTTTCCAGTCCTCCAGCTGCATGTCATTTTGCTGATGGATAAAATGGAAGTAGTCTTAGTTATATTGCATGAAAAAATATAGAGCTGTGTAAAAAAGTAGAGCAGTAGTAAAAAAGTACATGGAAAGTAAAGGGGTTGGCTTGTTACAAGTAGTCTGTACTTTCCAAATTTTTACTTTTTTTACACAAAAAAAGCAATAAAAGCAGTAAAAGTAGCAAAAAGCAAATGAGGGGTTTTCCTGATGTAACTGGAGAAAGAATGGGCCTATGCAAGTTCTAGGTTGGGGAATAACAACATTTACTGATGGCCTAGGCATAAAGATATGCACCATATCCATATGGGCCCACACAAACTCATGCACTTGTTACCAAAACTTGGCCCACATTGTTCTTTCCGATACACATGACAAGTTTGCATGTGGGTTCTGCCAACTACTACAACAACATATACTACATGGGCTCCTGCTGCCGGGTACAAGAGCATAACATTCAAGTTCAAGTCCAGGCGATAGAGCAAGTCAGACGAATCGCAACATCAGCTATTCCTATCACAGACGCCACTAACTGGAATCTTGCTTAATTTATGAGCTGCTCCCATTTGTGATGTTATCAGGGGACGCCCATTGTCATCGCCTGCCCCATTGAATTGAGATGTGCCCCTCTCATTATCCCTGTGGTGGCCCAAGAGTCCCAAATCACCACCCAGATCGATTTGACGAAGAAAATTCCCATCCATGCGGATTACAAAACAGCCCCTGAAGGTAATTCTTAATCGCGAATGGCACATTATTCTGTATCGTTGTTGAGTTCGTGCGTCATGAACTAAATCACGATACGGGATCCAGCCTTTGGCTCCTGCTTTAATGGGATGTATGCGCATGATCTGAAGAGTTTCAGAGGAGAATACCAACCCTAGAATAATGTCAGGTTTTAATACGACCAGTCGTTCCGTATTCGTTTGTTCAAGTGTGGGTTAGATCTCAGTCTACCGACCGCTCCGGCATCAAATACACACCGGGAATGCGAGTGTGAAGAGCACTGGGAACACGCTGTGCTATCCACGTGCTCCAGTCTGCTCGCTGTCATCGACAGTTACAATTCGCCAGTTATCCATTTTACACATTTTTTAACGAAGGTGTATTCAAGGTCGAAATGCCTTGTTGAAGTAAAGGACGTTATCTTGTTTCCACGTGTCTACAGGCCCTGATTATCATCGCACAAGTCTGCCTAGGGATCCAAAAACCTCTAACATGATATCTGGAAAACTCAGGTCGTGCAGGGGTCCGTTGGAAAGTTACATTGCATGATATGCTCAAGTCATATTCCATCGCTACCCTGCAGGCAGGCCATAACAGAACTGAAGGACCTTGGTTCTGAATCTTTATGGGCTATTCCTGAAGCCCATTAGATATTCCATTATTTGGAGGGCAGCCTGTACGGATGAATATCGTCACCTCCTGATCAACCTCAGATATTGCCACTTACGATAGGTGAGTCTCCGGGTACCCTGGGTCAGTCACCATGGGTCAGCCAGGGCGTTAAGAGCGGCATGGGGTCATCGCTTACATATGTCCAGAGAGTGAGACCTCAACGTAGGTCAATCCGCGCTCAGATTGCATGTTCCCCAGCGCTCCAACATTGTCAACTATGAACGAATCTTTCGAGATATGCTTCTGGAAGCCCTGTTTCCCGGCCCCTGATAACTCGGATTAAGCCGACGCTCCAAAATTACAAACCTAATATAATAGGACTCACAAGTCATGCTGTCGACACACTTAGGTATTACTCAAAGTGATCACGGATGCAGACAGAATATAACTCACTTTTGGAGGACGATGCGAGTGCCCTCAGCAATCACGAGGAAGTCACTGAGGCCCTGCACAATTACCGAGCGCTTGCTCTTTTCGATGACATTTGGGAGGACTGTGTATGCCAGCGGGACACTCGGATCTCCCTTGGGGAAAACTTTTTGATCAGCGCACAACACCCAGTCAACGTCAGGTGCATGAATTGCCGCCTTGACATCAGGACGATCAAACTACACAGGAGCGATCTGAGTCACGAAAAACGATCCTCTAGTAAAGTAAACATCAAATCAGTGAGATGAAACACGAAACGGCGGGGCTTACGGGAGCCCAAGGACGTCCCACGGTACTGGCCACTGGAAAATGACATCAAGTGGTCACGAACACCAAGTGAAGCAGAGTGCTTACCATCTGAAAGATACGATAGGCATCGAAAGCTGGGTTCACAAGCAACGCCGCATCGAAGATCTCACCCCAAACATTGCAACCAGGATCGGACTTCAAGTTCGTCGATTTACCGGGCAGGGGGAGTAGTCCTTGAGGTGGGTACGTCACATACTTCTTCATGTAATCCGAATAATTGCATGTTTTTGCCACAGTGTCTAAATGCTTGAGGAAAGTCTGACTGGAAAACACCTTGAGTCACCATTGCAAAGGGCAAAGAAGAGAATGACGGACTTGAAGGCGAAGACATTTTCATATTTATGTACGAAGTCGACAGCTGGGATTTGAGACTGAGCAACCTCCCAGCCGATTGCAGCTGCATTCGAGCCAAGGATGAGAAAGGCTCCAAGTCGCTTAGAGGAAACTCACGGTCGTTGATCCAGATACCCTGCAAATCCAGGTCGAGTGTTGACCTTGTTGTATTCTCATAGATGTAGTTCGCGATGTCTTTGTCGATGCATCAGTCGAAAATAATCGGATTTCAAGATTCCACTCACACGACACATACATTCCTGCATACTGCCTTATTGTCAAAAGTAATTTGGTCACCATCAAAGGACGTGTACTCACACTTTCACCTGTGACATAGAATTTCTTCCCTTTGAGCTCCGAGAAAATTTCCAAGAACTCTTTCAAGAATCCTACGAGGTGAACCGCCACATCGTCCTCGTCCTGTCGTGGTTCCAGACGTGAGCGCCATGTTACAGAGCCACACGGCCTTGGAAGGGGCATACCTTATCATTCGGCTGTCCTTGTGTGAACCCGGTACCAACAGGTTGTTCGATATACAGGATGCTGGAAAGATTGGTCCAACTCCACTCGTTCTGCGTAGGCAAAGCCTGGCCATTTTGCCAGGTAAAGGGCTGTGATCGTGTGTCATGTGTGGGACCTCAATTGGGAAATAGTTGCGGTGCAGCTTACGCCATTCTCCTTCAAGGCACCAAACAGAGACGAACAGCCAGGACCTCCACTCGTCCTTGAAAAAACCCGGTTTGAGTACAACCCGTCGAAAGCCTTCAATTAGGATATGCGACATACCAGAAGATGAGATCATCTAGACTTCCTTCCGGTCCAGGAGGGAAGAACCAGAAGAACAACTGAGAAGTGAGTAAGTCCAAGCTGAATTCGTCTGTGGAGGTCCCCTATGACCGAACCTTTCTTGTCTCGTTTGCCGCAGGGCTGACGGGTATCAGGCCCGCCCACGACGGGCCAACATCAAAGTTGACGAAAGGAAGGGATTTGCCATCGACGTAGTACTCTGGAAACGCGTGAGAGAGGGGACGAGGGACGCATATATCCTTGCATACACACTGGAAGCTTTTGGATTTGTGAATGTGATGTTTTTCACACTCGGAGGAGCTGGGCCGTCTGCAGCACGACGCACCTTGGTTGCACGGTTTCGATCCGACTGCCAGCGTTTCACTGCTTCGAGGCGCTTGTCGTGTACGGACCTCGGCGAAGTGTCCCGTGCCGCTACAGGCGCCGAAAGGAGAATTCCGCAAAGCAGACCGACAAGAGCGAGCACATGGGCGAGACGGGTCATGGTTGACAAAGAATACAGTACTCCCTTTCCCCAAATTTATATAGTCCAAAATGCGATAGGGTGATTGGGTGATGCGCCACCAGCAAGACTAGTGAAAGATGTTTTTGTTTCGCAAATAGTTAAGCGGGCTCAATCCGCATGCGAGCTGGACACCCCACTCGTACAATACTGCACGTGCTGACAGTGGCTTAGGCTGGGAATGACAGAAATTTTATGAAGGTGAGTCCATCCCGAAGTATTTCATAGTTGAGAAGAGGGAATTTTGTGGCCATCGTGCACAAGTGTCTAGTAACTTAAGGTGTAGAACAAGTGTCACAAGGGAGAGTTGGCGTACTATGGCATGTGATGAGCTGTCGTTGTTTCTCCAGGAGAGATATGTGTGAGCCGGGGAAACCGAGTCCGCGTCGTGTTTGTGTCTCTGCCACTCGTATTCAGATGGGTGCTACTGTAGGCGCTAAGGATTCTTGTGAGGTAGTGTTGCCGGAGAGTTGAGGTAACTCGAAACATTGAAACATAACAATGGTTACCGCACATTCGGTTCGGAACCACACTAAACCAAACAATAGTAGTTGATGATACTAGTACGATACTGTAGATGGTAGATGGAGCTTTGCCACTTTCATGATAAAACATCAATGCATCAAGACCTAATAAACACTGACTTTCCCTGCTCCATTGTCTGTCCAACCCATGTAACGTTCTGTTGTGGGGAGTGTCTCACCTGGTGACAAGCACCTCATTCTTTGACTCACGAGTCGGATATCCGTCCTTCCATTGACTTTGATCAGTTTCCTTAATGTTGTTACCTTAGAGTCGGATTAGTAGATAATATAGAGAAGTTGTAAACAAAACGCTGGGCGGAATCGGTGTGGAAATTACGCTGAAAGCTGATTGGTGGATGCCCAGGCTGCTAGCATACAAACATTGCTGCACACATAGTTAGCCTGAGTTCCAACTCAACTCAACTCTCCAGCAACACTAGCTGGCAGCCACGTCACGGTCTATCCAGTTTCTATTGCTTCTTCTATTTCTAGGGTTATGACACTCAGGCCGCCGCCGGCCAGAGTGTTACGGCAATGATGGTGGAGGACTGTGATTTTGTGATAAAATCAAGAAGCGAGGGAGGGAACCACACATTCTTGCACGAAATATTCGTGAAATCGGCTATCGCCCGCGAGTTCGGGGTGGAACGTCGTCAACAGGTGCCGGCCTTGACGTAGCGCGACCACCGATTGCGCGGGCCCGCCGTCTGGTGTGGAATCCGGGAGCAATGATTCAGGAATGCGAGAAACGACCTCGATTGGGGGTTCGTGTGCTGCCGGGAGGAGTTCCGTAATTACCTTCGCGAAGGATTGGTTCAGCAGTGCGGCGACGACGTGGTGCTTATATATGCCTCACTGGTGCGCGGATGAAAATTCCAAGGAAGGGTCTATGAGCGTCTTGGAGTCCGCTAACTTCGAGTGGGGCCTCAAAAGATTCAACCTATGAATACAGGACCTGAAGTTAATTTATCATCTCCGTTTGTGTGACGACGCACTTGTGATCCCCAACCGTTCCTCGTAATCTTGACCGAGACGCCACCGAGCAGTTCCTGTCCTCCCTTCTTCGGATTGGACACGGCCTGCGCGAGGAGAATCGCACCCGCGCAGGTCCCCCACACCGGCTTCGTCTTGACGAACTCGCTGAGGGGTTCCATCAACCCGCTCAGACGCGCGAGCAGCGCGATGGTGGTCGACTCTGGAGCGGGGGAAGTCAGCACATACAGACTCTGCCGTGAAAAAAAAAGGGGGGAGGGGAAGAGAAATAGGCAGACCTCCTCCGGGTATGACCAACGCGTCGCACCGCTTCAGCTCTTCCGGCGTGCGAACCTCGATCGCCTCTAGACGACGGTTTTTCCCCGAGATCTTCTGGAGCATCGCTTGGTGTTCTGCGAACGCACCTTGCAACGCTGCGAATCGCTCCCACGTAAGCAATTTTTTTCGCCCCGTCGGGCGGACAGGGGGAATTGATTGATTTAGCTCGCAGACATACCGAGAACCCCGATGACGAGGTCAGTGGTCTGGGTGTCCCGCATTTCTTTTTATGCTATCCTTTTTGGTGGCCCTGTGGGCTCTTTGGGTGTGTGTCCTGGTCAAGAGATTTCTTTCCCATGGCCACCGAGCCACAGACAGTCAGCGGAGCACTGCCGTGGATGACGGAATGGTTCTGATCCGCGATCAATCTTGCGATAATCTTTCCCGTGCTTTCCCGTGCGATGGCTGCCAGCTGCCGGGTAATCAGATACGAGATAACCAGATTCCGGCCCTGCCCGCGGACCACGACACTCTTTTGAATTGGTAGCGTTGGTCCAGCGCTTTATCACACAATAGCCCATAGCCCAGAATTCACTCCAGGGGGCAGGGAGCAGTATATATCACCACAACTCTTCTAGAGCTATCATAGGTCGTCATAGTTCCGCATCGGCGATGAGAGATTGACTCTTGGTCTGATGTTAGGCACTTTCTCCATCCTCTGTCGGTGGGATGTGGGCCGTAGGCCTAAAGTACTGGCAGCTCTGTCGTCGGATCGTCCGGCTTTCTTATCTGTCCCATCGCACAGAACATCTCTGACCTATACGGCTCTATCCTGTAGCACTACCACTGATGCTGGCTTGCATCTGCTGCTTGTCAAAGTAGGCGCCCTATTTCTCTTGGATGAGCTCTTGGGTAAACTGCTCATCGGACGTCCATCCAACTCGCCTTGGACGCTCACCGAATAGTACTGGCATTACATTAGATCCGCTGGATGCGCTTCAAGAAATTGTGTCCTAGTCTAGAGTCCTGAACACCTACAGTGGTGATACACTAAGGAGTCCAGATCGACAACATAACGGTCCATGCACGGGTATACACAGGAGCGGAAACGTGGCAGCATATTGCACAGATTGCACTTTCAAAAAAAAAATCAAAAAATCAAAATCAGAGCTACCACTCCGCAAACCCGATCAGTTTGCTATCCCACGCCCACCAGATCAGCTCGTCCTCTTCCCTCGCCTCCGTCGTAGTTGTTGTAGGGACAGCGGCCGCAACAGGATGGGATGTGCCATCGTCATCGTCGGGGTTATTTTGGCATGTGACGAGGACACCCTCCGTTTTGATGCGGGCGACTCCACGCCGTCGCGCTTTGCCGCCGTCTCCTCCTTCCGCCGCTGCATCGCCAAGGCCAGAATCGACGAGGAAATCCTGCAACGTGTTGTCCAGCGTCGTGCTGACATTCTGTCGCGGGAGCCACGCTGGATGCGAGAAGCCTCGAGGCGCACGCAGCAAAACATGGGTTTGCGTCGGGGCTGCGAACAGTCACGAGGGCAAGAGGCAAGATGAGTCGAGAGAACCGACACGGGCTACGCTTGGCGAGGCGTTAAAATAGGTAGGTGCCACTGACCTAGCTCAGCCGCCATCCCGCCGCCCTCTGCATACGCATTCGCGAGGGTGCGCGCAAGCAGGCGCTCCGCCGCCCGCAACGTCTGTTGTTCTTCAGCGTATGTGCGCGTGGGCTTCGGGCCAAGGCTCGGCGACGACTTGGGGGGAGAAAGTGATGGTCGGAGCGGTCGCTTGATCGAGCTCGCTGGGGGAGGCGACGACGGTTGAGAGGGCTCTACTAATGAGGGAGACGGAGAGCGAGAGGAAGGAGGTTCGGAGGCGGGCGGCAATTCTTCGGCTTCTCTGCCGTCCCTCTCTGCGTCGTCTTCACCTTTTGTTATTATATCTCCGCGCGTCGAATCATCCCCTGCTTCACTTTCATCGTCACTGCTACAGTCTTCGTCGTCTTCGTCGTCGTCATCGACATCATCCTCGCTGGGGGAATCAGTGGACAGCCCAGCCCCATCAATACCTTCCCGTTGACCCCAAATCTTCACTTCTAGACCCTCCAGAACGAGTACGACCCGCGCCTTGGGCGCACCGATCGTAGGACCGAGCACGAGCGCTAGATACACAGTCTCGGTACTCCGATGTGCCGGGTTCCGTGCGAGAGCGGTCGAGAGCGCCGAGAAAGTCGTGTGAAGATGCGAGGAGAGCTCATCGAACGCTGTGATCATGTCCGAGCGCTTCCTGGCCGCACGCGATGCGGACGTTCCACCAGGAACGCGTCCCAGCTGCGCAACGGGGCTGAATGGAAAATGGCCAGATGTTCAGCAGGCCACGCGACAAAATAAAAAAGTAACAATAAAAACGAGGGCGCAACGCACAAGGGGACCTGACTTTTGAGGAAAAGGACATGCCCGAGGAGTGCGATTGCGAGGCTTGCGGCCATGTTATCTTGGATCGAATGCACCTCGAGGCTTACAGAGGGTATCTTGAGCGCACATTCTCGCTTTGGTGGTGGATCCGATCGCTGTGTGACTGCGTCTTGCTCGGGTGACGTTGGTGGTGTAGGTACTTGCGAACCAGGCGCACGGAGACACGTAGCTTTTGAAGAGGGAGAATGTGAAGATAAGCCCGGGGGATGAGGAAGGTAGGATGGGGTCAAAATAGGCATCTCCTTACGTGGTTGAAGTAAAAACGTGCGATTGCTAGGGCGAGTGTCGCGTTTGTCGTGTCGCGCTCTCAATCTCAAGCCCTTGACAAGTGATCACGTGAACGCGTAAATCGATCTAGTGAGTGAGGAAGAGGTTCAAGCTCAGGCTCGGTCAGCGAGACTGTATCGAGTAAATACGAAAAAAAACTCTGAGTTTTCCGTCAGCAAAGCTGTCAAATAACTTGTTTCACTTTATCTTGCCTTTTTGACAGTGTCGGTGTCACAAGACGTGGCGAGAAGGCTGCCTGACCACTTCTAACAGCTTTTGCTACATGGCATTTCCGCGTTCACGTCGTAAATCCGCAACTAATCCACAATTATATGTATAACAATGTGGTATTACAATAAGTACGAGCATAATATCTGATTATGAGCCTAAGTAGTGATTATGGGGTCTAAATCCTCTGATCCAACTACCTCTTCCTCATCTTCCCACTCACTGGTATTCATTCGTTCCGTGCGCGCTTGCCACTGCAACCAGTCCCGTCGACCAGCCCAGACAGACAGACAAAGAGCAACCATGCAAGCCAATACGTTCAAATACAGGGTTTGAACATAGCATTCCCGTCCGGATAGACATTGATGTGGGCGTGGGCCGGTGGTCGGGGGTGCTCTGGAAAGCACCGAGCGAGACTCGGCTGGCGTTTCGTGAGCGTCGAGGTTTCGCCCGAAGATGATTGAAAATATATTTCCGCCCACAATGGGAAAGAGTGAAACTATCCCCCAATTCTCGGAGAAGTGAGCTACAAGTCGTTTATCGTCACTTCTGTGCGGTGGTGAGAGCGGGGTAGTAATGTCCACTCACCGAGGCCGAACCACTCGATTGATATCGTGGGCAGCAAACCATACCAACAGCCATAAGCGAACCCTACAATCACACTCGCCATCCAAAGGTGGCCTACATCTCCAATCGCCATGAGTACCAACTGTGAGAGGATGGACAAAGTGGCCACGAGTGGCAGGCAGAACGAGCGCGGGACGCGGAGACGCGACTTGGCCGTATCCGCGGCGATCCCAATGAGGACGCGACCGCAGAAATTCGCCAGGCTTAAAGAGGACACCTGAGCCGCTTGCCAGGTAGATGATTCCACATCATCATACGCTGGATTATTGTGGGCGAGGAGGGCTTGGGCAATAGAGCCCGCGTTGTTGATATCTGATGATGGCACTTAACGGGACGGTCAAGGATACGCGCAAAGAGTGCTCACACATCAACCCTGTACCGGACACTGTAAAACATTAAAATAATAGTCGGGACCTTCAGACCAAGAAAAGCTCACAAAGTGCATGCATTGAACACAGAATCCAAAAGTCGAGCGACTTGCAAAGGGTCCACCTGTACAGGTCCACTCCGCGTCCTTCCATAACCTTCCCACTAGCAGGATCCTGGCCTGGGCGCGACACGTCAACAGGCCTATTGCGATGATCGAAGCCACTCGATGAGAAAAGTTCCACTGAGTCCAACATGGGCAGACTCGAAATGCTGCCGTGCCTTCGTGGAGAGTGTCGTAGTATTGGTTCGTGAGGTTCTTCTTCGCTCTCCCGTGCGGACTGAATGTGCAAGGGTGTTGAACTTGAGTCTTGATGTTGGAATTCATCCAAATCGGCAGACGTAGCCAATGGTTGATAGCTGTCCCTGGACACAGCAGTTTCTACCCCATGCGAGGGAAGGGGAATGCGCCGCACGAAGAAGAACCCAAAGATCATAGGAATTGCCGTGCCCAGCCCGAGTACAAGTAAAAAGTCGGATGTATTGCCCGGGAAGAGTATGTGAGAGATGGAGGAGAAGAAGAAGGCAGAAAGCCCAAAACCGGACATGACGAGACCGACGGGGATGGCCCGCTAGACGCATGTCAGGCTCGCTGAGGTAGAACATGAAGATTGGTAAGACTCACAAAGTTGTCTGGGAAACTTTTAGCGGTAGTATTCATGGCGCTAGCCATACCGGAATGTCCACCGGCACCAGTGATAAAGCTACATGTGACGAGGAGCACGAAGCGCACCCGGCTTAGTTGGGTTGCCTCGCCAAGTCCTGCATCATAGATGCCACGTATTCCGGAATAGCCGGAGAGGAGGGAAATGAATGCGCCGATGAGCAGCAGTCGTGGGCCCCTCGCATCGACAATCTTTCCCAAGATCGGGCCGGTTAGATAGACCCCGACTACAGTGAAATTGAAGCGTGCAAGCGAGGTAAGGCGTGAAAGTCGTACCGTTTCCAGCAACGGCGAACACGTTTAGTTGGGTATGTGTGAGATGAAGACGCGCGCCTAATTGGGGGAGGTATGCTAGAAATGACACGTTGTGAGCGTGTGGATCGATGGAAACCCGTCCTGCGGGGATAGGAAAGGAGGGGAGTGAAGTGCGGTCGAATAGCAATTCCAGCCTCTGGGTTAGGAGCGCATACGCTCTAATTGGGTGGTGACAAAAGGGAAACGTTGAATCATGGTCGCGAATCGCTACATAACTCACCACCAACGACCTACTCATCGAGATGTGCAAGAATTTATCAGCGCAACACTAATGGCAGAAGAGGAGTGTAATGACATACATAGTTGGAACCCGAGCTGAGCGCGACCAATACAGAGAAGAAGAGAGTCGTCAATCTGGGAAAAGTGAATAGACCCGGTGTAATTCCGTGGCCAATCATGGCTAGGAAGATGAGAAAGTAGGAAAGGGAAGAAAGACCAAAACACAGTGAGATGACCCAGTATCGCCCATTTGACAAGATGAATGGATATAAATGGACAACCAAACACCGGACCAACGGCCCGCCCTCTATGTCACCCCCATCAGACTTGTACAAGTTCCACAGACCAAAGTTACGCGTACATGACACCCCACATCCTCTCAAGCGGGAATCAGAGCTGTGTGCCCGTCTACAACCTGTCTTCTGACCCAAACTAACTGCTCATCTGTTCTTCTCAGATGTCTTCGGAACCTCTCAAGACATCGTACAAAGCGTCCAGCTCCGCCGTACCCACGTGAAAACTGCGCTGCCGTGCTCGTGGCGCTGTTCGTAGGAAGGGCAGGCGACCTTTACGTTCTATTGAGCCAGTATGATTACGTTCGATGACTGGAACGCAACCGTCCTTGAGCTGATGCCATGCCAATAGGCGAGCCAAGACGCTCAGCTCCTACGCTGGTGATACCGCACTCCCAGGTGGAAAAGTCGATGATGAGGACAAGACTATTGAAGATACCGCGGTGCGTCCAAATGTCAGCGTTCCCTCTTCTTCTATTCGATTGTGATAGTTGGTTTCAAGAGGCGGGAAGCATTCGAGGAGGTCCTGTTCTCTCGCCCCTCCGTGCCTGCGTCTGTGCTGACACCGCACAGATCGGTCTTCCTCAGGACAAGAGCAGATTACCCTTACTCTGCATCCTCGATCCTTTCATTGCCGGCAACGAAGTACTCGTGACTCCGTGCGCACTTTTCTTACCCCCTGATTTTCTCAACGCTCCTGACATGCATCTCCCTATCACACACAGCGTAGTCGTACTCATCCTCGACAACACCCTCAAGGTTCGTCTCTCCTTCCCCCAACCAATTCCCAGCTCGCGATTGAGCCCTTTGCAACCCCTCCACAGCCGGTACTGAACGCCCCCGAAGTCGACACCCTCTTCTCGCACCCGCTCGCCTCCTTCCTCTCCACCAATTTCCCCGAGCGCGCGGCACCCAGGGGCCCCTTCCTCGAAGCAGAGGCCCACGCAGAGACCGCCGCCGTCGAGCTGCGGTACCACACCTACAGCGACGTCCCTTGGCCCTGGCACTGGCTCGCCCGATCCACGAACGCGCAATCTACGGGCCGCGCCGTGCGCATGCACCGCTTCCTCACCGGTCGCGAGGCCGGCGGGATCAAGCCCATATACGGGCTCACCGCGTGCGTCTTCCTTCACCCTTGACCCCTCTTTTCTTGCGTGCTGCTGACGCATCTATGATTGGTGGACTAGTGCGATCCTCATTAGGACCGCCGCCATCGCGTACGGTCGCCCACCGGAGTTTCCCATGCAGGCCCGTGGAGAGCCAGAGATCAACGAGCGCGTCGCATGGTCGTTGCGTCATCCGGGAAAGAGACTTGAGGAGGCCTTGCGGAAAGAGAGTATCGACGCCGAGCGCGCCGCACGCGTTTGGGATAGATGGGACGGCGGCAAGTGGAGCGTGGGCAAATTTCGACAGCGGCTGTCCTCTCGACTCTGAATTCGGGAAACCGTTTACTGCTGGTCGAATCCCTCTTTTGTCTTTCACGGGGTAGATGTTGTACACTTATCATTTCGGAGTAATGAAGTCATGATGAATTACGCTAGCATGTGTTGCTCAGCGGGGGTGCATACGGTACACATTGTCGTGAAACTCTATATGAGAAGGGCTGGTTGTCCATGCGGGTACGTAAAAGTCCGGTATCATAAGAGCTATCGAGACAATCGCCAATGAAACGCAAGACAAGTCAAAACAATGATGCTGCCGGCCGAACGGACGGACGGACGGACGGACGGACGCAACACTCGCTACTTTCACCTGCTTTTTCGTATATCTCACAGAAGCAGCTGCTCGGCGTAAAACGCCTGCGCCTCGACCAGCAGCTGCATCTCGCGCATCGACCACTGCGCCCGGACTTCCTCCTTCATCTTGGTCCGCGCGTCCTGCTGGATCGACTTGACCAGCACGCGGAACGCCGCCGAGATGGGTCTGTGGTCCGAGATGTCGGGCTCGTACCGACGATAGTGCAACTGCTCGACGCGCGTCGGGTCTCGTGCGCGCCAGAGCACCC
>Ga0307510_10007166_pt1 | contig 13281 bp, 9 predicted proteins | sample 12_EM_MG_FD_207224 | JGI IMG/M metagenome (GOLD analysis project Ga0307510, IMG submission 207224) | Populus trichocarpa ectomycorrhiza microbial communities from riparian zone in the Pacific Northwest, United States - 12_EM | ecosystem: Host-associated > Plants > Roots > Unclassified | place... | reverse complement strand
ATTCGAGAGAGTCGATTGAGTTCCCCGGTAACTCGTCTGGAAAGTCCCGTGCATTAGCCTGTGAGTCAACCTCGGTTGCATCTATGCTTTGAGACATCACGAGAGTTAACGCAAAGGCTTATTCAATAATATGATTCAACTATAAAAGTAAGGAGTCGACACCCGTCCAGGCTTTCCAACACCTAACACCAATACAATCCCTAGAGAAGTATGTGAAAGAGAAATAAGACTCGTAGCAGAATGATTTGTTCAGTTTTATCTTAACACTCACAGCACTTGATAATCTATTTAATCATCTTCTCTTTCTTGTAGGAATATTGTTTACTATGTCGGTTGCAAGCCATCACTATATATCACTCATAGATCGCCTGCCGTCCCCGGCCGTCACCTGTGGTCCCCCCCATTATTTATCCCCACGTGCCCGGCCGCCACTCCCAATACCTGCCACCTGTATACCCCCCCCCCGCAGTCCTTGCCTACACCCTATAGTCCTTGCCTACACCATATCGTCTTTTGATACCTTCTATAGTCCCCGGTAAAATCCCGGCCGTCCTTCCATCTCCCCTGGCGTCCCCCGTAGCAGCCCCTATCAGGTGTGTCCCACCGCACCAAGAAAGGCCTAGCGTGTAGGGCCTGGCGGTCCCAGGCTAGCCCGGCCGTCCCCTGAGTAACTTGACCTACCCAGGACCCCGATTAGCGGTCCCGTCTTCTTGGCATTATCCCCGCCGTCCCTGTGGGGCCCCCGGACGGTTCGGAACACTGGTAAGGGCTCGAATACAAGGCCGGTGTGCTGTGTCGTTGAAATTTCCCCCTCTGGGAAAGGGGAGAAGGAGTTACAGCAAAGTCACCCCTCGGTTGGGAAGTAAAAAAAGAAAAATGCACAGCGCTTTACTACGAAAGGCAATTACAACGACATAGCACGCCGGCCTTGTATTCGAGTTTTTACGGTAGAGGACTCGCACAGCCTTACCTAGGTGGAAGGTACAGTATCAATGGTGATGCCAGCGGTTGGCACTCGGGCTCCCGGGCTTATGAACTCTCTGCAAATGTTGGGCTTTTTAAACTTGGCACTTTTGACCACGTCCGATCAAGGGACCAGGTTTCCAAGTTTGCTTCCTGTTTGCTGGAAGAGCAAAGCACAAGTAGTAATGCGGTTTGGTGTTGATCTAGTCTCGCACCAGGAAAACATGGCCAAGAAATCACGGTTGGGCTAGGTCAGGAAACCTAGAGTTTGGGTAAGTTGGGTTTCTCAATAAACATGTCTCACCTAAAGTCAGATACAGAAAGAAACAAATTAAGCTTGGCTCACGGGGAATTTATAAGCAAACATCAATCCTAGCCTTGTTTTATAAAATATTTTAGTGCTCTAGGTTGAGATCACGTAGCCCCATAGTTATGCACCAAGCACAAGCCCCTTGTTGCATTCGTTAAGACTGCCAAACCCCTCAAACATTCACTCCCTCACTTTTGGAACACTAATTTTCTCTGGAATCATGCCTGAATCATTAGGGGAAATTGTCTCAATACAAGGTTATCCAATCTGCTAGACATTGAACAGAACTGCCTGGCGATAGGGTCTACATAAAAGTTGATCCACCAGCCGATCTCGATGAGTGAAGAAGTGGTGATTGAGGTATGCCCTAGCAATCCCGAACCTGCTAGCCTGAGTGGGAAAGCAAACTATTTTGTGGTTATCCTAAAGAGGGATTAGCCTTTACAAATACTTCAAGGTGGGGCTAGACACACATCTGGATTGATTGATATCAGGTAGGAATCGAACTGTGCCTGTATATCTCAGCTAGGTAACATGTGACTTTGTACAGAATTGATAGTTTCATGAGATTCAGAGGCCGGTGGAACTCGGATCTACTCACTGAAGCAATGATAGTTCCAATGCCAATAATGTTTTAACGAAAATATATCGGCATATCCTGCCCACAAAAGAAAGACCATCAATCACTGCGGACCTGTCAGTGATTACGCAACGGCCATCACGATTCTATACCGCATCTGTAAATCCCATATGGCGGCCCGGTCTTCACTAAGAGCTCATTTAAGCCAGGGGCCTTCTTAGGGACCGTGATGGAACCTATCAAGAGTGAGTGATAGTCAATGACCTGTGAAGAGAGAGGACCTACCATTTGTGATAATATAGTACTTCCCTAGCCTTATATGCGAAATATCACTGTTAACGAATTGTCAGCTATGATCTTCTCGTTGAATGTATCGCTAAAAATAGCTTCCCGATGAGCTCTACTATACCATAGAGATTTTTGGTGATTATATTTTATGTGAGGTAGAGGCCTCTGAGTACAGTATTATGATTGTTGAAAGAGTCAATGAATGAATTACGCAATAGCCAGGGAGTGGTTAACAGAATTAACCTGCGGGTGCCATGTGCTTTTGATGTCATGATTGCAAGTGAGAGTAGGAAAGAGAGGGATTCTCAACTTAATATATTGGTGTAAAAGCAAGGAAGGTTTACACAATGTAGGTAACTGAGAAGCAGAGAAGACATAAGATGTACTCGGATTCCTGAATGCATGAACAAACCTTGCAAAAAGCATATAAAACCTTCTACTGTGAACTTCTATGATGCTTGCTTTAACCCGGTCATGAATGTTTTGTAAAGTAATACTTGTTTCATGGGCTGGACACATGTTTCCACTGATATGTAGTGAATGAAACTTCCTAGGCAGAAGTGTTGATGAATATGCTTGGTCAGATATCTCTCATTTTTGTGAACCTCTTTTATTACATACTGTAATTTTAAAAGCAGTTGAAAGAAGGTAACAATCTGTGTCACCTCTCAGAGATTGAGCCTAATCTCGATTATACCTATAATATTATCTCTTGATTTGCTGGCAACAACTCATTTTTCCAAATAAGGTCCTCCTCCGCCATGATAGGGACTCTCGTCCTATCAGGCAATGAAGAGTTCATTTGAACTCAGTAGGTAGTGCACATTGAAGTTACATTGAATAAGCATGTATTGATCAGCAGATCAATCACAAGTGAAAGGCAATAGTAATTAAGCGAATATAAAACAGTTGCTTATTCATCTAACTCATTAGTAGGAAAGTACCTAGATAGTAGCATGAAAATCTTCTTCCTAGGATGGAAAGTCTCTAATTTATACTTGATCTCTACTCTACGCTTACCATGATGACTCATCCATATTAGTCATCCTCCTCTTATGACTCATAACAAGTCATAATATTCAATTCATCAGCTGACTCCTATGAGTCATCTGCCCAACAACCTTTAACTAGTAATAACAACTCACAAAACAAGTCATATACTTAAATGAGCCACCTGCGTGAAACACATGACACATGATATGAGTTATATGTAAAAATCATTACATCACGTGACATCACAATCGTGAGGCATAAAACACTCCACCAAGCATAACATACTCATAACTTGCTACTGAGCAGTCATGTGAAATACTTTGTGTCAACTTAAATCATAGTGTAAATCCCAACATCCCTATTACTAATAAGGATTAGTCTTGTGAAATCTCCCTTGCTTAGTCACAATTTGTAACAAAGAATTACTTACTGATTGACAAAGTGATATCTGAAGCATGGCAATATAATTCTTTGAAAAGAGTAGTGTCAGACCTCCCACCTCCATCCTGTTACAATTCTGTGTTTATTTTCCTATCACAACTATGTGCTGTCACATTCCCCTAAGCAATTTTCCCCTTCTGGTGGGGGGTGATATCTGGTTTGCCCTTGTTTTGATTGTATGAGTTGAGGAACAAGGCAGTTATTTCTTGATAGGAGTATATTGACAATGAAGAGTTGTACAATCTTTTTTCAATTGATGAAATTCTTTGTTTGAAGAGGGTCTTATCTTATTTATTGAGTCTCTTGTCTTGTCTTAACTTGTTTAGCGAGAGCAGTAATCTTTTCCTGGTTGACAAGGCTTTGTTTTATGACTTGCATCTCCTGAATAGAAGTAGCTGTAACAATCCATTTATCTATGTGTTATATTGCAACAGGAAACCACCTTGCTTACCAAGACTTAAGCTCTTACTACCTTGTCAGATAATAGTACAGAACTGGCTTGTCATATCGTAGTTCTACTATCTCATCAGATAGTGCCAAAACAGTTTGTCATTGCCAGTGTATTCAACTAGTCCAATACTTAAAATATTATCGACAAGCCTCTTGCAACTGCCACAACAGTGCCAGGTGTCGAGAGTCTGTCAGTAGACTATTCGTAGAATTCAATAGTTTACATATAGAGAAAATCTTATTGCAACATCTCAGTACAGCAATATACTTAGATGGTTGCGTAATGATTCATTGTCTGAGACCTAAAGGCCTGTCTAATATCGGCTGGTTCACTACCCTAACCCTGATGACTCACCCCCTCACTTTACCTAAGTTCTCTGACTCATGTATTTAGTCATAGTGTAAAATCTATCTCATGAATCATATGGGTCACTGTACAACATATCATTTAACTAATCACATATTACCCTACGGGGAATAGCTCACCAATTATCGAGCAGGATATGTGGCGTTGTGGGATAGTAATATATACAAACTGATGCTACGTGAGTTGAGAGCATCCTCGAGGCATCTAGGAGATAACTCACATTACCAGAGGAGTACAGGCTCTGAGAATTGGGTAATTGATTGGAACAATGTTATGAGTATACTACTCCTCTCAGTCTTAGTTGGATATACCCAGAAAGTATAATACTTTCCTAGGCAGATAGAGGAACTAATCACTCGCGATTCAACATGACTATTGATATGTAAGAAAACTGCCTGATATTCATACAGGGTCAATCAGGATAAAGAAACGGAAGACAGTGTACTGGTGGACTGGTGATACCCGCAAAGCAAATAGAAGTTTGGGATTTGCTGAGTCCAGATGTCCAAGTTCTCAGGGTCAAATAGGGTTTGCACTCTGTCATGATAAACTACATAGTTAAGATGGTAGGTACTTTATAACTAGTGAAGTGAACGTAGCATAAAGATGAGTATAAATGGAAGGCCGCATGGCTAGTGTTTGAAGCACAAACCATCTCCTCTCCACCACCTGGGATTGAAATCTCAACACCACGAGATATCATTGTCACAGTCCCCCACTCACGTCTCTTCCCCCACTATGGCTACTGCCTAAGGGTTGACATTAAGCCACCTTCGATTTTCTGCGGAGGGGTGTTGGCCTCACCTCCTTGGGGTTTGCGTGCTCGTTCATCCTTGACACCTCCTTATGAAGTTTGGTTCTCCCCCTTACTCCGTACTCTCTTTGCACCTCGCTTAGGGTTTTGCACGGTCAGAAAGCATCTGACTTGGTCCATGGTCGGCGTTACTCTGTCTGGACTGGTGGTGGAATTAGGCCTGAGCTTGGTGGACATGTACCTCTGATAGGGAAAGGGTCGGTTTGTAACTTCTCGGTCCCGAGTTGGTTTGTGGTTGTCACAAAAGCCCTTGCTATGGCCTCTTTGTTGCGTGTGGCTAGCTGTAACGACCCTATAGATAGGTAGCTACAGTGGAATAAACTCAAGCCCATATGGTATACAAAGAGGTAACCAGATTGAGGATTGACCAGTAAACTTAGTATACGAGAGGGAGACATGAGTTGGTACACGTGTCTACAAAGTGGCTTGGTGACATCGGGTTAGACAGTGTAACCTTCGGGGAACATGCTTGCGTAAAGTTAAGGAAATATAGTAAACGTTGCATGGGTCTCTGGGGCAACATTATATCTGGGTAAGCTGACTCCCGAAGGGAATAAAGGCATAACAGGGTGAAGTTACCCTATTCTGGAAAAATGATTACCCTACTGTGGGGACCTAGTTACCCTTCTGAGGTACCCCAGTTACCCTACCTTCAGAGACAAAGTCGTCTGCAGACTTAGGGGAAAGTTATCCCACTATGGTGAGGCTCTTAGATGTTTATAGGACCGCTTGGTATGAGACGAAACGGGCTACTTACGGAGCAGGAGTGGTCTGAACCTCCAGTAGGTTTGAGGGTATATTCCAAACACCCCCCTGCGGCTCCAGCGTTGTTACAGCGTGACAGCAGTGTACGGCTGTGTAGTTGTGTGCTTCCTAGTAAAGTGAGATCCATAGGAACGCACACACAACAACATCTGAGTTGTGGCGGTCCAACCGACCAGAAGCTGTTCGCAGGATATATAAGGGGTGCGAGGGTGACCGCCTCCTGGGGCGCCACCTGGATAGCACCTGGGAACCACCTACGGGCATCCATTGACCTTCGGGTAGTAGTATGATCAACAGTAGATAGCTTGGGGCTGACCGGGGAAGGTGCAAGGCTTCCAGGATAACCACTCCAATGTGTGTCCCAGGCAACCCCGTGAACTGTAGCAGTACCATGGGTGGTTAGTGGACTCTAGAGGTGTGAGTCTTGTCGTGATTAAGAGGGTCCCACATGGTTGGCTGTGGGTAGCGCCCATGGAGTCAAACAGCAGTAGCCCTCATATGGTGGGAGCATGCAGTCCGGTTTAGAAGCTTAATATCGACAAGTAGCTTTGCCAATGGACTCCATAGCTTGTATAGACGAAACCACCGCTGGGCCAGTGAGTCCCAATGGATATTATCTCTACAGTGGGCATGTCGGTCAGCCACTGACATGCTACCGATAGGAAAGGATTTTCACTCATGCAGATGTAATAGGGGAGACATCACCGGACGCACTGCCTATATGAAGAGATAGTTAATATCTGAGCGGTCCGACTGCCCCTGAGTGTGAGCTTGCTCTAGGCAGGTGAGTTGGCCACCCCTAAGCTGAGCATGGTGCTTCTGAAAGATACGCATGGTTGACGGGTGTCCTCTGACTTTGAATTATTCTACTTAACTAAAGCGAGAGACACTCTATTCTGATTACCAAAGATTCCCGAAAGAACTTATTGACTGAAGCTTTCAGGCTTAACGATATTAAGTTTTACCACTTGATTCCACTTTGAATTATTTTGCTTTTGATTTTGATCATTACTTCTACTTTGAGTCTTTGGTGCGGTGATAATTTTAGGATCAGTCTTCCTATAGAGTGCCCCCCTTACAGTGTATCGTTAACCGCACTCACCTAACTTTCTTCTGAGAATTGGTGATTGTAGACGCCTACTGTTGACATTGTTTGAATACGAGTCGCTTGTCTGGTACAAGAAGAATCGGGTGGAAACCACAATGTCTACCTCAGTGGCAATGCACCGTTCCCGTTCCAATCAAAGCTCAAACCCAGGTTTCAAAAACGTCTCCATGTTCCATGCCTGTGCGGACTTTATGGGATTCGGATGGACCCCGGTCGCAGGTTTGTTGAAGTACAAACCTACTCCTATTGTAGAGGAGCTGGTCAAGGTAGTTATTGAGGACCCATGTGGCATCTTAGCTACCCTGATCGGAGATAACACTGTGACGCAAAGAGTGCTGGAACAGCGTAGACGCAATGTCACATGTCAAACATTCATTCGAGACATATTCCACCCCTAGCTTCTGAAGGAAATGGGCAAACCTTTTCACGAGGCCCAGGGTTAGTTAGAAGAATTCGTCGAAGAGAAACGGTTCATGTTCCAAGAAGAAATGGTCAATAGTGCGAATGCATGGATGCGGAAACACTAGGATGCGCTCCGTCAGCTAGTAATATTGGTGCAGATGTTGAAGGGAAAAGTTGCAGCCCACCAACAAGTCCAATGCAAAAACTACGACATTGACCTTGGAAATGATGTTGTAATGAGAGCAAGAGCAGCTCCCCGGTTGCCTTTGGTGCAAGAACGCCCCGTTCACTACACTGCGGAATTGGCAAAGTAAAAAGTTCATGAAAGATACAAGTCCTTTCTGACAGAGCATGTATCGCAAAACATGCGAGAGCAAATGCGGCTAGATGCCCAACACCAGCAGTTTATGGAGCAACAACAGCAGCTTGCTCGGTCCGTATCATGACTATCCCCGTTGGAAACCGCAATCGTACAAGCCCTCAGTTCGAGAGTGTTACGGGGTAGCTAACGCGGTAGGATTCCGGGCTAACTAGGCCGAGGATATTCGAGACAACGGAATATAGGTCAGGATGGCTCAAGCAGGATTGTTCGATAAAGTAATAGAAGAATATCGTAATAACTTATAATATTGTTAAGGTGTCTTCTCCGTTGCTTGATGATGTTCTCAACCATCGGGAAGAGCCCTACTATTTATACTAATGTTCACGCTACTTTGACTTCTCTAGTAAAGATGTATCTTTCTAAGAATTCAGTTCGTCAGAACAACGTGCGAATACTGTTTGACCCTGAATCTTGCCCAGCTTGACTCTGAGAATCTCCCGACTGCTATTTCTTCTGAGGGTGTCCCCACTCCACCAGTAGCCAGTCTTCGATCTCTTCGTTCTGATAGACTATAATGGAATATGCAGTCTAAATGCCTACATACCAATAGTATCATGAGTATGGAGTGATCAAGTCCGATGCTCATCTATCAATGCATAATGTGTATGCATTAGTAAGAGTAGAGAACTGGTTCTCTAATCATCGTTCCAATCAGTTAGCCATATCTTGAAATGTGAACTCTTTGAGGTTCCTGAGTAGTCTCCTAGATGGCTCCGGGAAGTCCCTACTCAGGAAGCTTGGGTTCGGATATATGCTCTCCCCTATGGTGGCATATACCTCGCGCATAATTATGCAAGCTATTCCCGCTAGGGTAATAGAGAGGCCAAACTCCTGCCCGCGTTACTGGCTGAAGTAAAGCATGGGCGTGACGTAAGGTTAGCAAGGAACGCAGGACTGGCGTTGGTTTAGGTGATGTTTCACCTCAACCGGCAACACCTACTACCAATCCTTTGGCAGCTGCCCTCCAGGTAGTTAAGCCAAAAACACATCATATTCTTGTAGAAGATGAATATCCGTATGCAGTCGCTGCGTCAACTCCTTTGCCAGAGACCCCTTACAACCCAACGGCCGTTTCTCGGGGAATAGTGCCTGCGGCTCAAGCAAAAGTGTCTGATAATGCAGGATGGGGCGGATTTCCAGGGCCAGCGGTGTAGTGGGCTACGGCTTATTGGTCTGCTGGTTGTAGGATCGAAGAAGGGGGAAGTGAACTCACGTCGACTCATCGCGTACCTTGTCTACGAAGGGAGTGTGAACATATTGTACTTTCCCGAAGTTCTGAGCCACGACCCTCGAAGTTGAGAGAGATCTGTTGCCCCTCGTGTGATGCATCAACACATATGGCGTTTGGCAATTGTTGGGATTTCAATATGGAATTCCCAACTCAAAAGAATACCACCAACCGACATCCTATATCTTCTACAATGTTGGTACCGCATTCGGACAGAATGGATGAAGATAGTGTAACAGGTTTATTGCTGTCTAACGAAAATACAATAGGACCGGCGATAGACCTGCTAGCGCTGGTGGTAAGGGAGGCTTCAAGGGACCGGTAGCTAGAGGGATAATAGTTGAAGGACAATGTGGGCTAAGGGACTCAGGGATTGCCGTTCAACAAAGTGTATTCTTAGACTGAAGGTCTGTCGAAGTCTGCTGGTTCCTGCTAGCCAGGAGACTGGTTTAAATACAAAACCCAAGAGCGATACCCTTCCTGCAATCACGATCATTACCAGTAGCTGCGCACATACCGGAATCCTGTAATCCTGCAAGACCAAAGAAAGAAATAAACAATGCTCAGCCTTCGCCAGTGTTACATGACCATTCCATACCCGCAATCCTAAATATAAACTTCCAACAAGCAAACTAAACATAGAAATACAATAGCATAGCCTATCTGACTCAGAGACAGTGGCGGAGCTGAAATCAAATCAAATAAATCAAATATAAATCAACTAAACATAGGAGATCCTGCACTGCCAACTCCTGTGTACCATTACCGGAACATGTACACATGTTACATTCCCTTATTCTGAAAAATCAACAATCATTCCAAAGTCTTCGCTGTCCTCAGTGCTCTCGTCGGTGTGCCATAGGAGGCTGTCGTCATCTGTGGGGAAATAGTCCTGCTCAGAGCTGCTAGAATCATATTCCTCATCGTCATAGGGTTCCCAGAAGTCGTCTGGGCAGTCGTTTGGGGTGCAGGGTGTAGAGAAAACTTCCATGGGTTCCCAGGAAGCTTTAATGTAGTGGGAGGTGATCTGGGGCGCCGGTTCTGCTGGGTGGTTAGCCTCCCAGTATTCCTGTATGAGTTCCAGAGAGTGGTCGAGGTTCTTGATAGGTTCCCAGGAGTTGTCTGCTCGCTCATAGCCTTTCCAGTGAACCAGGAATTCGTTCCTGTTGTTCTGGAGGCGGTAGTTGAGTATCTGCTCTGCTTCCCATTCTTCTGCATTGTCGATTAGGATTGGTGCTGGCTTGTCCATTCTGCTGGACTTGAATCTATCCGGATCGTTCTCTCTGTATTCCTTTAGCGAGGAAACGTGGAAGTAGGGTTTCTGGAGGGCCATTCTGGGCGGGAGGTGTAGTTTGTAGTTATCTGTGTCAGGTAAATGTTCTAGGACCTTGAAAGGTCCGAACCAGCCTGGTTCTAGCTTCTTCAATCGTCCATGGGAGGAGGTATAAGGGCGGCCTCTAACGAGAATTCTGCTGCCATTCTTGAAGGGTTCCGTTAGGGGTTTGCGTCGTTTGTCAGCTTGGACAGTCTGGCGGAAGGTAGCATGCTTCCTGGCCATGTCTACTTCCATTCTTGTTGCTTCATGGGCGTTTAAGATATCGTCCACAGCTGGTACTTTGCTGGCGTATCTCGGGACAGGATTAAATATCTTCCCGGGGCGTCCATAGAGGGCATGGTATTGCGAGATGCCTAGGGATTCATGAGGTGCGCCGTTCATGGCTGCTCCGATAGCTGGGAGGGCTCCAGACCAGTTGGTTTGTCGCGGGTGAACGAAGTTCCTCATTAGCTGTTTGAGGGTACGGATTCTTCGCTCAACCTGGCCATTCGTTTCGTGGTGGTATTGGGTCGCCATCCCGACCTGGATACCAAGAGACTTCATCATTTGTGATCAAAACTTAGAGGTAAAGCGAGAGTCCTGGTCAAGAACAATGCTGAGAGGGAGGCCATGGACATCGAAGATAGTACTGTTGAGTTTCTTGAAGATGTTCTCAGAGGTAGCCGCGGCCTTGAGGGGTATGAGGTGTGTGTAGGAGGTAAAGCGGTCCATAATAACCATGATAGATGTGTAGCCATTGGATTTGTTAAAAGGTCCGGCGAAGTCTATGGCTAGGGAGTGGTAGGCTTCGTCGGAGTCAGGGAGGGTAAGGGATCGTCCAAAGGGTAGGGTGGTTGGCTCGTTGTTAATCTGGCACTTATCGCATGTCCAACAGTATAGGAGAAAGTCCTGCCGCATCTGTGGCCACCAGAAGAAGCAAGCCGCATAGGAGTAGCATTTGTAGGCTGAGAAATGCCCGAGGCCTTCATGGACACTCTTGAGGATGAAATCCCGTAGGGATACCCCCTTCTCAAGAGGTCCTACCGGTATATAAAGGTTTTCGTACCCATTGGTGTTCTGGGCAAGTAGAAGGCCATCGCGGATGGAATAGTGCAATCTTTTATCGGTTTCCTTGACCCTGGTGTAGAGGGCGTCGGTCTCAAGAGCTTCCCTAACTGGCTGGGCAAGGATACCCATAAGGCGGGAGTGTAGGGTGCTTAGGAATTGGTTTGGATTGGTTGCCTCATCGGAGTCATAGCCTGCTTGGCTGTAAAGAGGACTAAAGGCCAGCGAGGCCATGGGCGGAGTGGCTAGGATGGTATCGTTGATACGGAAAGGCGGGAGGCTTTCTGAGAGGTATGGGATATCAGGGAGCGAGGCCTGGCCTTCTTCAAGGGCTGTATTCGATGTTGAAGTCCTATCCTGCTCTTTTCTCTTTGTCTTCTTGCTCTGCTTCTGGACCTTATGGTCCTTTGGCCAGTAGCCTGCACCTTCTTTTTCCTTCTTATGTACTTCACACCTATCATCAGTGCATGACATCCAGCTCATTTCTGAGGGTCGTCATTCTATTTCACTAGAGATTGCGAGAGTTGTATGATCACCCCAAGAGTTTCCAATCGATATTCTGCTATCGTTGCTGGCTGCGCTTGATGTAGCTGGCGAGGAAGCAGAGGCCTTACGTTTCTGGGAGCGAGTCACAGCATTGCTGGTAATCTCGTCCATAAGATATTTAGGGCGGCAGCGACTGATAGAGTCACTGCTGGTAAGAGTGGGAGTGGTTTGGGCTTCGCCTGAGTGGTAAATGGCGTTGTCTGATTCAATGCTAAAATGCGTAGAAGAGGCGTAGCTTGTATTGATCTGTAGGGGTTGGGTAGGGTCAGGTAGCTCAAGGTTGTCATAATTGATAGTGGGGTCCTTGAGGCTTATATCTAACGGTCCTGGGGTTCTCTCATGGATTCTCGATAGGTAGTCTGCTAGGAAATTCTTCGCTCCTGACTGGTATTCTATTTTAAAATCAAAGTGACTGATGTGTGTTAGCCATCTCTGCTGTCGTCCATTGAGATTCTTTTGTGTCATGAGTTTGGTGAGACTCTCGTGGTCTGTAACCACTGTAAATTGCCTATGTAGCAAATGGGGAGCGAATGCTTCCATAGCCTCAATGATTGCGAGCGTTTCCTGTTGGTGTGTGGGGTAGTTGCTTTGTGATGGCGTCAGCTTCCTGCTGTGGAACGCTGCAGGCCTGGCTGCATCTCTGGTTGGTCCTTAGCCTATCCAAGCGCCCGTACCTGTAGGGGATACATCGGTAAACAGCCATATCATATCTGGCTTATTATAGTCGATCGCTCTCAGAATGTTGTGCTTATCTGCAGCTCGCTTGACCGCTTCGATGGCTCCTTCCTGCAGATCCGTCCACAGCCATTCAGCGTTCCCACTCAGCTCTGTGAGCGGGGCTGTGATAGTGGCGATGTGGGGAATGAACTGCGAGATATAATTAACCATTCCATTGAATCGCTGCAGTTCTTTCTGGTTCTCTGGTCTTGTCCAGTCCATTATGGTCCGGATTTTCTCTGGTGCAGGATGGATGCCATCATTGTCTATTATATGGCCTAGGATATCGAGTTTTGTGGCAAAGAAAACACTCTTTCTTGTGTTGGCATAATAGCCGGCGTTCGGCAGCTTACTGCAGGCGTTGGTAACGTCCTTAACATGCACTTCAAAGGTGTCACTGAAGACAAAAATATCATCAATATAGACCCATATGTTCTTGCCTAATTCGTCATGGAATAGGTCCTCCATAGTCCTCACAAAGGTTCCGGGAGCATTCATGTCTCCTTGCATCATGACCTGGCTGGTAAAGCCGCCGAAGGGTGTCTTG
>Ga0307510_10007165_pt1 | contig 13281 bp, 9 predicted proteins | sample 12_EM_MG_FD_207224 | JGI IMG/M metagenome (GOLD analysis project Ga0307510, IMG submission 207224) | Populus trichocarpa ectomycorrhiza microbial communities from riparian zone in the Pacific Northwest, United States - 12_EM | ecosystem: Host-associated > Plants > Roots > Unclassified | place... | reverse complement strand
TTTTTTATTTTTTATTTTTTATTTTTTATTTTTTATTTTTTATTTTTTATTTTTTATTTTTTATTTTTTATTTTTTGAATTGATTAATGTGCAGCTTGGGGTACAGAACCCCACATAGCACTTCATGGACATGTACATGCATTCTGTATACATTGAATAAACAAGGAATCCTTGACTCTGTCACTATCTCTCCCTTAGCCTGAGGCCAACATCGCATAACATGATTGCAGTAGAATCGACGTGCGCATACAATTCACACCAGGAGCCTGACTCATGTGGGGCATCCCATTTCGTCCTTATACTTGAATCTTGGGGAGGCACTTGCACAGTGCTAGCGTGTGCTTTGTTGTTACAAGGAGAGGGGGGTTTTAGCTCTGAGTGAGTGGTGGTTTTTTCTTCTGGAGAGTACTCTAGGAGATATGTGATATAGACTGTTGCATTTGACTGATTGATGGCTCACTAAGTGACAAAAAACGTTGCATGGCATTGATGTAATTTCCTAGTGGGGTCACCAGGTTTGATTCTCCTAGTAAAGTTTTGATAGTTAGCGGTTTTTTTCTTCTTATTAACTTGATGGGCTAGGGCCCATCTTTTGTGAGTGTATGCTGGGCAGAATAGCAGGTAGTGCTCTATGGTTTCTTTGTCTGCTCTGCACGCTGGGCATCACTTGCTATCTGCTCTTTTGAACTGCTTTAGGTAACTATTGAGGGGGATGTGTGTCAGCCTTAGCTGAGATATCAAACTAGTGGTACTGCGCGTGATATTTGTCAAGCTGATTGCTTTGAGGAACCTGTTTGACAGGGTGGTTTTGTTGGACTTAACCATGATGTGACCTCTTTTCGATTTGCGCCAGATAGATGTCCATTTGACCTTGAGTCTATCATTGTGGGCCCTTTTTACTGCTGAAGGGTTTGTTAGTAAGGGTTTCCTCAAGTACTGCAGGAGGAGCGTTGGGTCTGAGGTGAACCCCTCTGCCGCTATCTTCGCCTTGCGGTCTACAGTCTTGTTGCCCTCTATGCCTTCGTGCCTGGCCATCCACCTGATCGTTAGTTCATATTTGGTTTTTCTTTTGCTGTAATGGATCTGGTGAGCAAGTCGTAGGGCTTCCCTTGCAAGGTGGTGGCCTGGACTTCTAAGGTTTGATTGAAAGGCTTTTATTGCTGCCTGATTGTCAGACCCAAGTGCAAAAGTGGTGCTGTTTCTCCTTTCCATGTTGATCAGGTGGAGGCCCAGTAAGATGCCTAGCAGCTCTGCCTTGTGAACAGTGTGCTTGTCCTCTGAACTGAGATGGAAGTGTAGTTTGCACCCAGGTTTACCCGCTCTCAGGAGTACCGCTGCCACTCCTACCTTTCCTTCCATGGCTGAACTGTCCGTAAACACTTGGACTTCTTCCGCCACATTTTCAGCTTCCTTGATCAAGCTTTCTCTGTCTATGGGTATGCTTATCTTGAAGGGGTTCTTCGCTGCTATGATTGGGTCTTGTGAAGCCACTAGGATCTTCTTGACCCTGATTGGGACTATGCTATCCTGGTAGCGGTCAAGGAGGTGGTGTAGGGCTGTTTGGTGGTGTTTTACATCGGGGGTGTTCTTATGATTTACTGTGCTATGTAGTGGATGGTCTTTCGGTAGTGTTGCCATTCTTGTGAGCACCATGTGATAGCGTTTATTGATGTTCAGTGGTGCTGGGAGGAGGAATGCACATGCATCAAGTGCATCAGTTGGTGATGTCTGTAAGCCTCCCATGATTGCTGTGGCTACTGCTTGCTGCAATGTTGTTAACTGTCTTGTTACCTTGGCTGAGCCTATATCCTTTGCCCCTGGTTGGTCGCCTTGCGTGGGTGCACACCAGAGGTCGACGGTGTAGAGCATTCTTGGGATCGCTATGCTAATATACAGCTGCCTTGCATATTTTGGTGTAATTCCCCAGGTCTGTTTCGCTATCCGCCTTAGCTGCACTGCCCATTTAGTGCCTTTCTTGATTGCATGAGCTTGCTGGGCTTTCCAGTTGAGGTTCTGGTCAAAGAAGACTCCCAGGTACTTGGTGCTTACAACCGGTTCAACCACTCTTTGGGGGAGTTGCAGCAATGGCCTGCTTTTTTGACTTTGACAGTGCGCAAAGTCGATCAGCATAAGTTTGGAGTACTCTAGTGGGGAGTTGTGGGTGGTGGTCCACTCTGCTACACCGCCTTCCCTTCCCATCATGTCAGCCAGTATCTCATGCGCCTCCTCAAAGGTATCTGCTATTGCTAGCATAAACGAATCATCTACGAATGCCATCACATCTTTGTCCTTGTTGCTTGGGATGTTGAGTAAGTCTGCATTGTAGTATTGATAAAGTGCCATTGAAAGGGGATCTCCCTGGCTGATACTATTATCAATGTGGATGGGGGCCGATGTGTATCCATTGAATTTGAGTGTAGTCACCCTACCATGAAGCATGTTACTGATGAATTTGGTGTACTTGCTAGGGATCCTTCGCTTTCTGAGATTGTGGACAAGTCTTTCCAGTATGGTGTTTGGGAAGGCTCCCTTGATGTCCAGGAATAGCACAGCTGCTACCTTTCCCGCTCACCACGCAGCTTTGATTCTGAGCATGAGGAGGTGCATCGCATCAGTGGTTGTCTGTCCCGGGTGGCCTCCAAAGTGGTTTCTCAGCAGCAACTGGTAGTTCTCCATAAGGAAGGAGATCTGGTTGTGTTACGCTCTGGGGCACTTGGCCCACATTTTTCTTTCTTTTCTTGACCGTTATGTACTTATATGATTACATGACTTCGACTTACATGACCACTTATCTGTACAACAGAGCCACCTTGTTGGGAACTCCATTGTTCCCTCCTTTTGTATGTTTCCTATTGTTCTCCCTTTATGGTAGTCTGTGACCACCATTGTTTGTGACTCCATTGTTCCATGACCTCTATTGTTTGTGACTCCATTGTTTGTGACTCTATTGTTCCCCTCTTTTGTACACTTAGTCAGGTAGCTGCCCTTTTGTATATAAGCTGGACTTATATCCTAGAGTTGGGCCTTAAGCCTGACTTAGTTTGCAATCTATTGCGCTCTCAGTCCTTGTTGCTTGAACAACCATTTCCTTTATTTCTTTCTTTGAAGTTATCTTCAACACCTTGAAGATACTTCCCCTTCCTCTTTATCTCCACCCAGACATTGGTCTTAGCAACCTTCTCGCCTTTATTACATTCCAGAACCACTTCAGTTATTAAGGGAATTACAACCCTTATAACTTCTTTGTCACTGCCGCACATTTTACCTTTGCACACATCACACCTTAAAGGTCCAATAGGCCTTAACAGGTTGGCTACTATCGTGGACAGGACTTTCCACATGGTGTTTAACAGTGCTATTGGGCAGTATGCTTTGGGCACATCATAGTGCAGCTTTCCTGGCTTGTATAGGATGACTGTGGTGAATGTCTTCCAGGGACTGTACTGGAGGTTCTTGTCCAATATCGCTGTGTAGATTGGGAGGAGTCTTTTGACTAACAGGTCAGCGTTTTTTGTCAGTACTATGTTCGGGATGCCGTCCGGTCCTGGGGCCTTGTAAGGCTTCAGTTTCTTGAGTTGCTTCTGGATTTGTTCCTCTGTGACTTTGCCTGCTTTGCTACATGCTTTCGGATAGACCGCACCTTCTTGAGGATCTTGCGACTGCAGCTTCTGGGGGAAGAACCCTTTAGCCAGTGCCGTACCCTTTTCTACGTTGGAGGTTGCTGTTTTTGTGATTTTGCCTGCCTTGAATTTCAGAGCTGGGATCCTCGCTTTTCCACCATTGCTTGCCAGTGCAGAGATAAGGTGTTGCACATCATAGATGTCTGGGTCTTTTGCTCTTTCGAGCTATGACCGCCAATGCTGCTGCTTTGTGCTTTTTAGCGTTCTTGTGTACTCTTTGGCTGCCTCCTTGTGTTCAGTGTGGACCAGGTGTTCAAGGTCGATTTTGCACTTGTATGCCTGCCTTCCTAGCTTGTTGGAGCGTTTCCGCAGGAGTGTTAGCTCCTTGGTCCACCACTGCTTTGATTTTGGGGTGATTACGGTGATCAGGACTTGTTCTTGGATGACATTTGGATAGCCAAAGTTAGCATCTCACAGCTGCTGTCCAGTTGGTTCTGGTTGAGTATCCGTTCCAGGGGTGGGAGGTTCAGTAACTGGTTTTCTAGGGACGTTCGGAACACATCCCAGTCTACCTCCCTGAAGTTGGGGTATGGCGACTCGGCGGAGGGCTCCATCAGCAGATCCAGTATTGTTACAATTGGGAGGTGATCTGTTAGTATGCCTTGTAGATCCATCCATGTGTCGCAGGAGATCAGCATGTTTTCGGAGTGCTCTGAAAGGAAGACTTGGTCCAGCTGGCTCCAGCCTTTGGTGACATTATGTTGGTGCGTTGGGATTCCACTGGGCAGTGCGAGCTCAAGGCCTATATCCACGATTGCTTCTATCAACACCTCCACAGCTTCCATCGCCTCAGGTGTGAAGAGGCAATCGTCATTGGGGTCATCCCATAATGGGTGATGGCAGTTGAAGTCTCCTAGCCATAAGATGTTCGCTGTTCTGACTTGTGTTTGTTCCAGGCTAGTCCTGTTCCTGTTGTAATATCTGGATAGCAATTTGATAGTATCGTTGTTGTCGCAGTTGTTGTAGATGTTAAATATAGTGATTTTTCCCCAGCTGCCTTTGATTTGGATGATTGTGACGTCACTGGATGGGAACTCTAACTGCGTCCAGGTGTCTGTACTGATGTTTGAGCGAATTAGCGTGATTGCCTGTGATCTGTTGGGTGTTGTGCCATGAGGTGAGGGGTATATTGCCGTCCAGTCCCTCGCAGCGATTGTGAAACCAAAGGGGCTGATAGCTGGCTCTTGCAACGCGATTAATCCAACTCCCATATTGGCTAAATGGCTACTACTGATAAGATTATGTTGACTTGAGGGCGATTTGTTGACATTCTGTTGCCAGATCATAAGTTTGTCGGTTGTGTCTAACATATTTTGGATTTGGATTGTTGGTATTCCTTCTTGTCTTTGTTGGTCCACATGTACAGTCGACCACTTTGCTTGGTGTCTCATTGGTCTTCCGCTACAAAAAGTTCGCCTTCCTCTTTGTTGCGGTTTTTGATGGGGATTGCATTAGATCCTTTGGCATTCTTTGAGGGACGTGGGTCCCTGCCTGGCCATCTCGAGCCTGAAGTGGGAAGGCTGTTCACCACGTAACTTCCTGGGAACTGTTTGTCTAGCGGGAGTCTATGTGGTCTCACTGTCAGCGTCCAGTTGTGGTCTGTAGGGTAGAATGGCATCGCATTCTCTGGGTTCCTCTCATCTTGGATGGTGCATCACCTATTGAATTCTGGGCAGGCCCTGTCCCAGCTAGGGTGGGACTTATCTCTGCAGGAGACGCAGTAGACCTTTCCTCTGTTAGTGCAGGTGTTAGTCCTGTGCAGGTCTCCACAGGTACCACAGGTATCCTTGTCTGCTTGGCAGCCGCTGGCAAAATGCCCCCACTTTCTACACTTCATACATTGCACAGGTTTGGCTTTTTGCTTATGGGGTCTGACTCTTGCATTGCATATATTCATCCCATCTCTGATAAGGAGATTGGCAGAATCTGCTGATGATAGCATTATGATGGCATAAGCATGGGTTTGGTTGGGCCTTCTCCTTCCTATCGGCTTGATCCATTTAGCCCTGATGATTTCTTTTGTGTGGAGTCAGTTCACCTCCTCCAGCTTGTGGAGGTGTTTGTTGGCCTTGGGGTCAAATGAGATTGGCACACTTGGGGCGATCAGGTTATACACTCTCTCCGCGATTTGCGATCCTTTTGCGAAGGCCTTGGTGAATGCAATTTCGATTTCTGGTTGCTTGATCCAGGCGACTGCCTCTTTTCTGTCTAGGGTTAGCACCAGTGCTCCTTGATGGGTTTTAAATAGTGTTTGGACTTTGATGCCCTTAGGCTTCCCAGAGTCCTTGATTGAGCATATAGCCTTGTTGGCTTTGGCTGTTAGCTCCGTCATGCTTTTATCTAGGATGTTAACTCCTTCTGTGTCGAGGTGCTCTACCAGGATTGGCCTGCTTTTACAATCCAAGTCCCCTAGGACTTTGGGGTCTGTGGTGGCTCTGATGGACTGTGTGGGCTTAGTGAGAACAGCATCCCGGTATTTTGATGTGTCCATGGCAATCCTTTCGGCGGTGTCAGTGATCTTTCCAACTTTAACTGAGAGGTTGTTTGTGGCGGCTGCTACGATCTCTGTGTCTGTTATCAGCTTACTCAAAATTGTGAGCGTTTCATTTATAGTGTCTTGGATGCTGTTTAAATGCTCATTGATGTCATGGTGCATCTCATTCAGGCCTTTTTTGATGCTTTTCCTGATAGTGCTTTCCTTGGCTGAGGCTGATGACTTAGCTAGTGTTTGGTTCTCTCTCTTTGTTTCCATGAGGATGTATGCTATGATATCCTTGAGGGTCTGCTTGGTTATGGGATCCAAGGAGTCTTTGCTGATGAGTTGGCAAATAGCGGCTGCTATCTTTTGGAGAGGAGTGGTCGTGGGGCTGGTGTCGCTAGTGTTGCTAGTTGAGCACTGTGCCCCTGGGTCTGACTTTTCTGCCGTTTTGTCTTCAGGTACCTTGTCTGTAGGGCTTTCCTTTGTGGTTCTGGCATTGAGGGCCTTGTTTAAGGATGTAGCCACCGTGGATGCTCGTGTCACATATGTCTTACCACTCGGCAGATGCGTGTTGGCTGTGGGTGGCATCTCCCCCTTTGGTGGGGGATTTGGCATCTATTTATCTTTTAGGTTGGTGGCTTAGTGCTTTAGTCGTGTTTTTATGATGGTTTTGAGAAGTATGTGTGGGATTTTATGTGTTTTACGACTATTCCTACTTTGTGCTAACACTTTCATTGGTGAGTTTTTAGCCGCAGAGGTGGTGGTTGCCTAAAAAGGAATTGTCGGGAGCGTGATTACTCTTTCAAGCCTCTATGCCTTACCGCCTTGGTTCGACAGAAAATCTCAATGTCGTCGTCGTCGCAGCCCTCGCCACACTGGCAACTGCTAAGCCTGCTCACGCTATCATCGCCGCTCTTCTACGAAAGCAACCGGGTCGGGGCTTACATCCGCTGTCGGAAATCGACCCATCTAGCACTGAATCTCGAAGGAGTGCCAACCAACTGCATATCCATCATCCAAAAGCTCGACGTGCGTAGCCTTCTCAGTTTCCCGTCCGTCCTCGCCATTCCTAGGCCTGACGGCCGTTTCTGACTATTCTGTGTCGTGACCCAACCTTTACTTTTTGCAGAATTGAAAGACCGAGTCGTGCGAAATATTTGCAGGATAACTTTGAGCTTGGAGTCTGCATCAATTGCCTCGTCGCCCTCGGACTGCTGTCGGTTTTCATTCACCAGGTGATGACTACTTAAATAGTTTTGCGGATCATCCCGATGCAACTTGCCTCCTTTGCTCTCTTGTTCTGTCTAGACAGAGAAATGCTGACATCTCGCCGCGTCCGTCGACATCAGTATTATACAGCTTTCCTAGGTGGTTTCTCGGCATCAAACATCGTGCTCAATGCTGTCGACGTTACGGCTAGGCCCACAGGCCTCTCGTCGACGGGCGACCGGCTCTTCCCTTTCGAGGCCCCGATTCCACCCTCAGGCTAGGAGGGACTGTGGCGGTGACTGCCGCCGTGTTTCCATCCTTGATCGCAACGTTCGGGGCGGATCAAAGCCAATTGGGGAGCGCCATTGGGCTCAACGCATTTTGGGCCTTGGGCAAGAGCACGGTTGTTCCCATCGCCGTGGCAGTCGCCACGTGCCCTTTACAGGCTGTTTCATGCGCGATCGATTATCTGCAAGGCATGTGACTGCACATCATTGTGCATGCCTTTGTGTGGTGACCCACGCGCACGCTTATGGATGTGAAGTAGGGCAGCTAATCACCCAGCCGCCTTACACCTTTTGGACAACAAGTCTTAACTGAGGGTAGTACTGGCTCAAGGAAAAAATTGCCGTTAATAACCCCTTAGGAGTCCAACACTGTGCTGAAATATTCAACGAATGCTCAGCGCGTTTGAATCGGTTCGATTTGACCACCTTGGAGTCAAGCAGGGGGAATCAATTCCATAGTAGATCATGAAAGGGCATGACATATAGATAATACGGGAAGCGATTACAACAGAAAGACAGCTACTCGGAGATAAGAGCTACGAAGTAAGTCAGAAACGCTCAATTGAGCACCACGAGTGGTCAGGGACCCCGACGTTCAAAACATTGTTGATAATATTACGCGCACAAGGCAACGGGAGAGCATGATCTCCCAGAGCTGGGTGAGACTGAGAGACAGATGAGCACTGCGCAAGAAAAGAACGGAAGTTAAAATTCAATCTTTCCACCCACCGCGGTAGATGATGCGGTAAATCTATAGAAGAAAGAAAGATGCGAGGGTTGTGTCATTCAAAAAAAAAAGAAAGAGAAAAAAAAAAAAAAAAGGAAAAAAAAGAATGTTCCACCACCATGCTTGGTTCAAATCGGGATGTTGGCCTTGGACACCTAGATTATGCCAATCTTCGTGCTGCTCTTCGAAAACGTCTTTCGATAGTGTCGCTACGGTATTAACTACTGCCTCAGGCCCTGATTCGGTTTCATCGCCAGGCAGAACTTCTTTGCGTAAATCCTATTAGAACGGGATCAATGGGCTTAGTGTGCTGAATACTTACTACACTGAACCTGTCGTATGGCCGGTGCATAACACCGGGTGTCTCGTATCAATTCCGAGTCGTCTGCCTGCAAGGTAGCCAGCAGCCACAGGGGTGAGGGCAACGATGGTAGAGCGACGAATGAGTAAACAGGCTTACAGCATCGTCAATGAATTGGAGGTCATCATCGTGGACGAGAATCATATTACAATCAGGCGCCTGCTGTGAGGTCTCTATTAAACCGAGATACGCACGTGCGGTGACAACAATCATACTCACCTCGGCTATATGCGCTGATAGAATGTGAAGAGGGTCTTTATACTTCGAGACATCAGCAAAGGTTAGAAAATGATGAAAGTGACTACATACGTCGGTGTCGGCAGGGATGCTTATGAGTTCAAGACGCCTGTCCGATTCAGGCTCACGTTCACCGAAATCGGGAACGGGTCCTGCTCCATGGAGCCTGTGCCAAATGTTTAGGATGCGGGTGACGCGAAATCCTCGAACGAAGATGCATTGGTTCTGGGGGAGGTTCTGCACGCAAGGTATCAGACCCATAGTCCGTCAGCATGGGTCGAAGGCCCAAGACCGTGCAAAGCCCACCTCGCCACTCGGGCCAAGCTTCAACCCCCTTCCGTTGACGTTCCGCCCGTCGAAGTGTACACCAGAATTGCTGGACACTCGAACTCCAAACGATACCTCCGAGCCTCCCTCATGACCAGAGAAAGCGACGCTAACACATGACTTGGCAAGATGACACCCGGTGACGAGGATGATATCCTCCATACGCTCGACCCCATAACCAAGATCCTCAGCGACCTTGAAACAAGTATCGATGTTCTCGAGGATCCATTCACCAAAATCACCGCGAGCGACGGTGTCGTGACGTTCTGATAAGAGAGGAAGATACAATAAGGCGCCTTTCTTTCTCGAACATGAGAATGTGAGCGGTGCTTCGTCGTCAGGTCTAATGAGGTTGTAAGCAACGAGAAGCCAATGGAAGAGAAATTTTATTACCCTAAGGTATAGGGGTTAGAGTCACAAGACACCCTAGTAACGTCGTTCGAGTAAAAGCATCGTTGGTTGTCTGTACTGCTGCGAATATGAGGTGACTTTTTGGGTCGTAGTTGGGGAGGATATTTGGGGCCTTGGGAGTCGGAATCCGATGGCGGACTCAAAGCATTGAACAGAGGATAAAAGCAGCCATCGCGAATGAAGCCAACATGGCCCACTGTCACGGAATCGCATAGCCCCCCTGGGTCGGGTTCCCACAGGGCATGCCCGCAAAGAGGATTAGCGATGGCAAGCTCTTCCCTGAAAGTATCGCAGAAATCCATAGTGATAGTACTGATGTTGGAAGAAGACGGTTGGGTTTTGACCGATATATATCAGGGAGGGAAGGGGCCAATGAAATATGAAATAGCCAGATACGTTTTGCCATGCGGTAAACGCGCACATCAGCGGAGGTACAGCTGTTGGAAGTGATTATTATTAAACGCGCACATCGCGGGCGACCGTGTCCTGGAGGGCGGGGTTTCAAAATCCCCACCATAATGCAACACAGCTCCTACGCCCTCCACCCACACTCAGTCGGCTCAACGAAACATCCTCACTTCTGCCTCAAATGGCACAGGCCATGTCGAAAGCAGAAACCCCTTAACAACTAGAATGGAGATGGGAAGCCTCCTGGGTCAAGTGCCTCAACCGTGCACTCAGCTCAGTGCTTCAAGTGCACGTGTTCGCCTCATGGTGGGCTGCGGAATTGAGGCGAAACTCCTTGACACCGCCTCCCAGGCGCCTTAGCAAGCGCCTTTACCGCAAAACCATATCCACACTAGGGCCAACATCAAATGGTCCAAATTCCTGATCAACGACATCCCCACAGGAAAGGCTGACGCACGGGACCACAACCCCGAGGAGTGCCATGCGGCACTTGTCACCGAAAACCCCTCCTATGCCAGCCTCATCATCACCCTCCTTATACCTCTCGGGCTCGCTATCCTCCCCTTGTAGTGGCATTTGAGGACCCGGACCGCAGCAACCTAAGAACGCTGCTGGCTGGGCGCCATCGGGACTAGGGCAACAGCCAATAAGTGGAAGCAACACAACAACAAACCCAAAGACCCATCCTCAACATCCATCACCACGCATGTCCAAGGGGACGATGACAACGACGACGAAGCGTCATCACACAGCCAACACCTCTCTTCACCAACACCAGCCCTTCAGCACCCTCAACCTCGCACAAATCCGCCACGAAGTTCAAAGCCCAAGTCGTATCACCGGATCAAGATACAACCGCACCAAGAGTAGGCAACCGGCAAAGCGCAAAGTGACGTACCTAGGGAAGAATACCGTCCCTGAGGTTTGACATAGGGGGTCCAGATAAGCAGATCAGCTTGGAACACGTTGTTGAAACGCTTTGCTATGGCAAAGTTGTTCAAATTCCCATTTCCAGTTGTCACACTTTTCTACACATGTAAAAGTATCCAAGTAGGAAACGAGTGAAAAAAGGTGACATCACTATCACTTCGTACAAAATGAAGATGAGTGTCAGTGTTCCACTGTAATTTATTTATTTATTTGTATCATCGTCTTTATCTATTCAAGGTCCCGCACCCTATCGCCCCTCGGTCATCCTCGCCTGGCCACCTCTTACTGTATATATACTCTTTGGTGGCCTGCGGTGCGCGTAACGCACAGGAGGGAGAGGAGTGCCATGGACGGACAACAATGGATTCGGGTTCGGAAATAAAAAAAGGGCCTCGGCGTCTGGTTGAGGTCGGAGTCAGCGGTCCGGACACGGAATTTGGTTTTGTTTTGGTCCTACCTACCAGACGATTTTTGTTTTGTTTTTCAGAGTCTTGACAAATCAACTCCAAATTCAATCCTTCAAGTTCGTGTGCGATCACCACCCTAGGTCGCTCTCAGATCGCAATTCCTTGGACTCCTCCTGGCAAGACTATTCGGACAATGGATAATGGATTCGGCCCCAGACCCGTGGCGTGGTTTGTCTTCTTTCTCCCTCCCTACGGGGTCGTACTGACTCCTTGCCGCGCCCCTCCGTCCATGTCCTGTATGAGCCTTTATGAGTGCCTGGGCCAAATCAGGCATCCCTGCCGTGTGACGGCCTCAGGCATCATGATCTCGCCAGAATTACTGGTAGCGACGTGGAGCCGAGCCGAGCCGAGCCAGACCCAAAACACAATACCGAATGAGATGGAGGAGGTCACTGAGGAGATCACTACTGTCAAGAAAGGCAAGCATCCTCGCATCGAGGTCGGCCACCTTGCCATGTAAGAGAAAGTCAGATCACTCACCTTGTCATTGTCGCTATACCGCCATCCATCAACCCGGAGGCTGCTAGGACGCAGCGCTCGCTGCCCGTCGAACGCAGGGATCCCGGCAACCGCAGATCCGGAGCGCAGCAGATTTGGCGCCGCCGCCAGATGAGAGCGCACAACCCCTTACCCACAAGTCGCGCAGATCCGAGTTCTCACAGGCGTGCGAGGGCCATCGGAGTCGCGCCGCGGCGATGACTCGCGGCGCATGACGGGTCAGACGGTCCAGCCGAAGCCGCGCGCAATCGAGGGTAAGACGCCTCTTGGAGAGGGTTCTGATGGCGCTTGTCTGCACGCATCAGCTGCGAAGGCCTGCCTTTGGCGAGGGTACGCACGTGCGACCCGGAACCTGGCCTGACCCAAGATCGACATCACATTGGACACCTATTTAGGGTCAGCACAACTGCTGGAGGGGGAGTAAGTGTCATCCTTACCGAGTGCGGGCCGCGCGAGCAGCCTGCTGCGCAACCGGTTCCCATAAAATTGACATCGTCAACTTTATCCCTTGTTCTGTCATCGCCCGATACCCTCACATGTAAAAATATGCTCGGAGAGCACCACCTCCGAATACTGCGCCACCGAGGATCACTTGGCTCGACGCCACCCGACTTGCACGCAGCAAGCCTAGAGGGAGGAGGGAGTGTGTGGTCAGCACCGGACTATGCATCTGTGCTCCCCATGGACCATGACCCTCCCGAGCTTGCCTGCGTTGCTGAGAACGCCGATGCGGAGCCAGTCGAGCACAGAAGAGTCGACACACGCGAACGAGAGGGGGGTGTCCAGCCGCCTGGAACGTCAGCGTCGCTGTCAAGGCTTTGCTCCGGCTTTATCGCGGGATGCTTGTGAGTCCAAGAGGCCTATCCGATTCAGATTCACGTCAACCGAATCAGGTAGCGGGTCCTGCTTGGCCTGGGCAAAATGTTTAAGGTGTGGGTGACGCGGAATCCTCGAACAAAGATGCATTGGTTCTGGGGAAGATTCTGCACGCAAGGCATCAGGCCCATAGGTTGTCAGCTTGGGTCGAAGGTCCAAGATCGTGCAAAGCCCACCTTGCCGCTCGGGCCAAGCTTCAGCCCCTTTCCGTTGACCTTCCGCTGGTGTAAATGGACACCAGAATTTCTGGACACTTGATGTTGATGCGTGACTACCACGATCTTGGTCACGACGTCTTATCCTGAAACACACGTGATACTGCCCGCCCTCATAAGTTCGGGTCTTTGGTATCTATTCCCCTCAGTCTTGTCTTTGGACATATCA
>Ga0307510_10007164_pt1 | contig 13281 bp, 12 predicted proteins | sample 12_EM_MG_FD_207224 | JGI IMG/M metagenome (GOLD analysis project Ga0307510, IMG submission 207224) | Populus trichocarpa ectomycorrhiza microbial communities from riparian zone in the Pacific Northwest, United States - 12_EM | ecosystem: Host-associated > Plants > Roots > Unclassified | place... | reverse complement strand
GTAATGCTGGTAAGAGAAAAGCCAGAGATGAGGGCAAGTGAATGCATTGGGCCCTCATGTCATGATGTCAATGAGACAGTGATGGGAAGGACGTCCAGATTGAGCCAGCATTTGTGGGAGGGGCTGCATGTGTCTTCATACTTACATACTGCACATAATAAATGTGGATTTAAAAAAAATTGAAGCAGGACGTGAAATATCAGCTTGACCGACTCATAGTTGACCTTGCAGCTCAGAAAAGTCGCAGCTTCGACTCCCTTGACTTGGTTAAATTTCAGCTGAAGTCAATCTTGGCTATGACTTGAAACCAGCTTGGAGCTGTAGCTGCCGCAACACTAGCTATGATCAAGGCTATTCAGGGACTTCAACCAGTTGGGATTGTAGCAGTTTTCAGGCAGTCCTTTGACGGCTTTGCCAGGTTTTGAGCAAGTAGAGTGAACACAAAGGCACCTACTGTTGCCTACAGGTACCACAAAGCGCCCCCTCCATTTCTTGCCACAGGCCAAGAGGTCTATTGTGCAAAGCCATATAATGAATTCATCTGTGCACCATTCTTCTTTTACAATCGCGTAGCAGCTCCATCCAAGATTGGAACCATTCTCATGGTCGCTCTTGTCGTCACTAAGGGCTGTATGCATAATTCTAGACAGGGGTTTGACAAATTGTTTAATGCCATGGAAAGCCAAAGTGTTTAGTTGACTTCAAAACTGCTGGTAGTAACAGCGATTTGGTCAAATGTGTCAGTATGATTACATGTACAAAAGGGGGTTGACCTTACAGTTTTTTTGCATTCCTCAATCCTCCGGTGCCTTTGGAACTCATCATCGGCCGTTCCTCTGCCAGAAGCAGCAGTTCTAGACTTTCTTTCATGCTCAACTTGCAACGACGTTAAATGTTCCATGAAGAACTGGGACACCTCCTTCACTTCATTGATAGGAAGGCCTTTCTGTATGTAGTCATTCGTAAAAACCTCAACCAAGCAGATATTCCACAGGCTTCTTTCTGGACGGTTTTCTGAGAAATCAGGTTGAAATCAATCCACAGAGGGCCCATCCTTGACTTTCTCAGTCTGTTTGAAATGGAGAACAGCCGCTTCAGGTGCAGGCTCAACCTCAGTGCCACGGGTTCTTCCCATCATTGTCCTTGCATGTTTACAAACTTCATCCTGTGGTAATGTTTAAGCAACAAGGTCTATTTGTTGAGATACAACTTATGTGGCAACAGAGTTCATTAGGATCCTTATGTTTGGGGGGCTTAGCACATGCCCTAAACCTTCTTATCTTTACCCCAGACACGTTCTCATCATTCTCATCCTCTGGGTCCTGGACAGTAGATGATAGTGCTGTCTCTCCAGTCACTCCAGGGTGACCATGCATGATGTCCTCTGATCCAGGGACGGTAGATGACGGCACTGTCTCTCCAGTCATTCCAGGGTGGCCATGCATGATGTAGTTGGCCATCAAGTATGTTAGCCTTGTATTCCTATCGACCACAGCAGACATTCTGGTCAAAAGATTGAAGCATTGTCTTATCAAAAGTGAATGGTCTTGATCTGCTGTATTTGTGCTAAGGCTGTCATCTATGTCATCGCCGGGAGGCTGGAAGATATTACTACATGCTTGATTTTTAGGCAAAGGCAACATACCTTTTGGCCCAAGTCACCTGATGTCCCACTATCCATCGCTACATTGGTATCCTCCATGGGATGCTGTCCTTCCAATGCTGCTGGGTTATGCTCCAAGATCTATGGAAGTCTATCAGTATCAAGTCTATCTGCAGAGTGGAGAGAATGGACTGGCCTCCGTATCATGTTGATCCCCTCCTATCACTTGTGGAGTTGCCCCTGGTGAGACCATTGCTTGCGCTTGTGCCTCCACTGCACCTGTTGCTTGTGGAAGCACAATTACCATTGCTTGCACTTGCACCTCCACTGCAACATCCATCTGAGTCGCTTCTGGTTCTGGTTCTGTCTCCTGTCCAGGTTGTCCTCCCCTTTGTTGTAATCTAGTCTGAGCAGCGATCAAATTGTCATGTGATGAAGTGAGTCTCTGAAACTGAGACATTGTTAAGTACTAGCTTGGGAAAAAGGGGTCACTACACTCACTTTGTAGCCATTGGATGTCACTTGATCCTGGTGCAGATGACTTGCCTCACGCTCCTTGTCAGCTCTCTCCTCATCCCACTGTTGCTGTTGCTGTCGCAAACCCATATTGTGGTCACAATTAACTGCCTCTTGCACCTGTAGTTGCTGTAAGGCAGAACTCTGTGAATTCAGTCAACATGTGGTAACTGGTATACATTAAATCGGTGTATCTTATATTCTTGGCTGGCAGCTTGCTCTGCTTCCTTTTTGTGTGCACGGTCACCACCAAACTGACCAGGTGTTCCCGTGCGGCTAGCAGATGTCCCTGTGTGACCAGATGTTCCCAAGCGACCAGCAGACATTCCCGCATGGCAAGCAGGTGTTCCTGTGCGACTAGGTTCGTCACGCCCGACGTTAACTCCGTCAAGATCTTGTTGCTGTGGAGTGAGACTCTGATCCTTTGTCAATATAAGTCAAAATGGGACCATGTTGGCATACCTCAAATCCCTGGTTGGTCACCTCTTGATACTGTAGAACCAGATGTTTGCATTAATTTTTGGACCAAGACAAGACAAGTGTCACTGCCACAAAGTGAGGGCAACACTGATTCAGTGTTGAGTCGGATAAGTTGTTCTAACTTGGCGGTATGTCGCGTGGATAGCTTGGTGCCAAGTTGTAGTCGATATATGAGAAGTGGTTCCCACACTAGAGTAATGTCCTAGTGCCCACTTATAGTGAAATGTAAGAGAGGAGAAGGGGAGTTGAATTGACAGGAGATTCAACTTGCCGTCTTAGGGACAGCAGTGAGCCTCTTTTATACTAAACATACAAGCACGACTAATCATCATGTAGTAAGCCAGATACATGCTATGACTAAGTACTACTAGGATCAGTAAGCAACTCCAACTAGATCAATAAGCACATTACACTGCATCAGTCATCTGATCACTAATCACCAGGGCTGGTTCCCACGACTTCCAAAGGTTGTACCATATGAGTAATAACGATCACCTAAGGCTGGTCACATTACCTCCCGCTCTAGCTAGCACAACCACATGTGGACTTCTTCCAGCCCCCTTAGGTAGTGAGCTGCTCATTGCGCTGCCAAACAAATGGCATCGCCAAGCACTCCATGTGCGCCAGCTGCTTGGGGGCATGAGCCAGCTCCAATCAACCCTTGCAAATGGTCTTCACGATTCTGACCACCCCGGCTTCAGCCTCAAGCCGTTCAAGTTCTGCATTGATACAGGACAGGTCGTCATCCAGTTTGCAGTAGCATGTGATATCCACAGCAACGCCCCAGTCATCAAGTTGGTGGGCTGCTTTGGCAAAGTTAGCATGAATGGTGGGGGTACTAACAAGTAGCTGGTGGAACCATGCAGGAAGGGGTTCAATGGGCTCGCTTGAGTACACGGCACAGGCATAGATGGGAAGGGAGTAAGGGGTGTCCAGCAGTCCCAGTTCTTGTCTGTAGGCCTGAACATATCCATCATGCACAGGGGTGACCCAGTACACTTTGGCATAAGCACCTTTGCCAAGAGGGATCTTGAGGTCGGGGTACATGGTGTTCTGGACATACCCGTCAGGGGCTCATTCATAGGTTTCGGCGTACCCTTTGATAGTGGACTTGAGCCGCTTGATTTTGTCCTCAAACGCAAGGACCGCAAAGTGGTGGATCTCCTCACGGTTCTTGATGGTCTGGACCAGACCAGTGGCAATCTCTTGGAGGGTGATGGGGTCAATATTGGCGTTGGCGGCAAATATGTTTTCCACTCCACAAGGGGAGTAGCAGGAAGGGGGTGAAGCGGGGTGACTTCCTGTGGGGGATTCAGTGGAGGCATTGACAGAGTAATCTGACATAGCGGGGGTAGGGTCATTGCCTATGTAGACAAGGGAGTAGTGTTCACTGTTAATGGTGATAGGTGCAAAGGGGTTTGTGGCAAAAGTATGGATGTTCAAGAGCATGGACGTGAGTGGCGTGGATGCGTTGTCCAGGGCAAAAGATGTGGAACTTGTGAGTGGTGAATGGGGATGGTCAGAGCAAGGATGCTAGGAATGATTGGCAAGGTAGAATTGGGGGTGGTGTCCAGGGAGTTTCTTCCCAGCCAAGAGGTTCTTGGTCAATAGCCAGGATGGGGAGAGATGGGAGCTTGTAGCAACAAGCAACCAGCTTTTATGCTTTCTAACAGGGTCCCCTTGTGGTAGGCTTTGACTAAGTCCGGTGTGTGTGTGTCAGCTGCGGATTCCCATGTGTCATCACTATCAGGATACCCCTTCCAATAGATCAGATATTGCAGGGTCCTATTGTGCCCGAAGTGCTGATGATTGCGGATCTGCTCCACTTCATATTGTTCTTCATCATTGATTAGGTCAGGTGGTGGCCGGGAGAAGTTTGGGCCATATGTGGTTGTTTCGCGATAGGGTGATAAGAGGGAAGCATGGAACACATTGTGGATTTTCCACATCAGGGGTAGGGCAAGTTGATACGCCACAGGGGAGATCTCTTTGATGATCTTGAAGGGTCCATATCTCTTTGGGGCTAATTTGGTTGCTTGATACGGGAGACGGAGATTTTTCCCTTCTAGCCAAACTTGGGTTCCAGTGCTATACTGGGCTGATGGGGTTCCTGATTTCTCAGCAACTTGGTTCAGGGCCACAGTCGCTTGAGCATGCCTTTCTTCCATCAGATGGATTCTTTCTTCTGTTGTTTCATTGGCGGATGGGATAGTTATTGCTGGGTTCAGTTTGAGATCATACCCCAAAATGATTTGATTGGGTGATAACCCTGTGGTCGAGCTCTTGTGGTTATTGTGCATGGCAGTGGCCAGTGCTAGCCATTGGGTCCAGTCCCTAGGGGCTGCAGATGTTACTAGGTGGAGGTATTGTTCAACCCATTGGTTCTTTCTCTCCAATAGGCTATCTGTTTGGGGGTGAAATGCCATAGATAGATTTTGTTGGATGTCTAGTCTTTTGGTTAGCGCTTTGCCAAAATGTGATGTGAATCGGGGGTCTTGATCACTGATCATCTTATTGGGTAGGCCGAACCATCTGAACATGTGATCCATATAGAGCTGTGTGATTCCTGGTCCCATGATGGTCATGTGATACACTAGAAATATGGCTGTGCGTGAGCATGCTTGGTCTACAATAGTGAGGATGGCGTTGTTTCCCTTGATGGGTGGTAATCCAGTGATTAAGTCCATTGCTACCTTTTGGAATGGTCGGGTGTTGTCTTCAGTGGGAATGCGATAAGGTGGTACCTTAGTGCGGTGAGTGATAATTTTGTTTTGTTGGCAGATAGTGCATCCCTTCATATAGTTTGCGATCCATTCCTTCATGTTTGGCCATTGGTAACGTTCCTGGGTTTTGCAGAGCATTTCATCTCTTCTGGGGTGTCTGGCGGATAGATGATCATGCATCAGATTCATGATCCCCCTTTTGATGGCATTGATAGGTGGCACATTGATCTTTGTTTCCAAAGTTACAGTAGCAATTTTGAATTTCTGCATGGGCAGGACTGTTACTTGTTGGTTATCTTCTTTTCCTTGGTCTACTCCTGGTAGCCATGATAAGGTGTCTGGGGGAATGTTGGTTTTTCCAGGAATATAGAGGATGTCGAAGTCGTATTCTTGTAGGTCTGCATGCCATCGTGCTGTCCTCTGGTTGAGGTTCTTAGGAGACTTTCAGTATTGAAGGTTTGCATGGTCCGTCATGATAGTGAATGGTTCTTTTGTCCATCCTAGATATGGTTGCTAGTGTGAGAGTGCTTTCATCACAGCTAGTAGCTCCCTCTTGTAGATGTCATAGTTTTGTTCAGCTGGAATGAACGTGGCTGAATAATAGGCAATTGGATGGAGCACAGGTTTTTGTCATTTTGAAAGTGTAGAGGTAGTTGGGATTTCACCCTCCTGTGAGAGTATGGCTCCCATGCCGTATGCAGATGCATCCATTTGGAGGAAGAATTTCTTTTCGAAGTTGGGTTGTTTCAGGACTGGCGCTGCGCACATTTGTGTTTTGAGGGTTTCAAATGCCTTGAATTGAGGTTCGTCCCAGTGCCACTTCTCAGATTTCTTGGTAAGGTCAAGTAGGGGTTGGGCGATCTTGGAGAATCGTGGGATAAAATATCAATAGTAACCGCATAATCCCAGGAATGCTCAGATATCTGTTGGATTCAGTAGAACGGGGTAGTCCGCAACTCCCTTGAGTTTCTTTGGATCCATGCGAAGTTGTCCTTTTCCTATGATCACTCCTAGGTATTCAATCTCTTCTTGTTTGAAGGCACATTTTTCCAGTTTTAAGTAGAGGTTGTTGGCTTCCAATTTGTCCAATATTTCATGGATGTGTTTTTGGTGTTGCAGTAGATGTTGTTGATGTGTTTCATTGAGGTATTTTTTTGTATGGATTGCAATATCATCCATGAATACCGATGTGTCACCTTTTGCTATGTCTGGGTGGAATATGGTATTCATCATCATCTGGAAGGTTGCAGGAGAATTGGTAAGGCCAAAGAACATAACTGTGGGTTCGAATAATCCTTCTGGGGTAAGGAATGTAACTTTCCATTCGTCCCCGGGTTTGATTTGGATATTGTTGTATCCCCATCGAATGTCGAACTTAGTGAACAAGGTACATCCAGCTAGTCGGTCAATCATGGAGGGGATTAGGGGGGACATGTTGCGGTTCTGTTTGGTCCATTTATTGAGAGGTCAGTAATCTTGGACAGGGCACAATTTCCCATCTTTCTTTTTGACAAAGAAGAAGTTGGTGGCATATGGACTCCAGGAAGGCCTAATTGTGTTTCATGCCAAGTGCTCTTGAACGAATTTACTAGCTTCTTCGATCTCAGCCTGTGTCAATGGTAGTAGTTGCCTGGGAAGGGTCGTGGGTGCTCCAGGCAAGAGTTCTATAGCATGATCCCAAATGGTATGCTGAGGTAGTTGATGCAACTCATGTTTGCTAAACACCTTTTTATGCCGCATATACTCTGCTGGTATTGCCGGATTGTTTTCCTTGATTGTAGAATTTATAGTCACTCTTCCTATAAAGTATTGGTCATGGTGTACTGGACAAGGTGCATTTATTGTTTGGGGTAGGAATCGTGCTTTCTTCACATCAGGCGCCCTGAGAATAATGGGGAGTTGGGTCAAGTCGATCCACCCTCGTTTCCAGTCGATTTTTGGTTGTACCGCAGCAAACCAGGAGTATCCGAGGATGGCTTTGTGTTCCCCAAGATCTGATAGGAAGAACCACAGTTGGTTTCTAGAGGTCCTGGTTTGGACCTCAATGTCAGTGTAATGTTTTAACGCTCCTGCTTTGTTCTCTGTTCTGTCTATGTTAAACAGTTGGCGTGGTTTATCCAAGTTTTTGATGGGAAGTTTTAGCCATTTTGCATAGCTCAGGTTCATGAAGTTTTCTGTTGCCCCAGAGTCTACTAGGGCTATTGCTTCGGCTCTTTTCGCAATCGAGTGTGTATAGATTCAAACAGTCATAGATTTTCAAGCTGATATGTACACATTGTTGTTGCTACTTTGCTTGATTAATACTGACCTAATCAAGCTGTGGGAAAATCCTCCAAGACTCCCATTTCTTTGGCAAGTTTTGCCTTCTCATCAAGAGACATGGCATTAAGTTGTTGTTTAAGTTCGTCAACGCGATTTAGAGTTTCAAATCCTTCATAGTTGTCATACTCATCGTTAAAATTGATGAGATTGGCTCCTGTTCTTCCTTGGCAACGACAAGGACAGTTCCTGGTGAAATGACCAGTCTGACCACACTCAAAACAGGCATTATTGGTAGTTCCCCTTGGTAGCCCGGTTGTGTTGTTTCGGGGCATGGGGCCAAACCTGGTGGTGTTCCCTTGTATATGCCCCCGATTGCCTTGTTGCCAGTTTGGAGCTCTAGTGCATCCTAGGTCCATTGGTACAGCTACATTGTTCATCCACCAAGGTGCATTGGTAGAATTGTATTGCACCTGAGGGGGTCCTTGGCGGAATCCTGGTCTGCGTTGCTGGAGGAATCCTCCCTGATTTCCTTGGTTTCCTTGGTTTCCTTGGCTAAAGAATGTGCATGGCCTTTGAAAGTTATTGGGGTGTGGGAATGTATTGAAGACTCCTTGGTTGAATCCTCCAACCCCTCTGTTTGGGTTGTGGGCTTGGAGTATGTTGTTAATCAGGACTTTAGACCTTGTGGCCAAGATGGCCTTGTCTTTGAGATCGGTATATGTGGTCGGGGTTGGGGAGGTTAGAACTTCCTTGAGGATGTTGTCTGGCAGCCCCTTGGTGAAGAGTTGGAAGACTGTACCGCTGTTGGCATCGTAGCCTGCGATGCGGCTTAGGTCTTCGAACCTGGTGATGTAATCGTCGATTTCTGGAAATTTCATGGTGCAGCATTCTATTTCGCCTCTGGCTCTATTCTCTTTTTGGCTGTCTTGGTATTGTTGGGAAAACTCAAAGAGGAATTGATCCCATACATCAGGGATGTTATCAAGGATTGGATCAAGGGTATCCAGCCAAGTTCCCATGTTGCGGGTCCATCCCGCAACCTGTGGTCCTTTCATAAGGGTAAGGGTTAGAGCAACCTTCTTGATGGGAGAGTTGTAACCAGCTACATCTTGGTTAAGTCATAGGTATCCTTTGACTTCTTCAATAAAGTCATCAGCAAGGAGGCGGTCTCCCAAGAAGACTTGTTACAGCTCCTTCGATTTATCAAGCATTTATGCAGTTAAGTACCACTTAACAATGTGCATTCGCTTATATCAGCTCTCCTTCCTTATTAGTATGATACCCGGTCCGCGTTACCGCTTTCCCACATTCTTGGACTTACCCGTTATCTAGATACATAGCAGTTATCACTTAACGCATACTAATTACATTACAGCCACAGTACCTTCCTATTTCGACCACTACTCCCATGCATTACATCAGCCATACTGTTACGTTCCTGGGCATTTGGCCCACATTTTTCTTTTCTTTTCTTGACCGATATGTACTTATACGATCACATGACCTCGACTCACATGACTGCTTACTTGTACAACAGAGCCATCTTGTCGGGAACTTCATTGTTCCCTCCTTTTGTACGTTTTCCATTGTTCTCTTCTTATGGTAGTCTGTGACCACCATTGTTCGTGACCCCATTGTTCTGTGATGCCTATTGTTCGTGACCCCATTGTTCTCCTCATTTGTATGCTTAGTCAGGTAGCTGCCCTTTTGTATATAAGCTGGACTTATATCCTAGAGTTGGGCCTTAAGCCTGACTTAGTTTGCAATCTATTGCGTTCTCAGTCTTGTTGCTTGAACCACTATTTTCCTTTTATCTTTCTTTGAAGTAATCTTCAAGTCCTTGAAGTTACTTCCCCTTCCTCTTTATCTTCACCCAGACATTGGTCTTAGCGACCTTCTCACTTTTATCACCTTCCAAAGCACTTCAGGTTATTAAGGGAATTACAACCCTTATAACTTCGTCACTGCCGCATATTTCACCTTTGCGCACGTCGCGCCTTAAGGTTCAATAGGCCTTAACACATACTGTACAAGTCACTTCGACTCATTTAGAGTCATACCTCTCGGTATATCTCTAATGTGTGAAGCAGTTCTCTACTGCGGACTGTAATCTCTTTTGCATATGATAGTTTACCTTAGTAACTACTTACTCATCCATTACCAAGGCTTGCTGCGCATTCCTTGACTCGTTAGATAGATGACTAGGTAGCTCATGTATATAAGACCTCCTGAAGAGCCCCCAACTCTCCAGACTTGGTCTCTGTAGTAATCCCAGGACCTTAAACCTCCTTAGAGCATTCACTCCCATTCCTATCCCTCTAAGCAATTCCCTTGCGCTCTAAGTCAAGCACCTAGAGTCTGCAATACTATCTAAGTTAGTCTTAACTTAGCTTTGCACTAAAGTAACTGTGCGACCTTTATAACTAAAGGTAGACTCTAAACGCTTACCCATAAGTACTCAGGCGAGTCCTTACAAATACGCAGAGTCCGTGCATAACATTAGACCAAGTCTATAACTAGTCTAGTTACCACAAATGAAGGCAACTTCCCCTATAGTGAAGCAGAATAGAAGGCATTCCCAAAGCAGCAGGACACCTTCCATATACAAACATCACATTAAGACCTAACATAATTGGTCATACCTTATCAAGAATATCGAAGTGATATATCTTATCAAAGCCTAACGAAATTGGCAATACATCTTATCAAGTCGGATCTTATCAAAGCGCGCACCACATTATCTTATTGAAAGTTGTTAACTAGGCCAACCTCTTCAAAAGAATATATCAAAGCTCAACACACCAAAGCTTCACTAGATCAAAAGTAACTGATCTATACTAAAGGCCTTCAGCAGCTGAAGACCTTTACACACTGTTAGTACAGCTCAATTACTAGAACCGTTACCTGACCCAGAACTCAAATATCGACTTGTTGAAGTCCAACTTAGATCAAACCCAGATCTACCAGAACATGTTTTAGGCCAAATCCAGTGGCTTAATTTCTCCGAACACCCAGGTTATTATATTTGGGATAATCAGAGAAATACAAACCTACCAGTAGAATTTCTACAAAATCACTGGTATTACATTACAAGATTCGAAACAGTCGAAGGCTCATATATAAGCCATAGTGATCGAATCAATCCTTATTCCCATAACACAAGTTATTGGAGAATTACAGATCCGGAACACCCAGATCATATCCCAGAAGAATTACCACCTGTAGCAGGGCCATCAACCCTCACAGTACCAGAAGATGTGCAGAAACATTAGAGTCAGTAGAACTCTCTCCATTCGAATCCGCACCAAACCCAGAATACGATCAATCCGATCAAGAAGATGAATACTACAAACCACATCTACAACAAACTACAGACGTATTAGCTGCACAATTTCAACACGTCTTAGATTTAGAAGATAGAGAGCCAGAAAACCCTCTTACTCCACAAGAACCAGCGTATCTGCATTTAATACAAGAAGCGATAGAAGCAGGTTTCGACGTACCTCCTCCTCCTCCTTTAGCAGAACCAGAACCAGAACTACCAGTCATAGTTTTACCAGAACAAGCAGTAGTACAAATCGTACCTGCACAACCTATAGTATTCACACAACCAATAGTCCAACCTATAATAGCACAACAACCAGCTCAACAAGCTCCAGCACAACAAGCCCCAGTAGCTGCACAAGTCACACCACAAGCAGCACAAATAGTAGCACCAGTTGCTACAACAGACAAATTAAGAGGTACACCACCAGATACCTTTAAAGGCAATAGAAAGCATAGTGAAACTTTCCTACGCCAATTCAATTTATATTGGGGACTTAACAAAAGTCATGAAGTGATGCAAGTTCCATACTTCCGCATGATGTATGCACTATCACTCATGAGAGGACCTAACATAGACGATTGGGTAAATGACCAAGTACTCTTATTAAGAGAACTTACAACAAGAGCACAAAATCCCATTGATAGAAACAATCCAAATTTATGGAACGATTTCAATACTAGGTTCACAAATGCATATACTGATACTGCCAAGAAGCAAACCACCCAGCAAAAACTAATGGCATTGAAGATGTACCAAGATGATCTAGACACATACATCTCTACGTTTAAACACCTCTGTACTCAAGCAAATTACGACATTACTACAGAAGGTACAATGCACCTCTTCACTCAAGGTCTCAAGCAAAAACTCTTAGAATCCATCCTTTACAGACAAGGAGGGATCCCCACTACTATCAATGAATGGGAAGATGCTGCCAGAGATAAAATGAAGAAACATGCTTACAGACAAACAATGCTTAATCCTGGACAAGCTCAATTCAAATGGCAATTCACTAAATCTAATGGTAATCGCAACCATAGAAACAAATATGTTCATCCAAATGATAGAACAGTTCCAATGGACGTAGATCCACCAGTGTTCACTCAAGTCAATAAGGCATACACTGAACACGACAAGAAAAAGCACCGCTCAGAAGGACGTTGCTTTAACTGTAGTCGAATTGGACATATGTCTAATGAATGTCCTATGCACAAATCACAGACATCCCAATTCAAACAATACAATCAATCTAGACAGAAGACAGGTTATCAGTCTACCCCACACAAGTCTAATCAACCTAAGAAGTTTAAACGCACTTTTCCTAAACCCACCAAGCTAGGAGCACCATCTCAATCCTATGCTAGAAGTGCACATATTGAAGAAATTAGTGAAGATGATGAAGAAGATATTCCAGAACTTGCCACACGAGCAGCAAAGTTTAATGAAGGACAACAAGAACAATGGGTAGAAGAATGAAAAGCTTAGGAATAAATTTTTAGAGAGCCCAACACATGCAGCCATGTTGCAGGCTATATTTCCTCAGGCTGTATTCGTTCCTAAATGCCCCCAAGTTAAAGCTCAAGTTTCCCTTCAATCTGCACATCTGCATGCAAATCTTCAAGCATCATTAGACTCAGGCGCAACTGATAATTTTATTAGTCCACTCACAGTTGAAAGATTCAAGCTTTCTACAATTGATTTACCAAAATCTAGAGTCGTACGCAATGTAGATAGAACCCAAAATAAGAATGGTTCAATCACACATGCGACAAAACTAGAAGTTCACTACAAGAATCATACTATCCCACTATTATTTTTAATAATGGACATGGGAAGTGATTCTATGCTCCTCAGAATGCCATTCCTCACAGGATTTAGTCCAAATATCGATTGGAAAGAAGGCATATTCCATGGAGATGTCACTGCATCCACTAAAGACGCACACCTATGGACTTCAAAACCAGAAGAGTACATACCAGAACTCGAAGAAGACGACTTAGAATTTGAAGATGACTACAGGTTCATTCCTAGCAATGAATGCAACACTATCACTGTCAGAAAAACTACTACAGCTACAGAGCTAGCCGCTCAAGCATCTGACAAAAGACAACACACTTGGGAAGAACAAGTTCCCAGTGTATATCATCAATATGGTAGAGTTTTTAGCGATCAAGAAAGTACTAGATTCCCAGGAAAATGACCATGGGATCACACTATAGACCTATTACCAGAAGCACCAACTACACTTAATTGTAAAGTGTATCCATTAGCAGAAGGACAACAAGAAGCACTAGACAAATTCTTAGATGAACATCTAGCCAAAGGATACATTAGACGATCCAACAGTCCATATACTTCCCCATTCTTCT
>Ga0307510_10007163_pt1 | contig 13282 bp, 12 predicted proteins | sample 12_EM_MG_FD_207224 | JGI IMG/M metagenome (GOLD analysis project Ga0307510, IMG submission 207224) | Populus trichocarpa ectomycorrhiza microbial communities from riparian zone in the Pacific Northwest, United States - 12_EM | ecosystem: Host-associated > Plants > Roots > Unclassified | place... | reverse complement strand
CAGAAAAGCGGGCTGGAGGCTGAGGCAAAAGGTTATCGCATCGATATAGCCGATCTGGCTCGCAAATGGAAGGGCACGAAGTGGCTTATTGAAAATGGGCGTCAACAACCGATCCTTGACGGGAGTCATCAATGCGTGTATCTCTATATCAAGTATGCTCGACAAGGTTGCAAAAGATTTCTGCGCCGTTTCCCTCACATGCTTATTAGGATTGGATATTTCACAAATGAGCAAAGCGCAGAGGTTGAAACTCTTCGAGTGATATGTTGTGATCTCGTCCTTGGAGACGTTCTTGTTGCAACGCCGCAGAACAAGATCAAGGGTAGATTGGGCACATTCTCGAGTGCTAGCCGGAAGGTCTGGAGGCATGTCCTTGATGACATATAACAAAGCTCGAACGAAATCGTGTTGACGGTCCACCATCCAAGCCTCTCCCAGATCCAGATCCTCGGTCAGCGCACGAATCCCTAAGCACCCACCGGATTTAGGATACCACTCTTCTTCATAGCAGCAATGACAGAAAGTTTTCGCCATTGAAAAAAAGAAAGGAAGTTTATGGACGTTTTCCGTCGACCCAAAGAGTGTAACTGCAGTATCATAGATCACCTTCAATGCTTTCTTGACCAGTTCTCTCACAGCTTTACTCTCCGATGACAAGCAATGGGCGAGAGCCTCAGACAAGCTTCTGTTGTCAAGATACATTGGGCCTTCGCCACTGTTGACGACAAACTGCTGTTTCCTCTGTCGCATTTCTGTTGTTGCTCTCCCTATTTCCAGGATTGTGAAATGCCGGCATACATCAAACACTAGTGAGGAGGCATCCTCCTCCAGTTCAGGGATAGCGACAGCGTGTATAACCGACTCCAAAAGCTTCCGGAGGACAACTTCTTGGTCGTGCTTCTTAAAAACAGGTTTATGCCGGTCAGAGGATGGAATAAGAGCATCTGCACGATCCGATGATCCGTCTGCCAAATCGTTGGCCTGTAATCGGACCAGCAGAGCGAAATCTTCTGGCAGTGGATCGTATCCCACGAAAAGCTTTAGAGCAGAGCTTAAAAGTCTCAGGGATTGCTGCTTGTAAAACAAATCGGTCTTTTTGTCTTGCGCTGTTTTCAAAAGCTTGTTATCAAATATCTTTTCTACGGCCAGGTCAATCGCGCGGAGCACAGGGAATGCACGTTCACCGGGCGCTCCGTGGAGTTTGATATTGACACTGCAATCGTCGTCGGCGTAAAGCCCGAATGCTAGAGGAGGAGGGTGGGTCAAGAACCGCCGATTTCTACCTCCAAGTTTGCCTAAAATTCGCATTGTTGTGTGGCTGTGAACATGGTTGTATGGTAACGGTTTGAGGTGATCCCATAGCGCAGCCATCAGATCGTCAATAACAGGAGCCATTATGGGATCCAAATAGTCTGCTGTCAAATTGTCCACACAAAGTTCGAGCGTCCTCAATCCTTGATTAACCAACTCCTGCCCAGCCTTAAGAGCTACCACTAACGGCTTCATCAAATAACTTAAATGTGGTAGGAGATTACTCAAGCGTGCTGGAACAGTAAGGCACAGTTCCACGTACAAATCCCTCTCCTGGATTTTTCGGGCTGAATTCAAGAGTGTGTTCAAAACCTCCAGAAGGGTTTCCAGAAGAGGTAAAATCTCTTTGTATAAGTGTTCGAACCTCCCACCGCCTATGCTGCGAAACAAAGACCTCAGAAGCAAGAAGTAATTCATGGGCTCCTCTGCAGTGGTTGATAGACTGATCGACTTAAGGACAATCTTACTAACATGAGGTAATAAGACTTGTTCGTTTTGGGCGGAGAATAGCGTGACGGCCATAAAGGACAATTTGAAGAGGCGTAACAGCACTTGTGATTTCCTCGGATCTTTGGTCCCCACTTCCTCGATATGGTCCATCAGAAACTGAAGAAGCATCCCACAGAAGCTGGGGGAAGTCGCCTCACTGGCGAGGAAAAATTGCGGAACATGTAAGAGTGCTGTATGCTCAAACATCATCTCATACAAGTGCGGAATTTCAGAATGGAACACTTCATGGAAGGTGGCCGGGTCGATGCAATGAAACACGGTTGCAAAAGTCTCCAGTAATTCCTTCTCTTCCTTTCCATTCGGGACCATGAAGTGATTGGTCAGGAAGTCTACCGGTGAGGTGTTTGGATCAGATATTTTCGCTTCATGCTCAACGCCGTAGTAGCGAAACACTCTCGCTCCCTCTCGAAATAGCCCGATTATGACATTGACCTCTTCTGCGCTAAACCCGAATGCGACCTCGCTCCAGTTTGGAGGGTTGTTGTCAACCGATTGGGAGGGTGGGTTACACGACCGTAAAGCAAAAAGCATGCTCTTGAGGCCATTCATAAGGTTTTTAAACAGAAATTTATTATCTTATTATTACCATTATTATTAGCGTACGAGAAGAGAGTAGAACGGAGTAACCACTCGTACCTGAAACTGGATCTGCGCCTCTCTCCCGAGGATTTGACGTCTTAATGGGCGTTGCCGTGAATATATCTATTTCATCATGTTCATCCCGTCTATTCCTCTCCGGCTCCATTACAACTTCATCAGATTTGACTTCTTCCTTGGCCAGCCAATTCATTCTGCTCTGCTTGACAGCATTCTCATACTGTCTATTCATCGACTTGAATTTTTCGGCGATGGCATCAAGGATCATGATCAAAAAGTGCCGAGCTGTGATGCCAATGTTAGAGATCTGACATTTGAAAATTGAATCTTAAACACTTACCCTCCTGTTTATTCTCCAATTTTGCTATAAACTCAGCCAAATTTAACAACAGCTTCGCACTCATTGTCTGAAAACTTGTGCCAGGGAAGTTATCATGCAAATTCTTCGTATACACCTCGACAGTCCGTCCAATCTGGTCGCGGTCTAATGCGTCTCGAACATGATGGATTAAATCCGCTAGCATACTATACGCTAAGGGCCTGTCGCATACATTTTAGCTCCCGCATCCTTCTTGTATATGGACAAACCCACCTCATAGTCTCATAAACCGTTAATCCATCTCCAATAAGGACTCGCTCATCCAGGAGTTCGTCTATCTTGCCCAGAAATATCTTCCGAAAGTTGAAATTTATTATGTGACGTGTAGCTACGAGTAGCTCCTAAGTGAAACTGTTCGTAAACTTCAGACAAACAGAAGAGCAGTCACTTACCTTGCGAGCTCCAGAACGTTCTCTTGGACAATCTTTTAGCAATCTTACAACAATCTCAGGAAGCGTGGGCAAAAATTCTTGGAGTTGATGTGCATATACACGCAAGACATAGGCCAAAAAACTCATGGTCTAGATATGTTAACAATTTCTCATCATATTACACTTGACCGGTTTTAGAACTCACCTTAACTTGTGCTGTTATGAACTCCCCAAATGCGACCCTATTCTTGATGTTAGGACTAACGCCTGTGAATACCTCCCCTTTAGCTTTTGCCAGCCTATGCGCCTCCTCCTGGGGCCCGGCTTGCAACAACAACATTTCCTTGATTCGAGGAACAAATAGTTTAACATTTTTGTGCACACAAGGCCGATGAGCTTGAAACAAGCTGACTACTATGATCGGGCATTCTGCAAGTACTTTGAAACTCTGCATTCCTTTAACAAGCATTTTTGCGGGTTGTTGCACCTCTGTCGCGGGATCCTGACCTGACATCATTGGAGACATTGGCTTAGGGCTATGTGTTATCCCCAAATTCTGTGCCGAATTTCCTGGGGTACTAGGCATTCCCGGTGTACCTCCCGATGCAGTGGAAGGATTGTCGAAAGCTTCCCTTACAGCTTTGGGCATCATAGTGAACATTTCCTGTATCAGATCCAAGAAAGGTTGGACCTTCTCCGTAAGCTGCTTCTGATAATGCCTCTGAAAATCCATTATCGTCTTCATACACAGAACAGCGTTGTCCTCATTCTCGGTTTTAACAAGCGTCATCAGTAATGTCATCAGATCGCTGGCGTATGGTTCCAGAGCTTCTGGTGGGGTATACGGTAACCGGTGGATCGTGTCGAGAGTAATATTCCGCAATTTCTACAAACCTAGTTAACCAAGTTTCTTGAAACAGGGAATGCTAACCGAACCTGTTCAGGGGATGTGGACACAAACACAGGTTGGCCATTTAGTATGCCCATAAACACAGGCATTAACTTGGCTAAAAATTTCGTGTACTCCGCTGGCCCCTGTGTAAACACATCGATCGAGTCCCGGAGCTCCCCTGCAATCTGTAGCTTTAACTTGGCGTCTAGGCCCTCATTAGTTATACTGCCGGTGTTGTGAAAGGAAGAAATATTAGAAACAAACCGAGCGAGCTATCCCCCAGCCTCGCGGCGTATACGTCCGCGTGGGCAGTTCCGCCCGCCATGATGTTCGTAGATTCCCTCAATCAGCCGAGGTAGATTTGGCGTTGACGGTTATTGAGATTCGGTGACCCAACGGTGGGAAATAGCAAAAGCTTAAATTCCTAGAAAAGGGCCTTTGTTAGCTATAGTGGTTTGGTTCAGCGGGCTGCTGAAGTTGAGGAGTTGCGTCGTCTTGATAAAATGAAGGCGATTCACCTGCTCTATGGAGATAACCCGCAACAGCTAGAGAGCATCAGGGGGGGATTTGAGTACCGGGAAAGGAGTAAGGGCAAAGGAGTAATGTATAAAATTCTCTCAAGCAATCGGATGGCTTCTTGGTCGCGCGAAGGCTAACCTATTTCTCGGCGCACCGTTGAGTGAAGGATGCGAGGCTGCAGGTTGAAATTGAGGAAGGAGAGAGGGAGGACCACTCCTCTTATGTATGCAACCCAGCGCCAAGCCTTTACTAGCCCCGAGAACCGCTAACACCAAACTGAGCCGCAGGAGGCTCTGCGCACGATTTCCGACTTAGAGCATCCCGGAATTTGTGCTCCTCTGAAACCCAACTCTGCGCGTTTTGGCAGCATGCTCCCCAGATTTCTGGACATCAAAAACCGACCCTCTGGCTCATTTTATCCTGCTTAGTAAAGCACACAAAAAAGTAGCGCCTTGGCACAAATCTGTATGGGCATTTAGATTCCCCCTTGCTACTCCCAACCAATATCCACTTTATCAAAAAACAGGGCCACAGGATCAAAGAAGGTTGATCTTAAGTAAAACTACATCTCCAAAAAACATTGCGGTTGCCGGAGCCTGTTGGTTGTTGAATTTAGCTATGGAGGGTCGATTTCAGACGTCCGGCACCATACTACCTTAAGTGGACCGGACCACTGTGCTGTTGAGTGACTTTGAGACTTCTGATGCCTCTAACCCCCTTGCCAAACTCAATGGGCTCAACGTGGAACCTCAAGATTTCTATGATATTGTCGATGGTCTCAAAAAAACCCCAATACCCAAAATATTTTCAAGGGCAATCACCAAGTTATTCGGGAGCCTATAGTCTATCATACTTGGAATAGATACCGGTAGTTATTAATCCTCAAGTTGTCTCCCTCCCGAAATAGAGTACTTCACACACAAATATTCAGCAATCCATCACTGAAAACACCCCCACGCATTTTTTACGTGTCTGAACAAGAAACAGAAATAATGAAAATCAGACCCCGACCCGACATGTTAGAGCGTAATCCTATAGCATTCCAAGTATAGATAGATGCTCGATTGAACGGATGGGTGAGCTGATAAAGTGCGCCTGACCCAGGTATCTCCAAGTTGGCACTCCACAATTGCCAACTTGCCTGTGAAATCCGAAGCACCGGGGTGGGATATCACCAGGTTCTAGTGAAATTTAAAAGCACACCCGCAAGACAGCTAATCCGGATAGTTAGGGCTAAATGCTTCCCTGCTTACATGTCTCTCCTATGTGACCGTACCGGTATCATACCCAAATAGTGCTAGATTTTCTTTGTCTCTCACCAGCAAAAAAACGCAGCCCCAATCCCGTGGCTCCAATACTGCACAGAAGAGAAGAAAATAGTGTCTGGGAGGGGCACAGTATCCCATGCCAGATACCCAGCTTTGGCCCCCCTTAGAGTGAAACACATATTATACCAGCCGTATTCCACGAAGCACATTCAGAGCTACCCTAATGAGCCGCCAGAAAACGAAACAAGGCTGAAGTTTTTGTTCCGCCACGCCCCCTCCCCTCATGTTAACACCTCCTTCTATGACGAACAACGACATTTGTTCTCTATTTGCTTAAATAGGCTGTAATTTGTATTTTTGGTTTCATTTAAACATCTCCCTGAATCCCCGGGACACCACTGACCAAACATAGACTGCGGGTGCAAATCGACTACATACTGCTCACAACTAACAGGAAGGAATTTTTCTAAGCCTGCAACGCGATAGAAAATCCCAAAGAATCACATCCCTTTATCAGGCACCTCTTTGTTTCACTCTATTCATGTTGTCCCAGGAACTCTTGCCGTTCAGCCATCCATCATCAATTATCACTCTGCCTCATGGCCCTCATTCCAGTTCCATAGGTAACAACGAGTGCCTTGACCCAACTTGACTTGTACCGTAGCCACCCAAGAGAGGCAACAAGACCGTGAAGAGGCAAGGCAAACCAACCGCTGCCGCAAATCCCAACTTCTGAGGGTGCCACGGGTACGAATAAGAACAACATCGAAACTCCTGAGCTCGACTCTAGTAGGAGCCAAATCTAGGGCTCATTTCACGATCGATTGGGAGATTTCATCAAAATTCAATTAATTCGTTGGGGGCAATTTTATTCTGGGCCTGTTGCCCTACTGCAGTCTGGAAACAGTACAACAAAACACGACGTCATATGACGACCCTAACAGACTCACAGAGAATTAAACCGCGAAACGTGGAAATCCCCGTAGAGAGTTTGTTCTTGGGATGTGGTAAGAATTATCTTAGAGCTTCCTGTGAAACATTGGAAGTCTTACCCAAAGAATATTGGGTCGGTGAACGATAAGCTCACTGTATCAATCGCCTACCGCACCACCAGGAAAACTCAAAACTAAAGCTCGCTACTCACACTATCAAGCGTGGGGTATCCCCGGAAGTCCCTTACCTTATTATGAATCCTAAGAGCTAGCCATGATGTTACTTGCCCAGCAAGAGGGTCTTATCGGGTAGTATGCTCACGCGCAACAGGTAACCGCACACCAGTCCCTCCGATAGGAGACTGTGGCCCCAGAGTTGTCACTCCTCTAGATGCTATCGAATTCTGAGCACTTAGTACGTGGCTGTATGCAATTACGCCCGCAGTCCGATATGAATGGAGCACAGATCAGCCTACAATACATGTCTGGATACATGCCAAGAAGGCGAGAAATACCGTAAAAACAGGAGCATCTCTTTCCGAGTACCAACGATAGTTAGTGAACACTTAATTTAGGCTAACCTGCGACATAATCCCTGTCTTGTACGATAAAAACCTCCCCTAGTACTCGAGCACCTGTAACTAACCCGAGAGGTTAGGCGGGCCTATACCTGCTATGGTGCGGTAGGCAGGATGGGTTAGGGCAGATACCGGTACCTACTCGAGTATACACAGGACACGCTCCTTCAGCCAAAGCGGTACCAGGCCTAGTATCATACCTAACCACTGGGCGAAGCTCTTCTAGCATGTGCTTGGGCAGGAATCCTACCGCATGGTGCTGTAGCATCCATACTTGTGCCATGCCTGGTCGGATAACCCAGATTGGCCAAATCCAACAGAATCTCGCTCAGCTACAGGTCCCGTCTCGCCAAATCGTGCGCAGTACTGCGCGAGCACCCACCATGTTGCATCAAGCCAGCCATACACCAATGTAAACTGATCTCGCTCTGAGACATGTTCTAGAACGAGACCCGGTATCGCCGAGATCAGAATCCGGTAAGCTTCTCTACTCGGGTATGGACGTTCGTGATGGGATGGACAGGGGTTCGAGATGTCAAAGCCATTTTACCCTTCCTAGCATTGTACCTACCAAATTAAATCATTTTTTTACCCCGGAAGCATTGAGCACGGGACTTCGGACCCCTATCTACCCCATCACTAACGTCCATACCTTAGTAGCACAATGCCGATTCTCAGATTCCCATTACCGAGTCACGACTCATGACGGGTACTAAGGGGTTCCCCCAGCGCAAAGCCTGAGTATCGGCACCCTTGTATTACTACGCCGAGTACAATACCGGCCGCATGGGGTTGGGGCCATAGGTAACGGTCTTTGGTCTCTGTCATTTTATGACTTATGATCTAATCCGTTTCAAGTCACGAATCTTGCTCATGATAACGACTGTTCAGATGCATCGGGTTATGGTGTTGAGTATCCCTAGCAGGATAAATTTTTGAAAAAGGGCTTTGGGAGGACTTTTATGACCTAGTTGCGTAGGTCTGCTCTTAATGCTCGCTGGTACTTGTATGGCAAAGTAAATAATTGCCTTTAATTAACAATTAGTGGAATATTGTGCTTACTCATCTGGTGTTAAAGCCACCAGTTAGGGCATGTTGTCGAAGAATTAAATTACGTTGTAGGTGGGTTAACTACGCAGATGGTACGCAGGCTCCCCGCGTAGGTTTTAGTATGATAGGCACCAGTAGTGCAGCTAGATTAGTTTTCAAGAGCAGCTTTTTTTGTTTTGCGGTGCCGGGCTTCTGTTTGTTCGTTCCTCCACTTGTTGGTGGAGCCCCGCTCAATTGACTACTTCCCGCTGCTCGACAGATCTACCCCAGCGTCCCCCGGTTGGTCCTCTAAGTTCGCCAAATCAGCCCCTTATATGTATCCCTCCGCAACACCTAGGTTCCATCAACAACAACCCTACGAACGAAGCCCCTTCACCCTCGTACAACACAGCTCTACATCATCTGCCCCTCTCCGTCGTCCTCCACAATAGTCTCAAGATTCCCATCTCTGCACGCAAACCAAAGAACTGTTCTCGATATTCATCTCTATCTCGATTTACCTTTCGCTGCCCTCTTCCAAACCCCTCTAGGGCCGACGCATCATCAACTCGTTCCTTGCGTTAACATTGTTTGAGTCGTTTTTTTTGGCTATATGGTCCTATACAATTGATTCGACCTCGTCACGAAAAAAAACGTTACCAACATTCTCGTCGCTCCCTTCTACGTACCATTTTACTTCCCTTAAAGGTGCTGGGTTTTGAGCTTAAAGCGAATCCTGCGGCTATTGCTTGGTGGATTTAAGAATGAAGAATTTCAGGCAGCGAGTGGGTGTATGTTCCTTCCGTGGTTTTTGGTTTTAGATCTCATTAATGTCCTCGTTGCTTTCCAATCTTGGATTGTCGCTAATTAGTGCATTCTACAACTTGTTTGGCTGTTTTACAGCTATCTCGAAAAGACCCCAAACCAAATAAGGGGAAGAAGGATTCACAGGGAAATTCACCCTCTTCTTCTACTAGCCAACTGGTTCCGTCGGGCTCCGGGTCTTCTGGTTCGGAGAAGAAAGGTAGTGGGAGCGGCAGCGGTTCTGAGAATGGAGATAAGGCTCCAGGTCACAAACAGCAGAAAGACTCTGCAACTCCAGCTATGACACCAGCCGGCTCACCCGGAGGAGCTATCAATGCGGCATCTCTGGCGGCAAACATTCAGCAACAGATAAATAATGCGACAAGCCCATCGGGGTCGCGGATGATTGCACCCTCCGTGATAATCAGCCCGTCATCCGCTCCTGTACGTGCTTTAGATTTTGCAATGATTAGTTGGTAGATTTACTAATTGTTTTGTTTTTTTGGTTGAAAGCATATCCCACCTCCTGGTGCCGCCGAAACAATGCCTGGTGATCTGGTTCCCCCTAAGGCTGGTGCAAAGGGTGTCGCTTTTGATCGGTTACAGACTGCTCCGAAGGCAGATCAAATCCCTGAAGGCCTTAAGACACCAAAGAGACAACATAGTTCTCGGTTCGACATATCGGAGAAGAGAGAGTTGGAGAAGTTGCAAGCCTTTCATGGTATACTTTTTTACCCTTTTTGTAACTTTTGGGGTCTGTACTGGTGGGTTGCTGATTGTTATGGGATGATAGAGGTTCCACCCCAGCGGCGACAGGATTTGTTTTTGCAAAAGCTTGAACAATGCAATGTGATTTTCGATTTCAATGACGCCTCAGCCGATATGAAATCCAAAGAAATCAAGCGCCTTGCTCTCCACGAACTACTTGACTACGTTGCTAACAATCGTTCTGTCATCACGGATGCAATGTACCCCAAGGTTGTCGAGATGTTTGCCAAAAATCTTTTCAGACCTATCCCACCGCCTGTGAACCCCGTTGGGGATGCATTTGATCCAGAGGAAGACGAACCCGTGCTGGAAGTTGCCTGGCCTCATATCCAAGTGGTATATGAGTTCTTTTTGAGATTCATTGAGAGTCAAGACTTCAACACCAACATCGCCAAGCAGTATATTGACCACCAGTTTGTCCTACAGGTTAGAATCCCCTTGTGCATGTGGTTCGCCCTATTGGAGGGGTTGATGGGTTGCTAATGTGAATCAAAGTTGCTTGAGCTTTTCGATTCCGAAGATCCTCGAGAGCGCGACTTCTTGAAGACCACCCTCCATCGCATATACGGAAAATTCCTTAACCTCCGGTCATATATCCGGCGCTCTATCAACAACGTCTTTTTCCAATTTATCTACGAGACTGAGCGCTTTAATGGGATTGCCGAATTACTGGAGATTCTAGGAAGTATTATCAATGGATTTGCCCTACCCTTGAAAGAGGAACATAAATTATTCTTGACAAGGGTTCTTATTCCACTTCACAAAGTCAAGAGCTTGAGTATGTACCACCCACAGCTGGCATACTGTATAGTACAGTTTTTGGAAAAAGATGCGGCTTTGACTGAAGAGGTTGGAGCTCTCCCAAACCTCTCCTGGTCTTTTACTCTAACCACCTGATAGGTTGTCCTTGGCTTGTTGAGATACTGGCCCAAAGTCAATAGTACGAAAGAAGTCATGTATCTGAATGAGGTTGAGGACATATTCGAAGTCATGGATCCTGCTGAGTTCGCTAAAGTTCAGGAACCGCTTTTCAATCAATTGGCCAAGAGTGTTGCTAGTCCACATTTCCAGGTATGCAGAGTCCTACGGTGGCGCTAAGTGTATTTCTGATACGTAATAGGTTGCGGAGCGAGCTCTTTATTTCTGGAATAATGAGTACTTTTGCAATCTGGTTAGCGATAATGTTGAGGTTATCTTGCCAATTATGTTCGCTCCTTTATACGAGAACTCAAAGGGTCACTGGAACAGGTATGCTCATCTCCCCCACCAATATGATGGAATTTGGTTTGTATTACTATCACTAGATTTGCTTATCACACCCCCATCTAGAACTATACACGGCATGGTATACAATGCCATGAAGCTTTTCATGGAAATCAACCCAACTCTTTTTGAGGAGTGCACTGGGATATATGCAGCGGACCAAGAGAGCGCTCCTCAAAGACAACAAGAGAGGGAGGCTATCTGGAAGATGCTGGAGGATACAGCCGCCAAGAACAAGAAGTCCAGAGAGGGGAGTGGCGCCAACCAAGACGGTAAACGTTTGTCCTCTAAGGGTTCACAAGCTGCCAGGAGTGGCTCCCCCATGCAGATAGCTGAGGATGGCGCTGGTGATAGTGAACGGAAAATGGTAGCGTTGAACATTCATGATGAGGGAAAGAAAGTGGTAGGTGTCGCTTAGGACCTCCATGTTTCAGTTTCCGGCGTTGGGATTGTTTGTTTTTTCCCCTTTCCCTTTGAAGTAAGCGAAAATAGTGGCATCGTTGGAGGAGGGCAAGCGTAGCGGGATAAGGAGGGGCCTGGATGAATGGCGCAGGGCGGGGGCATTGCACATGTTCAAAATCATTCATTTTCTTTTTCGAATTCCCCCCCTTTTTCTTTTCTTTTTTCTTCATCTCCCATGGCTATGAAGTTTTCCTTTACATTTCAATTCATTGTTACATTTTATTTTTCTTCTTTTTCTCTTCTTTACTTATCTTATCATTCTCACTATGTTATGAGCGCTGTGCAGTCTTCTGACTTGTCATGCTTAATATCAAAAAGAAACAACGCCAGGTGTCTAATCCATCCCCACATACCCATCCTCATTACCATCACCAGCAACCTCAAAAACAACAACAATCGCTGCCTCAACAGTCACTGCCAAAGTCTCGCCCAAGAGCCCGCAGCAACGGAAGCATCAACAATTCACTGAATTCTTCTTCCCCATCGCCTGGGAGACCGCGGTAACATAATAACCAACTAAAAAAATTATACGGAAACTCGCGATATATCCTTTTCTTTTTCTTTTTTCGTTTTCCTCATTTTGTTTTTCGTTCTTCCGTTCCTCTCGACGCCTTGATTGTTCGTTTGCTAGGCGGTTGAGTAGCTGTTTACCCTTCCTTTTCTCATATTTTCACTTTTCCCACTCGTTTTGTTTGAAATTGGCTCGTGGGTTTGGTTGCGCCGCGATACCAGATTGGTTGTCCTTTATTGTTTTTTCTCTATTAGAATGTGATGTTTGCTGGATCGCGTGCGATGGCGGTAGCGACGGGGCATGGGATAGTGAGGTGGGCGGGGGCTTACGCAAATAAACCTGGTTATTGGCATTTCTTTTCCTTTGATTTTTAGTCACCGTTAGCATGTGTCTAGCAATTACTCGTCACGGTGGGTTCGGGCTGGGAGGGGGAAGGGATGGAGAGACGAAGGAAGAAGCGAAGGAGTGAAGGAGGTGCTGCTGGCTTACTTTTACTTGGCTGCTTGGCTTTCATGTCTTGTCACTCGAACGAAAATATATCGCTTTGCTTTGTGGTGTTTTGCCTAATTTCTTCCTCCCCCTCCTGCTCTGTCTTGCCGCGCCCTGCTCTACCAGGGAGGGAGGGAGGGAGTGCTGATAGCATGTACTGCTTGGTGGGCGAACGAATGAACGAACCGAAAAGGCAAATTCATCTCTTTCTACCGCACGTAGTTCAAGTTTATAATAATAATAGTAATAATAATATTACATTACTATTATTACACCCAGAACCCATTTTTATTCCCATTTCAATTGATTCGCGCAAATCTATCTGGTCAACCTGTCAATCAATCAATCAATCAATACCAGCGGTGTGTCTAGACCAATTGGTGGTGGTGGGGGTTCAGTCTAGTTAAAACCTAGAACAGAACAGAACAGAACAGAACAGAACAGAACAAAACGTCAAAGTGGCCCTTTCGCAATTCCACTCTAAATTTACGGTATCCGATGCCCTGCGACGTCATAACGGGGGGGGGGGAAAGCTATGATATAATACGGTATCATAATTAGTATGTAAGATAATTATTATTGCCAAAGTTTGATTTCCG
>Ga0307510_10007162_pt1 | contig 13282 bp, 21 predicted proteins | sample 12_EM_MG_FD_207224 | JGI IMG/M metagenome (GOLD analysis project Ga0307510, IMG submission 207224) | Populus trichocarpa ectomycorrhiza microbial communities from riparian zone in the Pacific Northwest, United States - 12_EM | ecosystem: Host-associated > Plants > Roots > Unclassified | place... | reverse complement strand
ACTTGCGCGCGCGGGGCGGGTATTCAAATTAAGAAGAAAAAGGCATTGGTGGTGGGGGATATGAGACGAGGTATCGATAATTATTTTTCCGTGTCCGCGGATATCGTCGAGTTCGTCAACAAGGCAGCGAATACTAGCCAAGGAGCGGAGAATCTGATAAAATCTTGGTAAAAGAAAGAAAAAAAAAGGCGGGCGGAAGGAGCGAGCAATTTCGACAATCTGCATTTTCAGGTATGACACCACGCACCAAAAGCGCTCGTCACGCACTTTATTCTCCCTCTTCCTCCTCTACCACTTTGTGTAACGGCGCACTGTGAATATACCGTAATGGGCTGTCCCGACCATGGTCAAAATCCAAGTTCGGCGGCTCCACATAATCTTCTCCGTCCCCCTCGAGCTCGTCTTCTTCAAGCTGCACCATCCCAGGGAAGTCAAGAGCGGAAAGGGACAAGTCGAGCTGCGGAGGTGGTGGACGTGCCATCAGTGCAGTTTCTTTCGCCACCAGCGCGGCCGGCTGAGTTGGCTGCTCTTGTGAGGAAGTACCAGCAGACTTGCCCGGAGAGCCTTTACTACCGGCTGCCCGCCGCTCCTTCTCGCGATACATCTCGATCAGCGAGCTCGCCTTCGGCCCGGGCTTGCCTGACAATCTGTCGAGCACCTCCTGCTGTCGTTGCAGGTCACGCTGAGTATATGTCGGTGTTTGTTGGCTCGGCGTTGGAACCGGGACAGGGGAAGGGGGGGAGAGGGAGCCGACGGCGGGGGTTGGGATGAGGGCGCTCAGTGGTAAGTCGGGTGAGGGCCTGCTTCGGCGAGGCTGGTGGCGTTGGCCCGGATGAATAGAGGCTCTCGGTCGTGTCACTATGTCGTGGGGGTGTCTCAGCACCTATTGCGGCCTGGGCGAATTCGTCTAACATTTCTCCTCCATTCCTGCCCACTTGAACGTGCCGCCATTCAGGATGCAAGTCGAAGTAGCCCATCCGCCGTTGAGGGCGCTGTGGTACTGGGATTGGCACCTCTTCCGGTTCTGCTAGGTCGACGCTGCCAGGTATCGTTGGTGCGCATATTTCATCTAGAGCCGTTCCAGCGCTGTCCATCCTCGAACGGTGTGGGACATTCATTGGCTCAATGTCGACACTTTCTCCATCGAACGGAGGTGAAGGGCCACGAATGCCTGCGAGGACCTGAGCCACTTATTGGCTCGTGACTTCTGGGTCTTGACGACTAGCGTTGCGTGGTCGAGGGCCCCCAGGGCGGCGGTGCTCCGCGTCTTGATTTCCTGCGCGGCGTGAGTGGCTCGCAACTAGTATGTCGACCCAGGCATCATCCTTCGACCGTCGGCGTTCTCCCTTCGTCATCTTCCGTGAATTCGTGTTGATGCTATTCAGCTCGTCATCACTGTAGCTTGCGAGGCGCGTCTCAAACTCAACGTCTTCTGCTTGCGAAGGGGTCAGGCCAGACATGCGTGGGTGCGGACTGCGTGGAAGGCCTATGGGTAGTCGGATACGTCGCTTGTTTCCGCTTCCGGTGCCTTGGATGCCTGCTTGGGTGCCTGTTTGGATGTCTGGGGTAGACGGACGAGGTGTACTTTCCTCCCGCGGCGCAACGAACAAGGGAGAAAAGATGTCTGGTCGAGTGTGCCCCGGTGAAGGATCTGTGATGAGCCAGGAAGTATCCCGGGGTTGGTAATGTCTCGCCTTACGGGCCCATCACGACCGAACCGTTGTTGCCACGAAGGAATCCCTCAAACTCGGTCTCCCGAGCGTTCAGACTCCGAGGAACGTGTCCGACAACGTAGGGGCGTCCATTAAGAGTGGCAGCTTGCTTCCATTGCTTTGTCTTGCCAGGTGAGAAGGAACCCGACGTTCTTTTGTTTTGTACGCCCGCAGATAATCGTTGGTGGTATTCGAGCGGCGCAAACTCCTCGAAAAGGAACACTGTGGATGAAGTGCTCGGATCGGTACTGCCAGAAACAGTCGACCTGGCTCAGGGAAGTGATTTGAACTCGATCTGCAAGGACAAAGGACGTTAAGACGGCGATCACGGAAGACCTAGAAAGTGGCTCTCACCGGGGCCCAATTACACACCCTGTCAACTTCCTCCCGTTCAATCTCCATCCATCCACCGCCATACATCAGGTCACAGAATACATCCATGAACGTCTCCCCAACGCCCAACGCCCAACGACCACCTCTGTGCCCATCACAGGCTCAGTGTCCCATCCAAATGGTGGGAGAGACTTCTGTGTCCTTTCAACTTGCGCGTGATATCGGCTTGTTGCTCTGGCCAAGACGAGATTGAATTTACGAGGGGGGTGCTGAATTGTGGCGTCGTGCTCAGTGGCGCGTCGGTGCGAGTGAATCCAGTGGACGAGAAATCTGTCCAAGTGAGCGTCGTTCGTTTCGCCGCTCGCGACTGTAACACGGTTCGTGAATATTAGCGACACAACACGACCAGAGGCGATATTGAGACTTACCTTCTGTGAGGTCAGACTGTAAGTTCCTCTCACCCGGATGCAGGCCCCCAAAGCCCATCGCATCAAATTCGCCCCACTTAAGTTCTGTCAAAACTCCGGAATCGTTCTTCTCCCGCGACAGCTGGTTTTCTTAAACCAAAGTGGTCCGTCAGGCTGTCTCCCAATGTGGGCACTGTGGTAGAGGAAGCGATCGACGCATTGGACGATGCGACGCCCGTATGTGGATGGAACTTAGAGGGAAGGTCCATGCGCCTTTTGAAGCTGTCTGCGTGTCGTGGCACCAGCGTGCGAGTCGGTGGAGCCACTCGCTTCCAATCGCGAGATTATGCGAACACATTTGGGGCGTGAGTCACCCCGCTGGGAGGTCGAGGAGCCCAACATGCAGCAGTCTTGACAAGATCTGGCGTATACACCCGGACGTTCCGCATTACGCTGACAACGCGCACCGTGCGGGCTCCATGACAGGGTTGAAGCCGGTCGTGCTTCCTTGATCGAGTGGCTGGTTCTGGGAGCATGGCTGGGTAACCTCGAATCCAATCTTTGAGCCGCGTGGGTACGCCAAGAGATGCAGCGCTGCCAGGTCCGCCGCCAAATCGAACCAGATGACTCATTACTCTGTGCGTTTTTTGCCAACGTACACAGGCGAGTAGGACGTGCTCCATTACGTTAGTGGCACGAAGGTATTCAAAGGTAGGTATGGTGGAAAGGTAACGCAGCGGGACCAAGGCCGAAAAGGAGGGGTCGGAAAAGTGGTGAAAAGTTGGAGGTGTGTGCCCTGAAGATGACGAGGGGTGTAAGACGCGCGAGGAGAGAAGGAACATTGATTATGATCGAAGCGAGAGGTTGCTATAAATTTGCGATGAGGGCTTCAAAATGGGTTGCTGGATAATCTTGGACTATGAACGGGAATCAACATTAGGTTGTATATAGACGTGGGAGAGAAAGTGGCTTACCGCCTCACTCCACCCGACGTAGATATCCCAAGAGAGAAGACCTCGTACGACATTTCTCCAAGAGATACGCAGGACTCGGGCGAAATCCCATCGCAGGCACATAGCAAGTTCTGCGGGCGCAGCAAACCGGGCCTCCTCATGCCATGTGCGATCAGCGTCCGGCGCAGGGAACAACACACAAGTATGGAGGAAAGCTTGAATGAAGCGACGAACTCCGGAAGAGTTGACATCGAGGGCAAGAGTGGAAAAAAAGGGAAGACTTTGTGAGACCACGTGTGCCGAACTCTTCGGTGACAGTGTGGAAAAGGCCGACGACCTCATCGGGACCGAGGACGACGTGATAGAGATATGAGAGGCAACCGTATTCTTGCTCCCGCTGGCAGTGACCTGCGATACTCATTGTTAGTAAAGGGGTCTAAGGTTGGGGGTTTGGGGCGAAAGTACGAGGCCCGATCAGGGCGAGCCAGCGACACGCGACGGTGGCGGCTGGTGGAAAGCATTGACGATCTCCAAAACTGCGGGAGATCGCGCCTAGCGCTTCGAGGAAGAGGGACGACGATGATGATGGGGGAGAAAGATAATGAGAGAAGAGAGGCGAAGGTACGGACCCCATTCTGAGTCTGACGGACTTGCAGGTTCGCCGCCGAGTGGGTCGAGGTTGAGAGGAAAAAAGCTCCCGCAGGGGATAACGATCTCTTCTCCGTTGGGGACACGACCGGGTGCGGTGCCCTTTGACGCTGCTCAGGGTGCGGGTGCGGGTCTGTCCTTATTGACGGGAACAGTCACCGCACGGCGGGCAGAATTTCGGCTGGAAACGCGGCCAAAATCGTCTGAAAGGTTTGTGGAAGTCTTTCGTCACTTGAGAGGAGTGTGTGTTGTGCGGGAACGAGAGAATAGGCCTTGCATGGGAAGGACGGGACGACCAAAGAGCGGTCGAAAGAGGAAAAAGGGCGAAAACGACGCGAGTCAGTACTACTGTAGTATCGCGTGTGTCTGGCTATAGCCGTATGTGCCCGACCAGGGTTGCCCGACCACGTGACGCTTCTTACCATCGAGCGTCATCGCACTTTCGCTTTTCCATGCACCCGCTGCCACATACTTCGCAACGATTCAGTAAAATTTCTACCTTTCGGATACCAGTGATCATTGTCTATCTCACTGTGCGGGTCTGTTCCTAGCAAGCATCTCATTTGCTGTTGTTCTTTTCCTTCTCTGCCCGTCTGACTCATACAATACTTCTCCTTATCGCCAAACTCGCCCATACCCCCCCCCCCCACGTCAAAGGCAGGCAATAGCAGCCCCACTTTTCCCTCTTCTTTCGTGTGCTCTTGACTCTCGCCCGACTGATTGACGAAAAACCGAGCCAATGAGCCCGTCGTTTGGCTTTCTGTTCCATGGATCGTGCGTTCATCGTTCCTCGCCGTCTTCTTACCTTTGCAGATCATGTCGCGTCTCGTTATCGTCTCAGCCGTAACCGCCAGCGGGCTCACAACTTCCGACCGCTTCTCGCCCGTCCTCATCATAATCATTCAAGCTTACCTTTGCGCGTTCTCGAATCTTTGGGATCACGGCCTCGGTTCCCCTTTTCGTCATTTTTCCTGATCCAATCCCACAAACATACATCAACCGTGTACATTACAGGAGACAGCCGGGTGTGTCCCCGTTGTAGGTTCATACCCCTTGTGGTCGTGGCAGTGCACTGCGAGCGCGTTGCGAGCCAGGCGTTCGGTGACCTGCTACTGAAGTCGGAGTTGCAGACAATCAGTCGGAGTTTGTAGAAGAGGAGGTTACCTTGACGACGCAAGAAAAGGTATGAGCATGATATCACAGTGCTCGTCAGAACTCCAGAATCCCTGCGGCATTGCATTCGATTTATGTGTTCGCGCATTATATGCTCTCATTCACCGAGTCGCAAGACGCCGCATCCTTCAATGTAGTCGAACGGGGAAACCACACGTTTCTCAGAATATGATATCATTTGGTTCTCTGCCAGCATCGGGTTATTTCGACTAATAGGATACTAAGGTGAGAGAGGAATCATGAGTGTAAACCATCATCATGTCTGGCGGGGAATAAATACGTGGTACCGCTTGGCAGAAAGGGGGGGGGAAATGATGGAAAGGAAAAGGATAACAGCAGCGCCGGTCATATGGATGGATGACAGATCATCGCGAAGAACGAACGCTCGTACTCGGTAAACGAGGGGGAAGGAACTGGAGGACCAGGTCGCCGAGCGGCTGGCTCACGAAGGCACAGGATGGCCACAGAGCGTGTGAGACCATAGCGGGGAGTCACTGGCACGGCGACACCCAACTGTCTCCCTTCCCTCGCTGCCTTCCGTCCATACACAACGTCCAACCTCCCTCCGACTGAACCATGTCATCAACTTTGAATACGTCCTCCCCGTTATCCACCTTCGAAACCCTCTTCGATATAGCCTTGGCCAAGTATGCCAAACGCACTGGACAAGATCTTCGCAACCACCCACTGGCTGCCGCCATCGATAGATGCAAGTCTCCGGATGACATTCTCGCCATATTCCAAACGCAATCCCAGGCCTTTGACGAATTCAGGAATGGTGATCCCAAGTTGATCAAATGGCTCAGGCCTGTTGTCGATGGGTTGCACGCTATCTCAACCAACACAGTCCTCAGTGCCGGCTCCAGTCTCGTGAGTCCAAACTAGTTCCGTATTCCATTGCTGAAGTGGTTTCACCATAACACCTAGGCGTTCCCCCCTGCAAATGTCATTTTTTATGGAATTGGTGTCCTTCTCTCTGTGAGTTTGACTCTCGATCCCTCTGTCTAGCCAATAATGATATGTGCATCTGCCAGACGGCCAAATACGTCAGGGAAAGTTATGATACCCTCGTTGATATCTTCGAATGTATCGAAAACTTCCTGAGTCGGATAAAGGTTTATACGGAGACCAAACCCACACCTGCCATGATTGAAACGATGATTAAAATTATGGTTGAAATGCTGGCCGTGCTCGCTCTCGCAACGAAACAGATCAGCCAGGGGAGATTGAGTACGTCTTGCAGCATCTTTTCTGATGGCAATCGATTGTTTGACTCATCGCAGAGAAATTTGCAAGAAAGTTACTAGGAGAGAAAGACATCGAATTAGTTCTTCAGCGTCTCGATCGACTCACCCTCGAGGAGTCCAGGATCACTGCTGCCCAGACGCTCGATGTGGTATATAGTCTGGTCAATAACATGCAAGTGGTAATGGAAGGTACGCATCGTTTGCACATATGAATGTTTATGGTACAACCCACAAATCTCGTAGATGGGGAAGCATCGACAGACAACATCCAGGAGACCCTTGGTGCGTCTGGTTGACCTTTGCGGTAGAAGCTCAACTTTTTTTACGTTGTGCGCTAGTTCTCATGCAAGAAATAGCAATGGAAGTAAACAAGATGAAATGTTCGTAGCTCACCAACATTACTATTTGGGATGAAGAACCTGAAGCTGTCTTACAGGTGACCAGTTGCAAGAGAAGATTCGATCTTGGTTGTCTCCACCAGACCCATGGTCAAATTACAATACTGCTCGCAAAGCCCATCACCCTGGCACTGCCAGATGGTTTATCCAAGGTGATACCTTTGAAAAATGGAAATCAGCTGGCTCCTTTTTATGGGTGAACGGCCTACGTGTGCATTTCTCCCTCCCACCTTTCTATACCGCTGATGGTTTCTGATTCATAGCCGGTTCGGGAAAAACTATCGTTTCGTATGTCACTAAAACCATTCTTCATTTGGTGTATTCATGTAACCAACAGTTCAAGCATCATCAAAGACATACAGGACATGTGTCCGACTGGATTAGCCATTGTTGCAATCTTCTATTTTCATTTTGGGGATACCACCAAACAGGATGCCCGCAACCTGCTATCTTCTATCCTCACCCAGCTTTGTTCCCAATCTGATAAATTCTCTCAAGATCTCTCCTCCATCTATTTGTCCCATGGCAATGGTTCCCGAGAGCCCAGCATCGACACACTTCTGGAGTGTTTGAAAACAGTCCTTGCACTTCAAGGGCAGGCCCTGCTCTACATTGTTGTCAACACACTTGATGAGTGCCCAAATTCTTCTGGGCTTCCAACACAACGCCAAGAGGTCCTTGAGATTGTGAGGGAGCTTATCGGCTTGAAACTCCTGCATCTACATTTCTGTGTCACTAGCTGGCCTGAGATCGATATCTGACAAGCTTTCGATCCATTGAATCCCTATAATGTTTCACTTCATGATCAAGATGGACAAATCAAAGACCTAGCAGAATATGTCAAGTCAGTCATCGGCTCAGACACAATGATGCAGGATTGGCCATTAAAGGTTAAAGAATTGGTCATCAACACTCTCACTAAAAAGGGTGGTAGAATGTATGTGATCATAGTCCTGGTGCCTAGTATTCCTTTCTCATCTTGCGACTTCAGGTTTTGGTGGGCATACTGTCAACTGGAAACACTGCGGCAGTGTCTGTTGCAATATATTTCAAGTGCTTTGGAAGAATTACCTGAGACTCTTGACGAAACTTACGAATGAATATTACAAGGCATCCCTAAGAAGATGCAGAAAGACACCCATTGCATCTTCCAATGGATTATGGTATCTTCATGGCCATTGGGTGTAGAGGAGGTTGCGGAGGTCTTTGCAATCAATTTCGATGAGGAAATGTCTGGAATTCCCAAGTTTGAGCTGAGCTGGCAGGACCCAAATGCCAAAAAGGCAGTACTCTCCGCTTGCTCTACTTTGGTCACTACTGTCGAGGACTGGCAGTCCAGAAAAATAGTACATTTCTCACATTTCTCTGTGAAAGAATACTTGACTTCTGATCGCATCCAAAATGCGGAACATGTTTCCCGCTTCCACATTCACCCCAAACCGGCTCATACCCTTCTTGCCAAATCGTGTCTCAGCATCCTCTTTGGGCTAGACTACAGCATAGATGAAGCCAAGATCAACATGAAGATCATCCCCCTGGCTGGGTATGCGGCAATGCATTGGGCGGAATATGCACGGTTCGAGGACGTATCTTCATATATCTGGGATGGGATGGATATTCTCTTTGACGAGGACAAGCCACACTTTACCATCTGGGCCTGGTTCTATTACATGGAGTGCAACAAAGCAGACTTTTTGCCTTCTCTATGGCATCCTGATGCACCCCCGCTGTATTATGCTGCCCTATGTGGCTTGTGTAGTCTTGTGGAGCACCTCCTTGCTGCACATCCAGAAGATCTTGATGATGGGCATGGCGACTGGGGGGCTCCGTTAAATGCAGCCTTAGGCAATGGACATCTGGATGTTGTGCTATTCCTACTGGATCGTGGTGCGGATGGTGAAAATGGGGGGACAAGACTGGGTTGTACAGCGCATCATCTTGTAGATACACCGACATCGTGCGGTCGCTAATTAGCGCTAATTGATCGTGGTGCAGATCTGAACACGATTTGCAAAGACCATGATGATAATGGCAATGATGTGATGTGGACCCCACTACATGTGGCATCATCAAATGGAATGACCTCGGTTTTAAGGATACTATTGGAGCACGGCGTAAATCCCAATGCACGGGATCACTTTGGCAGAACTGCAATGCATTTGGCATCATACCACCAAGGGTTCACGAATGTCGAATTACTCCTCGAATATGGTGCAAATGTGGATGCCATGGACGGCAATGGATGTACTCCGTTGCACGATGCAGCATACCATCTAAATCTGCAGGTTGTGGAGGTCTTGCTGGATTATGGCGCAGATCTACATGCCCAGACCAATAAAGGCAAGACACCCTTCCAGTTGGCAAATGTAGGTTACTTGTGGGACTTGTCGAAGGATGACAAAGCGCAGATCATGCAGTTATTATCAGTGTGCACGAGCGAAAGAATGTAGGGTTTACGGCCATGGGATCAATCCGGAAGGGCATGGGTCTTGGTGGAGGCGACTATAGTTATACTCTTGAATTCTGTGGACAATGTGCATGGCCAGTTTCAAGTTGTATGGTACGCATAAATGTAACAATTATATGAACATCATCCTTCTGCACGATCATGGTATCACAGCGTTGTCTAACAACTTCACAATGGCAGCAGCCTCGCGTTTGAATTACTTGTGACAGACGAATTCTGTTCTTATACCCCGATTATGTTCAAGTCTGAAGGTAGCAAGTGGCGCCATAGCCTTCGGTCAATGTTGGAAAGAGGAACCACGCTTCACAGAATGGAGGATTGTTTGATTCACTGCAATATCATCTTATTTTGACTAATAGAATAGAATACCAAAGGTGGGGAGTAAGCATGACTCTGACTTGCTGCACAAGTGGAGAGCATTATCATGTTCGGTGGGGGAGTAAATATATGGTAGCGCCTGACAGAAAAAAGGAGAAAAAAAGGGGCAAAAGGAAAGAGATAACAGCAGCGTTGGTCATATGAATGGATAGCAGAACGTCGTGAAGAATAAATGGTCGTAATCAGTAAAACGAGGGGAAAGGAACAGGAGGGACCAGAAGGATCAAAGTAGAGAGGAGAGATAGGGAGAGGTGGAGAGTAGTGTTGCCGAAGTCCAGTTCAGTTCGGTTCAGGGTATAGTTTCCTGAACCTTGAACCGGACTTTGGGTTTGGTTCAGAGGATTTTGCGAACCCTGAACCTGAACCTGTAAGAACTGAACCTTGGGTCTGGTTCAGGTTCATAGGGGGTCTGGACCTGAACTGGACTTGAAGGGGTTGCGTGGTGTGTTTCATCCAATGGAATCAAGGTGGGTACATGCTCCAGGATGAACATGTCACACACAGAAGCACAGGTGGATGGCATGTGCGCATGTATTTGAGGTGGCAGAGGGGAGTGCAACTGTGTGGGAGCATTCACAGATCTAGTTGCCGGGGCTATGGGCTCATCATCGTTGGGGTCATTGAAAAAATCGATTTCGGATGCATCAAGAAGTTTGCCATCAGGACCTATAGCACAACCTTCAGATGCCATGGCCGCAATCCCGAGCTAGCAAGATTGTGCAGATGAAAAACGGGGAGAAGCGAGGGCAGTTGGTGTATTGTCGCCGGAGCTAGTTAGTATCGCGATGTGTTGACAAGAGGGTTGGCATTGTGGCAGATGGAGTTGGGGACGACAATGACAGTGATGGCGATGATGTTGGAGATGACAGCGATGGCGATGGCGGAAGGCAGAGGCATTGACAAGGATGGACAATGGCAAGGATGAGTAATGGTGAGGGCAAGGGCAAGGAGGAAGCAAGGGGTGAAATTGAAAGGCAAAAAACAAGAGCAAATCACGAAAGGAGAATCCCAGAAAGGCGGCTGCGGCTCAGCAGGCTTGCAAACTGTCACACAGACAAGCACACAGTTAGAAAAGAGGGGAATAGGGCCACAGTTGCCTTCTATGCCTCTTGACAAAGCTGGGCATGGTGCTTTTATACACAGAGTACAGTCGATACAGCGAGTATTCTACACACAAAGTAAGTAAGAAGGTGAAATTTGAAGAACGAACGTCGATGCCAGCGACAGGCCGCATGGAGTCATATGGAAGGAAAAGTCAGTGTCAATTGTTGAGAAATTTTACTGAATTGTCACAAGGTGCACGACGTCAAGCGTAGTGATGATGGGGGTGAGGGATGGTACAGTGATACTCAAGGCTGAAGTCTAAAACTAATAAGGGAGGCGAGGAATGGAGAGCAAGCAAGTCTAAAATGAAATAAGGGAGAAAAATGCACAACAAAGCCTGAGCCAATCTATATCTATCCTGAATCCTTCCTAATTCTCCTTATGGGTCCAGACCTCAGGGTGGTTGGCAAGGGCAGCGCAAGGCGCATACAGCATGGGGCGTTGGTGACTCCGGGTGTTACGCTCCTGGGCACTTGGCCCACATTTTTCTTTCTTTTCTTGACCGATCTGTACTTTTATGATCACATGACCTCGACTCACATGACTGCTTACCTGTACAACAGAGCCATCTTGCTGGGGACTTCATTGTTCCCTCCTTTTGTACGTTTCCTATTGTTCTCTCCTTATGGTAGTCTGTGACCACCATTGTTTGTGATGCCATTGTTCTGTGACTCTTATTGTTCGTGACCTCATTGTTCTCCCCTTTTGTACGCTTAGTCAGGTAGCTGCCCTTTTGTATATAAGCTGGACTTATATCCTAGAGTTGGGCCTTAAGCCTGACTTAGTTTGCAATCTATTGTGTTCTCTGTCCTTGTTGCTTGAACCAACATTTCTCTTTTATCTTTCTTAAAAGTTATCTTCAAATCCTTGAAGATACTTCCTATCCCTCTTTATCTTCACCCAGACATTAGTCTTAACAACATTTTTGCTTTTATCACATTCCAAAGTCATTTTGGTTATTAAGGGAATTACGACCCTTATAACTTCATCACTGCCACACATTTACGCACATTGCATCTTAAGGTTCAATAGACCTTAACATAAGTCAGGCTTTCCTCGAACGTCCTTGAAACATAGGACAACACCAGTTACAACCTGGCGGCAGTAGTCCTCATCGGAGAACTTGGAGATGAATATAAACGAGTTCACAGGAGACAACAAGACGATCTCCCAGCACACGTCAAAAGGAACACATACTTTGAAAACCAAGGACCAGGAAACAATGACAATGGATATTACATTGATCTCCCAAACAAATCACATGGAGCTGTTGAATTTGTCCAAGTAAACGACACCTATCACTGGGTTGGACTCCTCTGGAAACCAGAAGGTTGGGTTACTACCTACAGAGGAATACTCAGAAGACCACAACTTGGTTGGTGGATCGAAACAGACCCACAACACCCAGACTACATCAGCCCAGAACATTTCAGCCCAACACTCCATATAGCTGTCGAGCAATCACCAGACGAAGAAATCCTTGCAGGAGGAATTCATCATATTGCAACCCTCCAAGGAAGTAACCCGTTCACAGAACAAAATCCTATCCTTCCCCAAATCGAAGAAGCAGTTCAACAAGGCATTCCTATTCCTCTCAACATTACCCCAGCCGCTGCCTTTCACTCCCAGCTATCCATCCAAACTACAATGGCAGGACAACAGGAGGAAATTAACGTCGCTACTGGTCAAACTGGACAGGAAGCACAAAGAATTAATGTCATCACCAATCCCTCTAATGGCACTCTCAAAGGAAACCCCCCACCCATCTTTACTGGGGATAGGAGCACAACCAGAAAGTTCATCAACAACTTTGACCTCTGGAGAGTGCTCAATCGACAAAATGACATTATGAGGAAACCCTTCTCCAGAGTCGTCACCATCCTTACTTATATGGACGGTCCCCTAGTAGATGCCTGGAAAGAGGAACAAATGAGCAAGCTCCAAGAAGCAATGGATGACGGAACTCAGGAAATGGATGAAGACCTCTGGGACAGTTTCATGGAAAGATTCAAATCAGCCTTCACAAACCAAAACCAGAGAGAGGAAGCCTACCAGAAACTATGCAAACTCAAACAAGGAGAAAATCTTGATGATTTCTTTGCTAAATTTAAACAACTTGCTCATGAAGCAGGAGTTCCCTTAGACGACAAGGGAACCATTGAAACCCTCAAACACGCCATGAAACCACTGCTCACCAGGGCAATTATACACTCCCCTAACTTTGACCCAAATGTGGAAATACCATGGACCTTCAAAAAATGGGAAGAACAGGCCAGAAAATCTTATCAGCAATAGGGTCTTTCAAACATGCCATTAATCGCATCATTATTTGTCTGATTAATTTGTTCATTAAGTCGTTTTTTGCGCGAAAATTGGATTAATGGATGAAATAATGAGAAAAATAATGAACAATTAATGGTCAACTTTGAAACCCCCCTCTTGCGAAAATGCAATAATGGTAA
>Ga0307510_10007161_pt1 | contig 13283 bp, 15 predicted proteins | sample 12_EM_MG_FD_207224 | JGI IMG/M metagenome (GOLD analysis project Ga0307510, IMG submission 207224) | Populus trichocarpa ectomycorrhiza microbial communities from riparian zone in the Pacific Northwest, United States - 12_EM | ecosystem: Host-associated > Plants > Roots > Unclassified | place... | reverse complement strand
GAGCGCTCGCAGACCAAGCGCAAGCCGGGCTAACGACGATGAGAACGCCCATGAACGCCCAAACGCCCCCGTCCATCCAGCTCAATCCGCCGCAGCGGCCTGCTGTCCGGCCATCGCCGTCCACGGCGGACCGTGGCGACACACCGAGCTTCGGCGACGCGATGAAGCATGCATCGGCCGCGACCGCGACACCCGCCGCGAAGGCAGCCTCGTCGCCGCATGCGGAGCCGGCGACGCCGCAAGGCAAGGCGCAGCCGCAAGGGGCCCGACCCGAGGGTGGGGCCCACCACGCCGAAGGTAAGTCCAAGGCCACGGCCACGGGTGACCAGGACGACACTGGCGATGATGGTGACGCCACGGTTGCCGATTCTACCGACAGCGTGGCCGCGGCATTGGCCGACGCCGCTGCCGCGCAATCCTCAAGCCAGATTGCCAACACCGACTCCCAACCCAACGGTGACGCCAAGGCCACTACAAGTGACCCGGCGGCCCCGGCCGCCCAGCCGGCGACGGACCCCGCCAACGGCCAGGCCATTGCCGCCGCCATGCTGGCGCTGATCCAGCAATCGGCGGCTCCGCAAACGCCGGTTGCCACCGCTCCGGCCACCACGGCGAACGATGGCAAGTCCACCGTTGCAGACGACATCGGCGCCGCCATCACGGCATCTTCGAAGATGGCCCAGGCTCTCACCGGTTCGCTCGGTTCAGCGGTGGCAGGCACCGTCGCCGACGCCGCCACGGGCGTGATCGGCAAGGCGGTTGGCCTGGCCGGCGATGCCGTGGCGGGTCTGTTGGGAAACAACGACAAGTCCGATGCGGCCAAGGCGGCCCAGTTGCCCGACCCGGCGCAGCTGGCGACCGGCCAGGTGCCGCAGGCAACTACCCCGGTATCCGCACCGGCGGCGCTGCAAAGCACCCAGGTGGCTGGGACGCCGGCCTTTGCCAATGAACTCGGCCAGCAGATCGCCTGGATGAGCAACGGCGACATCAAGGAAGCATCCATCCGCCTGCATCCGGAAGACATGGGCCAGCTGGACGTGAAGATCAGCGTGCACGAGAACCGCGTGGACGTGGCCTTCGCCGCCCAGCATCCGGCCGCCGTGCAGGCAGTGAACCAGACCCTCACCCAGCTCGACACCATGCTTGCCCACCACGGCTTGCAGCTGGGCCAGACGCAGGTCGGACAGCAGAAGGCGGGGCAGGGCGACCAGGGCAATGGCAAGTCGTTCGCCCAGGTGGCACAGGGTGGTGGGGAGCCTGGCGAGGGCTCGGAGGTACAGCGCGCCACCGTGCGGGCACCCAACGCCCTGGTCGACGACTTTGCCTGACCGAAAGGTCGTTTGAACAACAAAATACCGACGCGCGCCGGGAAACCGGCGCGACTGTCTTAAGGCAACCCCGCGCAGTGCAAGGCTCCAGGGCCGTGGCACGCGGCTTGCAACGAACATCATGACGAGCGCGGAGGTCCCGCGTGAACGCTTTCGACATTAGCTACAACGCTTGAGGTTTCCATGTCCGCCACGGCTGAAAATGTTGCTCCCATAGTGAAGAAGAAGGGCAAGGGCGGCCTCCTGGCCATCCTCGCCGTGGCCGTCATTGCCATCGGTGCCGGCGGTTTCTTCCTGCTGCACAAGAAGAGCGCCGAGGAAGCCAAGCCCATCCATCGCGAGGCGCTTTACCAGGCGATGGACCCGGGCTTCGTGGTGAACTTCCAGGATGACCGCGCCCTGCGTTTCCTGCAGGTGGGCATTACCGTGATGTCGCACGATCCGGAAGCCATCCAGGCAGTGAAGGACACGGACCCGGTGATCCGCAACGCGCTGGTGATGCTGTTCTCCGGCCAGGACGCCACCACCCTGACCGATGTGAAGGGCAAGCAGAAGCTGCAGGCAGAGGCGCTGGCCGCAGTGCAGAAGATCGTGGCGGAGAAGACCGGCAAGCCCGGCATCGACGCCCTGTATTTCACCAGCTTCGTGATGCAGTAACCGAAGGACCCGCCATGAGCGACCTGCTTTCCCAGGAAGAAATCGACGCGCTGCTGGCCGGCGTGGAGGGCGGTGCGGTAGAAACCGAAGTCGACGAGCCGTTGCCGCCGGGCGTTGCCATCGAGTACGACTTCACCCAGCAGGACCGCATCGTCCGAGGCCGCCTGCCCACGCTTGAGATGGTCAATGACCGGTTTGCCCGCTACTTCCGCGGCAACCTGTTCAACGTGCTGCGCAAATCCTGCGAAGTATCCGTGCTCGGCGTGCGCATGGTGAAGTTCAACGAGTACGTGCATTCGCTTGCCGTGCCCTCGAACCTCAACCTGATCCGCATCAAGCCCCTGCGCGGCACCGCCCTGTGCGTGCTGGAGCCGCGCCTGGTGTTTACCGTGATCGATAATTTCTTCGGTGGTGACGGCCGCTACCACGCGCGCATCGAAGGCCGGGATTTCACCCCCACCGAAAACCGAGTGATCCAGATCGTGCTGGGCGAGATATTCACCGCCATGGGCGAAGCCTGGGCGCCGGTGCTGAAGATGGATTTCGAATTCTTGAATTCCGAGATCAATCCGCAGTTCGCCAATATCGTCAGCCCCACCGAAACCGTGGTGGTCTCGCGCTTCCATATCGAGCTGGACGGTGGCGGCGGGGAAATCCACCTCACCCTGCCGTATTCGATGGTCGAGCCGATCCGTGAATTGCTTGACGCCGGCGTGCAGAGCGACCGCGCCGAACGCGACGACCGCTGGATCCAGTCCCTGCACGAGGAAATCCTCGACGCCGAGGTGGAACTGTCGTCGCTGCTGGCGGAAACGCGCATCAGCATCGGCGACTTCCTGCACCTCAGGCCCGGGGACGTCATTCCCATCTCCATGCCTGAATTCGCCTCAGTCTACGCCGAGGACATACCGGTGTTCCGTGGCCGGATGGGCAATGCCAACGGCCATAAGGCGGTCCGTTTCGAACAGCTGATGCGCACACGCGCCACCAGGCAGCCGGTGGAACTGCAACCGGATCCGATCCCGGCGTAAGCCGGGCATGGAATGCGCCCGGCGACGATGCCGGGCGAACGCGCGCCGGCGGTCCTGGCGCCCCTGGGCGTCACATTGCCGTCTCGCGTCACATTCCCGGCGCCGGGCCCGCGCCTTGAGGCCGGCGATGGCATTCCGCCCCCTCTGGCACACCCATTGCATTGCTCCTGGTGACCCGCCGGCAAACCGTCGCGCGGCAACGAACCACCACGAGAAGAAGCGCACATGAACAGCGAAGCCACCGCCTTTGCAGACGAGTCGAACGCCGGAGTCCTGGCCAAGGCCGGCATCTCCTCCGACGTCAGTCTCGACGTCATCCTGGATGTGCCGGTGACCATGGCCATGGAAGTGGGCCGCACCAAGATCTCCATCCGCAACCTGCTGCAGCTGAACCAGGGCTCGGTGGTGGAACTGGACCGCGCCGCCGGCGAACCGCTGGACGTATTCGTCAACGGCACCCTGGTCGCCCACGGCGAAGTGGTGGTGATCAACGAGAAGTTCGGCATCCGGCTGACCGACGTGATCAGCCCGGCCGAGCGGGTTCGCAAGCTGCGATGAAAACCATGTTTGCCTCCTTCGGCGCCCTGCTGATGGCAGTCGCGCCGGGCATGCTGCGGGCCGCTCCCGCCGCCATGGCTGCTCCCGCCCCGATCAATACCGGTGCGGAACTGCTGCGCGTGGTGCTGAGCCTGGCCGGCATCGTGGCCATGATCTTCGTCGCCGGCTGGCTCACCCGCCGGGCGCAGGCCCGGGTCCGTCCCGGTGGCCGGAAGATCCGCGTGATCGAGACCATGCCGGTGGGCGTGAAAGAAAAAGTGATGCTGATGGAAGTGGGCGGTACGCAGCTCCTGGTGGGTGCTTCGCCATCGGGCCTGCGCACGCTGCATGTACTGGCGACGCCCATCGTGGAGGAGGCGCCAGCGCCGTCCGCGGCGCCGCAAAGTTTCCGTGACATCCTGGGCCAGTGGGGCAAGCGCTGATGAAGACGCTGCGCTGGATTCTTCTTGCCGCCCTGGTGCTGCTGCCCGGCCTGGCCGCCGCCGATCCGGTCGGCATCCCGCTGGTGAACGTGGCCCCTGCCGCCAACGGCGGTTCGAACTGGACGCTGTCGTTGCAGATGCTGGCGCTGATGACGGCGCTGACGGTGCTGCCGGCGATCCTTTTGATGATGACCTCGTTCACTCGCATCGTGATCGTGCTGGGCTTCCTGCGCCAGGCGCTGGGCACCAACACCACGCCGCCCAACCAGGTGATCCTGGGCCTGTCGCTGTTCCTGACCTTGTTCGTGATGGGGCCGGTGCTGAACCACTCGTACGCCGATGGCGTGAAGCCATACATGGACGGCACGATGACGGCCGAAGCGGCCTTGCCCGCGGCGGCAGCTCCCTTCCACCGGTTCATGCTGGACCAGACCCGCGAACCGGACCTGCAGCTGTTCACCCGGCTGGCCGGCGACGCGCCCTACGCCAGCAAGGAAGCGGTGCCCTATCGCGTGGCGTTGCCTGCGTTCGTCACCAGTGAACTGAAGACCGCCTTCCAGATGGGCTTCCTGCTGTTCATCCCGTTCCTGATCATCGACTTGGTGGTGGCCTCGGTGCTGATGTCGATGGGCATGATGATGGTGTCGCCGATGATCATCTCGCTGCCCTTCAAGATCATGCTGTTCGTGCTGGTCGATGGGTGGACGCTGCTGCTGGGCACGCTTGCCGGGAGCTTCTACACATGACGCCGGAAAGCGTGATCAATTTCGGTCAGCAGGCGCTGTACATCGCCATGCTGGTCGGCGCCCCGTTGCTGCTCACCGCGCTGGCGGTGGGCCTGATCATCGGCATGGTGCAGGCCGCCACGCAGATCAACGAACAGACGCTGAGCTTCATCCCCAAGCTGATCGCGATGTCACTGGTGCTGGTGGTCGCCGGCCCCTGGATGCTCCATACGCTGGTGCAGTACACCCAGCAGCTGATCGAAAACCTGCCGGCCTCGGCGCGCTAGCCATGCCCATCGAAGCCGCCCAGATCACTGCATGGATCGGCGCCTTCTCATGGGCGCTTTCCCGCGTGGCCGGGCTGTTCCTGGTGGCTCCCGTGTTCGGTGCCACCACCATCCCGGTGCGCATCCGCGTTGGCCTGGCGCTAGCGCTGGTGGCGGTGATCGCACCGATGGCGCCGGTAGGCCTTGAGCCGATGTCGGGGCAGGGCATCGGCGTTCTGGCACAACAGATGCTGCTGGGTGGCTTGATCGGCTTCGTGCTGAAACTGGTATTCGAGGCAGTGGCCTTCGGTGCGCAGCTGATCTCCACCTCGATGAGCCTTTCCTACGCCGAGACCGTGAACCCGCTTGGCGGCGGCTCGACGTCGGTGATGAGCCAGTTCTATACCGGCATGATCACCTTGCTGTTCCTGGCGCTCGATGGCCACCTGCAGTTGATCGCCCTCCTGGCCGACAGCTTCCACACCATGCCCTTCGGGGGCGCGGGTGTAGGCACTGATGAAATCTGGGGCGTGCTGACGTGGAGCGGGCACCTGTTCGCCGGCGCCCTGCGTGTGGCGCTGCCCGCGCTTACCGCCCTGCTGGTGGTGAACCTGGGGTTTGGCGCGATCAGCCGCTCGGCGCCATCGATGAACCTTTTCGCGGTGGGCTTCCCGATTACGGTAAGCCTTGGCCTGGTGGCCGTGTGGCTGGCCCTCCGCCAGCTTCCCGGCGCCTTCGATGCGCTCTCCACCGACGCCTGGACAACCATGCGCGGCCTCATCGGCGGAGGTTCGCCATGAGCGAGGAGAGCGACCAGGACCGCACAGAAGAGGCCAGTGAAAAACGCCTTCGCGAAGCCCGCGAGAAAGGCGAACTGCCGCGTTCGCGCGAATTGTCCACGGGTGTGGTGGTACTGGCCGGCGTGTCGAGCATCCTTGCCACGCGCGATGAGCTGGCCCTGCATGCGCGCAACATCATGATGCTTGGCGTGCGCTACAACCGCGAGGATCTGTACTCCGCCGACGGCATTTCCCACGTGCTCGCCACCGCGGCGATGGAAGCGTTGCGCATGCTCGCACCGCTGTTCGTGGTGACCATCGTGGCTGCCTTCGCGGCGCCCGCCCTGCTTGGTGGCCTCAATTTTTCCGGTCAGGCGTTGCTGCCGAAATTCGAACGGCTCAATCCCATCTCGGGCTTCGGCCGCATCTTCTCCACCAACGGTTTCGTCGAGCTCGGCAAATCGATGCTCAAGCTCGTCCTGATCGGCGGCGTGCTGGTCTGGTACATGATGAAAAGCCGCGCCGACATGCTGGGCACGGGCTCAGGCGACGTCGCCGCCGGCGTCCACCGCTCGCTGGGCACCATCGGCCAGGCCTGCCTGTTCTTCGCCTGCGTGCTGGGCCTGATCGGCCTGATCGATGCGCCGTGGCAGAAATTCTCGTTCGCGAAAAAAATGCGCATGACCAAGCAGCAGGTCAAGGACGAGCACAAGGAAAGCGACGGCAACCCTGAAATGAAGGGCCGCATCCGCAGCATGCAGATACAGATGTCCCGCCGCCGCATGATGCAGGACATCCCCAAGGCCGACGTGGTGGTGGTCAACCCCAGCCACTTCGCCGTGGCCTTGTCCTACGAGGACGCCATGCGCGCGCCGAAAGTGGTGGCCAAGGGCATGGACGTGATCGCCATGCAGATCCGCTCGGTGGCCGGCGCACACAGGGTGCCGCTGGTGGAGGCCGCGCCGCTGGCCCGCGCGCTCTACAACACCACCGAGGTGGGACAGGAAATTCCCGCCACGCTGTTCGTGGCCGTGGCGCAGATCCTGGCCTATGTGTATCGCCTGAAGACCGCGCTCGCCCAGGGCGACGCTATGCCTGAAAAACCCAACCCGGACGTCGATCCCGACCTCCTGGGCCGTTACCGCATGAACGACGAGAACTAAGCCATGGCCACTCCGTCCACTTCAGGTTTCGCCGTGTTCGGCCAGATGGCCCGCCGCGGCATCGCTGCACCGGTCGCCATGCTGCTGGTGCTGGCGATGCTGATGCTGCCGCTGCCACCCTTCATGCTGGACCTGCTCTTCACCTTCAATATCGCGCTGTCGCTGGTGATCCTGCTGGCGGTGGTGTACGTGATGCGGCCGCTGGAATTCGCCGCTTTTCCGACCGTGGTGCTGGGCGCCACGCTGCTGCGCCTGGCGCTGAACATAGCTTCCACCCGAGTGGTTCTGCTGCACGGCCATATGGGCCCGGGCGCGGCGGGCAAGGTGATCGAGGCCTTCGGCGAATTCGTCATCGGCGGCAACTTCGCCGTGGGCCTGGTGGTGTTCTGCATCCTTACCATCATCAACTTCGTGGTGGTCACCAAGGGCGCCACGCGCGTGTCGGAAGTGACCGCCCGCTTCACCCTCGACGCCATGCCCGGCAAGCAGATGGCCATCGACGCGGACCTCAACGCGGGCCTACTTACGCAGGAACAGGCGCGCGAGCGCCGCCAGGAAGTGCGCGAGGAAGCGGACTTCTACGGTTCGATGGATGGTGCCTCGAAGTTCGTGCGCGGCGACGCCACGGCCGGCATCCTGATCCTCATCATCAACATCGTCGGCGGTTTCTTCGTCGGCATGCTGCAGCACGGCCTTTCCGCCAGCGAGGCGGCACGCAACTACACGCTGCTGACCATCGGCGACGGCCTGGTCGCCCAGGTGCCGGGCCTGATGCTTTCCATCGCCGCCGCGGTGATCGTCACCCGTGTGTCCAAGTCGCAGGACATGGGCCGGCATGTGGTGGGCCAGCTGTTCGGCCAGCCCAAGGCGCTGGCGGTGGCTGGCGTGGTGCTGGCGGTGATGGGGCTGGTCCCCGGCATGCCGAACATGGCTTTCCTGATGCTCGGCGCTGTCTGCGGAGCCGGTGCATGGGCCTTGAACAGGCGTCGCCAGGAAGTGGCCGCCGCCACCCGGCGCGCGCTGGAGGCGCCGCCCGAGGCGCCGGTGTCCGGCGAGAAACTGGAACTGTCCTGGGAAGACGTGGCGAGCGTCGACACCATCGGCCTTGAAGTGGGCTACCGGCTCATTCCACTGGTGGACAAGAACCAGGGCGGCGAGCTGATGGGCCGGATCAAGTCGGTCCGCCGCAAGCTGTCGCAGGAGCTCGGTTTCCTGGTGCCGGCGGTGCACATCCGCGACAACCTGGACTTAGGTCCGCATTCCTACCGCATCAGCCTGATGGGCGTGCCGATGGGCGAGGCCGAGATCCACAACGAGCGGATGCTGGCGATCGATCCGGGCCGCGTGCATGGCGCGCTGAACGGTATTGCCACCACGGATCCTGCCTTCGGCCTACCGGCGGTGTGGATCGAGCCGGGTCTGCGTGAGCATGCGCAGTCGCTCGGCTACACGGTGGTGGACCCGGCCACCGTGATCGCCACCCATCTTTCGCACATCCTGGGCGGTCATGCCCATGAGCTCCTGGGCCACCAGGACGTGCAGCAGATGCTCGACCGCCTGGCTGCCACGGCGCCGAAGCTGGTGGAAGACCTCGTGCCCAAGCGCCTGTCGCTGGGGGTGGTGGTCAAGGTGCTGCAGAACCTGCTGGCCGAGCGCGTGCCGGTGCGCAACATGCGCGGCATTGTCGAATCCTTGGCGGAACACGCGGGCCAGAGTCAGGATCCCGGCGTGCTTTCCTCCGCCGTCCGCGTTGCCCTGGGCCGCCAGATCGTCCAGGAGATCGCCGGCATGGGGTCGGAGATCCCCGTCATTACCTTGGCGCCGGACCTGGAACAGATCCTGTTGGGCTCGCTGCAAGGCGGCGGCGTGGCCGGCGCGGCGGTGGAGCCGGGCCTGGCCGAGCGTCTGCAGCAGAGCGTCGCCGAGGCGGCCCGCCGGCAGGAAATCGCGGGAGAACCTGCGGTTTTGCTGGTCGCGCCGAACCTGCGGCCGTGGCTCGCCCGCTTCACCCGCCATGTGGCACAGAACCTGCACGTGCTTGCCTATAACGAGGTGCCGGACAACCGCCGCGTGCGGCTGGTAACGGCACTGGGACGCTAAAGAAGGGGCTTGGGCGAGTGATGAACGGCACACGACGGAAAACCCACGACATGCGACGGAACGCCGCCGTTGCCGCCATGAGCGCCAACCCCTTGACCATCGCCACGCATTCCGGATCCACGCCATGAAGATCAAACGATTCGTTGCCGCCGACATGCGACAGGCCATGCGGGAAGTGCGTGAGGAACAAGGTCCGGATTCGGTGATCCTGTCCTCCCGCCGTATCGCCGAAGGCATCGAGATCATCGCGGCGCTCGACTACGACGAGGCGCTGATGCGCGAGGCCGCCGACCACGGCGCCGAGCGCGAACCGGCACCGGCGCCGCGGGCCGAACTGCCCCCGATCGCGGCACCGAAATCTGCCGCCAGGGGCAAGGCCGAGGCCGAACCCGCCGCTGAGCGTCACCTTGCGCCCACCACCCCGCGCTCCGGGGCGACCCGTTACGGCACCGCGGCGCTGGCTGCCTCCGTCGCCGATGCCGTCCGTGCCGCCACCCGCGTGCCGGGCCCGGACATCGCCGTCAACGGCATGCGCGAAGAATTGAACCAGCTGAAGGAAATGCTGCAGATCCAGCTCTCGAGCCTGGCCTGGAACCAGTTGGATCGCGAACAGCCCCTGCAGGCCCGCGTGCTGCGCGAGCTCACCCGCATGGGCCTGGATCCGGACGTGGCGCGCATGCTTACCGCGGAACTGCCGCCCAACATGACGGTTGAGCAGTCGCGTTACCTGCCACTGGGCCTGTTGTCCCGCCACATCGCCGTCAGCGGCCGCGAGATCGACCAGCTTGGCGGCATCGTCGCCCTGGTTGGCCCCACGGGCGTGGGCAAGACCACCACCATCGCCAAGATCGCCGCCCGCGCGGTGCTTCGCCATGGCGCGAACAACGTCACCCTGGTCACCACCGACCAGTACCGCATCGGCGCCGCGGCCCAGCTGGAGCACTACGGCCGCCTGCTTGGGGTGCGGGTGCATGCAGCCCACGACGCGGCGAGCCTGCATGCGGTGCTCAGCCCCTTGCGCGGCCGCCATACGGTGCTCGTGGACACCGCCGGCCTTGCCGGTACCGACCCGCGCCTGCAAAGCCAGTTCGAAACGCTCAGGACCGCCTCCGATGTGCGCGTGTGCCTGGTGCTGGCCGCCAATGCCCAGGCCCAGGCCATGGAGCATGCGGTGCGCGCCTACCAGCCGCTCCGGCCGCAGGCGGTGATCCTGACCAAGCTCGACGAGTCGCCGCTCCTGGGTGGCGCGCTTTCTGCATTGATTCGAAGCCGGCTGCCCCTGGACTACACCACGGACGGCCAGCGTGTACCGGAAGACATCGCCACGGCGGATGCGCGAAAGCTCGTCCTCCGCGCCGCCCAGCTGGTCAAGACCGGCCAGGCCGAACCTGACGATGTCCTGCTGGCCGACCGCTTCGGCGTCGCCCAGGCCGCCCTGGCGTGAGCAACGGAATCCCCATGAACCTTGCAACCGGAAATTACCTGCAGATGTCCTCGCCGCCTCCCAGCAGCAACGACCTCGCCGTCGCCGCCCACCAGGCAGCCGGGCTTGCCTTCATCGGCGACCGCCAGGCCTGCCGCACCATCGCCGTTGCCGGTGGCAAGGGCGGTGTCGGCAAGACCACCACGGCGGTGAACCTGGCCATGGCCCTGGCCATGGGCGGCCGGGACACCCTGCTGCTGGACGCCGACCTCGGCATGGCCAACGTCGACGTGCTGCTGGGCATCCAGCCCACCCGCCACCTGGGCCACCTGCTCGAAGGCAGCGCCCGGCTCGAGGAGCTGATCATCGAGTCGCGCCACGGGCTGAAAGTGATTCCGGCCACCTCCGGCACCCGCCGCATGGCACAGCTGCCCAATGTCGAGCACGCAGCGGTGATCCACGCCTTCGACGAACTCACCGTCCGCCCGGAATTCCTTATCGTCGATACCGCCGCGGGCCTGTCCGACAGCGTTTCGATGTTCGCCTCCGCCGCCGACGACGTGGTGGTGGTGGTCTGCGACGAGCCCACCTCGCTTACCGACGCCTACGCCCTGATCAAGGTGCTCTCGCGCGAATTCGACGTTTCCCGCTTCCGCGTCGTGGCCAACATGGTTCGCCACGCCCAGGAAGGCAAGCAGTTGTTCGAGAAGCTTTCCCGGGTCACCGGCCGCTTCCTGGACGTCTCGCTCGATTTCATGGGGATGGTCCCCCACGACGAATACCTGCGCCAGGCGATCCGTCGCCAGGCGGCGGTCGTCGAAGCCTGGCCAAGCAGCCGTTCGGCGCTCGGATTCAAGAATCTGGCACGTGCGGTCGATACATGGGGCGAACCCGAGCGTCGTGCTCAGGGTCGCATCGGCTTTTTCAGCGAGCGCCCCCGTCCGATGGGAGGGTTGCCGTCATGAGCGTTGCCACCGAATACCTGGAGGTTTCGCGCATCCCGGCGGATGAGCTGGTGCGTATCCACGCCCCGCTGGTCCGCAGGATCGCCTACCACTTGATGGGGCGCCTGCCGGCGAGTGTGGACGTGGGCGACCTGATCCAGGCCGGCATGATCGGCCTGCTCGAGGCGGCGAGGAATTTTTCGCCGACGCGCGCGGCCAGTTTCGAGACATATGCGGGCATCCGCATCCGTGGCGCCATGCTCGATGAGCTGCGCAAGACGGACTGGACGCCCCGCTCGGTCCATCGCAAGGTACGTGAAGTAGCGGAGGTGACGCGACAGATCGAGAACGAGACCGGCGCCGATGCCGACGATGCGGAGGTGATGAAACGCCTTGGCATCGATGCGCTCGAATACAACCAGATCCTCGCCGATGCAGCGGGCGCCCGCCTGCTGTCGCTTTCGGCTCCCGAGGGTGATGAGGGTTCGGCCATCGACGTGGCCGATCCCGACGCCCAGGGTCCGGACGCGCTCTTTGAGCGCGAAGGCATGCGCGAGGCCCTGGCCGACTCGATCGATTCCCTGCCCGAACGCGAAAAGCTGGTCATGTCGCTCTATTACGAGCAGGAGCTGAACCTCAAGGAGGTCGGCGCCATCCTCGGGGTAAGCGAATCACGCGTGTGCCAGATCCATGGACAAGCCCTGATCCGTCTCCGCGCCCGCATGGGTGGGTGGCGCGAGCGGGCCTGAAGAAGCACTGACGAAAAAGAAGTAGCGCGAACGCCTCGCGGAGACACGTTTTGGACAAGAACATGAAAATCCTGGTGGTGGACGATTTTTCCACCATGCGCCGCATCGTCAGGAACCTCCTGGTCGAGCTCGGCTTCACCAATACGGCCATCGCCGAGGCCGAGGACGGCGTCACCGCGCTGGCCTCGTTGCGCGCGGCCCCGTTCGACCTGGTGGTGACCGACTGGAACATGCCCAACATGACCGGCATCGACCTGCTGCGCGCCATCCGCGCCGACGCGGCCTTGAAGCACCTGCCGGTGCTGATGGTCACCGCCGAGAACAACCGCGACCAGATCATCGCCGCCGCGCAGAGCGGCGTGAACGGCTACGTAGTCAAGCCGTTCACCGCCGTCACGCTGAAGGAAAAACTCGACCGCATCTTCGAACGCCTCGCGGCCGCGAGCTAAGGACAGCCATGAACACGATGATTTCACCGCTGGGCCACGACGTGCCCCCGGCATTGCGCGAACTACTCGATTCAGGCGACCGCGCCGACTTCGAGCAGGCCCTGGACACGCTCCTGCGCAGCCGCGAACAACATCTTTTCCGCGCCATGGGTTGCCTTGCCCGCGACCTGCACGACGCCGTGCGCCGCCTGTCCTCGGATATGTCGTCCGATGGCGAGCCGGGCACCATGGGCGATGCCCGCAAGCACCTGACCGACGTGCTGGAGATGAGCGCCACCGCCGCCCATCGCAGCCTTGATTTCTCCGAGAAGTTGCGCCCGCAGGTTCAGGCGCTGTCGCGCGAGGCCGACGAGCTGATGGCCGTGGACCCGGCCAGCACCGACTTCTCGGCCGCCGCTTTCGCCCTGGCTTCCCATGTCGATGAATTCGCCGTGGCCGCCGATGCGGGTTTGGGCGAGATGGTCGAAGCGCAGTCCTGGCAGGACCTGTCCGGCCAGCGCGTGCGCAAGGTTGCCGATTTCCTGGGCAAGGTCGATGCCTCGCTGCTGGAACTGGTGCGCTTGACGGGCACCCTGGCAGGCTCCGCCGCCGCGCCCGCGAGCGACCGGGTCGCCCAGGACGAAGTCGATCGCATGCTCAGCGAATTCGGCTTCTAAGGGTTGACGATGAGCGTCGAGCTGGACAGCGAG
>Ga0307510_10007160_pt1 | contig 13284 bp, 11 predicted proteins | sample 12_EM_MG_FD_207224 | JGI IMG/M metagenome (GOLD analysis project Ga0307510, IMG submission 207224) | Populus trichocarpa ectomycorrhiza microbial communities from riparian zone in the Pacific Northwest, United States - 12_EM | ecosystem: Host-associated > Plants > Roots > Unclassified | place... | reverse complement strand
TAAAGTACGGCTGAAGCGGGTCTTTTAATGTAGTAATCTTTCTAATTCCCCATTTTCGCTCATCTTTCTTTTAGTATGACATCTACCAAAGAGTAGAAATATTATTACAACCAGGGCCTCCGGCTATCTCTACTTTTACATCCGTTAAGCAGCCCGTTTTTATCCAATATCCCTGGGGCCGTGCAAACCTCAATCAATGAAGCGAAAAAGCCAGTTACTGTACAAAGAAATGCTGCTCCGTATCGGATCCTTGCTTACATCGGGCTACTCCGAACAACAGTGGATCGAAAAAGGCTTTCATGCCAGCTACCTGAGCTTTTTCAACCTTCAGCAAATAGCCGGCACCCATCACTTTACCCTCGCCAGAGAAAAATACCTGGAATATATCCAGGCCAACGTCATCCAGTTCCTTAGTTGCCCGATGAAAGCCAACGTTTTACACTAAGAACCTAACGTATATACAAAAATAGAGCTATTTTTAAGCCTTTAAACCCGACTAATGCGCTTATTAGTAGCAACCTGTTTGTATACACTTAGCTGTACCACCGTGTTCGGACAGCAGTTGTTCATGCAGAGTTACTCAAAAGAATATTACCAGGGTTCCGATCAGAGCTGGGGCTTCGCCCAGGACAAAAAAGGGATCCTATATGTCGCCAACAACGACGGTATCCTGCAATTCAACGGACAAAAATGGGAACTCCTGTCCATACCCGGCCAACACTATGCCCTATACCTTGCCTTCGACTCCCGTGAAAGGCTATTCGTCGGATCCTTCAACGACTTTGGCTATTTCCAACGGGACGGATCGGGGAAATTCCAGTACCACTCCCTGCTGGGCCTGCTCCCCGACTCCCTAAAGAGCGTCAGGAATATCTCCCAGGTTGGAGTCTGCGAGGACACTGTCTTTTTCAAAGGACCGGACCACATCTATATTTATACCGGCGGAAAGATCAGAATACTCGATGGCACAGGCTACATATTGCGCTTCCAAAAAAGAATATACTTTCTCGACAAAGACGGCCTGCATCCTTATAAAAATTTTGAATTTCTACCCCCCTGGTCCCTTGAAGAGCTTCATGGCGCCGCCATCACCCGTATAAAAGAATACATCGGTAATACCGCCCTGATCCTGGACGACAAGAACAGACTATGGCTTTTCGATCCCGACGCCGCCCCGGGCAACCAGCTACACCCCTTCCCCAAAAAGCTGGACAACACATTGCAGAGATCACGCATCCTCACCCTCTTATACCTGGGCGATGGCCATATTGCCGTGCTGCTGGAAAAAGGCCTGTTCATCGTCGACAGGGAAGGCTCACCGGTCAATTTCATACCCAGGATCGAGTTGGGTACCGACATTACCTATTCCCGCTTATTCCTGGACAACCATCACAACCTATGGCTTACGACTACATCCAATCCTCATCTCTTCCAGATCATCACCAGCAGCCCCCTGTCCTATTTCGACCGATACAATGGCATCGACGCCAGTATCCTTTCCTTTGGCAAGTCCGGCCGCTTCCGGTACGTAGGTACGAGCAAAGGCATCTTATACCAGGATAGCAACAAGGCTTTCCACCCGGTACCTGATATAGAGCACGAAACATGGCAGTTTCATAATTTCAGCGGAAAACTTTATGCTGCCCAGGAAACAGGCGTTTTTGAGATGGACGGCCCCACCGCCCGAAAACTCATCGACCAGGCCTCGGTCAACTGCCTCTGCGAACTAAATAACCAGCCGGATCGGTTTTTAATGGGTACTTACAGCGACGGCATCCTGCTGATGGAAAAGAAGGCCAACACCTGGACCAAACACCGGATCAAAGGCTTCGATGAAGAGATCAAATTTATTCAACAGGATAAAGAAGGAAATTTCTGGGCCGGCAACCCCACCATCGGGATCTTCCGCCTCGGGTTCAACACAAAGCTCGACTCTGTCATCAGCAAAGTACACTATGACACAGCCAGAGGACTTCCCGCTACCACTAACAACCGCTTGTTTCGGCTAAAGAATGGAGATCTCCTGACCCTTACCTCCAACGGCGTCTACGAATACGACAAGGAAAAAGACCGGTTTTCTCCCATACAGCAATTCCGACAAGCCCTGCCGGAAGGATGGAGCATTACTTCGATGGCCGAGACCCCGGACGGAGACATCTATTTCAGAGGCGGATCAGGCAAGTACAAGGAAATGGCCGGAGTCCTGCACCGGCAACCGGACGGGAGCTTTTCATTCCTCCAAACGCCTTTCTATAAAATTGCTATTTCGGTTAATCCTCAGCGTGTGGAAGACGACCTGCCATTGCTGGTCGCCGGCCCGGACGAGATCTGGCTGGGCGCTGGTGAAAAGCTGGTGACCTATGACCCCTCCAAAAAGACCTGGTTCGACGACTCCCTATCCCTGTTCATAAACCAGGTGCACACCGGCGATTCACTCATCTTCAACAGCGGTAGCACCGACACCGCTCTTCCTTCTATCCCCTATTCCCACGACGAACTACAGTTCACTTTCTTTACCCCCTGGTTCGAAGATCCCGAAAAAGTCGAGTACCAATACAAACTGGAAGGCTTCGATAATAAATGGTCGTCCTGGAACCACGATAACGAGGCCTCTTTTACAAATTTGTCGGAGGGCGACTATGTCCTCTGGGCCAGGGCAAGAAATGTTTATGGGAAGACAGGCTCAGCACTCGCCCTGCCCTTTCATATCCGCCCCCCATGGTACCATACATGGCTGGCCTATATGCTCTATTTATTGGGTCTCCTGCTGGTGGTGTACACTATAATCAAACTCTACACACAACGTATAGCAGCCAAGAACAGGGTACTGGAAAGAAAAGTGGAAGAAAAGACCCGGGAAATAGCAGACAACGCCAAAAAGCTAAAAGAACTCAATGACACCAAGGACAAGCTTTTCTCCATCGTTTCCCATGACCTGAGAGGCCCCATCAGCACCATGAAGGCAGTCGTCGACCTGATGAAGAATTCGGCCATGTCCGAACAGGACGTGCGCACCTTCGGCATCGAACTCGGAGACCACCTGCTGGTCACAAGCCACCTGTTGAACAACCTGCTGTCCTGGTCCAGGTCGCAGATGGACGGTGTACAATCCGACCAGGAATGGCTTGTATTACAGAACATCGCCGAAGAGAACTGCCAGCTATTCAGGTCGATAGCTCTGTCCAGAAACATACAGCTAAAAAATCAGATCCATACCGGCTGGAAAGTATTCGCCGACAGGGACGTGATCACAACCGTGCTGCGCAACCTCCTCAGCAACGCCATAAAATTTACACACAGCGGAGGAGAAGTGATCATAGGCGCCGAAAAGCACAAAAATGCGATGGAGATCTTTGTACAGGATACCGGATCAGGCATCTCCGAAGAAGGCATCAGCAGGATCATCCAAAAACAATCCTATCATAAACCCGATGCATCCGGACAGGTCGGGGCCGGACTCGGCCTCCTGCTCTGCCAGGAGATGATCGAAAAAGACGGAGGCAGCATCTCCATTACCAGCACCGTCAACAAAGGAAGCCGCTTCTCTATCCTGATCCCCGATACCAACGCATAGCTACCAGAAACTAAACAAATTACTACAGCCAACCTCCCCGGCTTCGCGTTCTTTAGCGTTGAAATAAAATCCCCCGATCCGTGAAAAATCCCCTCTTCATCCTAAGCCTGCTCGTCTCAACCTTCTTTTACTTCCCGTCCCATGCCCAGAACATCCAAAAACTGTTGGCAAAACTGGACACTACCGGCCCCGACTCAGCCCGGTCAGATATCTATTATGCTATTTCCCTCTGCTATTGGAACAGGAATGCGGACAGCATATTATACATGGCCGGCAAAGCACTTGAGACAGCTCAAAAAGGTGGCTACGAAAAAGGGATGGCCCTCGCCCTGCTGTCCCAGGGCGTCGCACTCGACCTTAAAGAAGAATATCCAGGAGCATTGGACTGCTATCTCCGCGCACTGCGGATCAGCGAACGCCTGAAGCTGGAACAGCTGACCGAAAACATCTACGACAACATCGGCAATGTCTATTCCGATATGAACAATTATTCCCAATCGACCCAATACTATCTGGCATCCCTCAAAATAACACAGAAATACAACGACCGGCACGAGACGGGCATCCTGTTCGTTAATCTTGCGGAGACCTATAAAAAGACAGGCGCCTACGATTCTGCCCTGACCTATAATGCCAGAGCAATGGCCATTATGACAGACCTCCACGACTCTGGCGTAATGGCCACCATTCTTTTGAACACCGGCGACGACTACAATAAAATGGGACAACCCGAAAAGGCGCTGCACTATTTCTACGAATGCAGCTCCCTCGCCGGCAAGATCCATGACGATGCCGATATGGTCTGGGCCAGTATGTCCATCGCAGAAGCCTTGCTCCTCGAAAAAAAATACACCCTCAGCATCCGCCAGGCACAGGGCGCCCTGGACAGCGCCCGACGCTTCTCCTTCGCCCAGATCATCGAAGAGACCTATTCGGTCCTGTACAACGATTATAAGGACCTTGGAAATTTCCGGCAATCGCTGGAATACAGAAACCTTGAAATCGCCTGGAAGGACAGCCTCAACACCACAGAAAAAGAAAAAAAGATCAGAAACCTGCAAACAGACTACGAACTGGAAAGACAACAACACCAGATCGACATGCTGCGAAAAGATAACCTGCTCCAACAACAGGAGATCACAGGTGAAAGACAAAGACATACCATGTTTGCCGCTGGCGCCCTCTTCTTCGGCATGTGGGCCATCTTTCTTTATAAAAGCAACAAGGAAAAGGAAAGACTCAACCGCCTGCTGCAGACACAGGATCACGAGACTACCCTTCCGCCATATCAATCAAGTTAAGATCCATAACACTCCCGGACCAAAATGACGCTCTAAACAAAGCAATTTGACGTTTTAAACAAAACGGCTTCCCTCTCCCCGCTCTAATTTTGTCAAATAAAATTAAAACCATGAATTTGACAGACAATTACGACGGCGCCCTGCAAAAACCCCTTGGCACCGGCTTCAACGCAAGCTCAACCACAAAAGAAGTAATAAAAGACATCGACCTCTCCGGCAAAACAGTCATCGTCACCGGCGGTTACGCAGGCATAGGCCTCGAAACAGTAAAAACGGTTGTCTCTGCCGGAGCAAAAGTCTTCATACCCGCCCGCGACACCCGTAAAGCCACCGACAACCTAAAAGGGATACCCAATATAACTATCGAACCAATGGACCTGATGGACCCCGATTCCATCAACAACTTTGCAAAACACTTCCTCTATTCAAACGACTCCCTTCACATCCTTGTCAACAACGCCGGTATCATGTGGGTTCCCTTGCAAAGGGACCAGCGGGGCTACGAATCCCAGCTCGCAACCAATCACCTCGGCCATTTTCAGCTCACAGTAAAACTCTGGCCCGCACTAAAAAAAGCAGGTGGCGCGAGAGTGGTCAACGTATCATCGTACGGCCACCAGATGGCCCCTTTTAATTTTGATGACCCCAATTTCTTAAACCGTGAATACGAAACACTACAAGGATATGGGGCGTCCAAAACAGCCAACAATCTCTTTACAGTAGAACTGGATCATCGGGGGAAAACATCCGGAATAAGATCGTTTTCCCTGCACCCTGGTTCGGTCATCGGCACCGATCTGGGACGAGTAGCCCCCATGGCCTTATTCCAGCAAATGGGTACCCACGACGCAAGTGGAGAGCTGTTCCCTGAAGTCGCAGCCAGGCTCAAGAACATCGCCCAGGGAGCAGCGACTTCTGTATGGTGTGCAATCAGCCCGCAACTCAACGGTCTTGGCGGCGTATACTGCGAGGATTCGGATATAGCTGAACTGGACCTGGGCAACATCGAACACAATTACAACGACCCCACCTCCCTGAGAGGAGTACAACCCTACTCCGTTAGTGCCAACAACGCAAAAAAACTATGGAAGCTCAGCGAAGAAATGACAGGACGGGCTTTTGATGCCAGCTGAATAGATTAAATTTACCCTAACCCACATCGGATAAGCACGCATGGAATTCGAAACAAAATATTTAACTCCCGATATCAAACTGGCAACTTATGAAGGCAGGCTCTTCAGAACAGAAGTGACCTTTGAACATCATATCCTCGTTTGGTTCATTTCCGGCGAAACAAAGATCATTCAGTCCGATGCCACCTATACTTTTACCGCAGGGGATATCTTTCTTATTCCACGCAACCAGTTGACAACAGTGATCAACTATCCAAAGGATGGGAAGCCGCACAAGACCGTGGCAATGCATATTACAAGGCAACGCCTGCAGGACTTTTACACCCGGCACAAAGCCATCGGCCTTGCAAATCCACTCCAAAAAATACGCATCTTCCGCAAACATCCCCTGCTGGAAAGCTGTCTCGCATCTTTAATTCCCTATTTTAACCTGGAGGAGGGCCTGCCTGCAAATATTGCATCCATAAAAATCGAAGAAGCCATAAGCATCCTGAGGTCGATCGATCCGGAGATGGATAGCTTACTGGCTAATTTCGAAGAACCCGGCAAAATAGATCTTACCGAATTTATGCAACGCCATTATATGTTCAACATGACCCTGGCAAAGTTCAGTTACCTCACGGGCCGCAGCATAGCCACCTTTAGAAGAGATTTCAAAAAAGCCTTCAACACGACACCGCAAAAATGGCTAACAGAAAGACGGCTGGAGCTGGCTCACTACCAGATCAGGGAAAACCACCGCAAACCCATTGATGTATATTTTGAAGCAGGCTTTGAAAACCTTTCCCACTTTTCACATGCCTTTAAAAAACATTTCGGCTATGCCCCCAACGCCATCCACAAAGTCTAACGATCCACAAACCTCTCTATTATAGCCCCACAAAACTTCCCATTATGTCCCCACAAACCCCTCCATCAGCCGCATCACCTCCGCCCCATCCCGGCCGCTGTCCGGATTGGGACCTTCATCCAAAAAGTAGCGCACGGTGGCCTCGATCATTGGCTGCTGCACATGCTGCAAAACATCGAAAGACATCGTCTCTGTCTGATCATTGATCTGGACCGTTATGGTATCTCCGCTGAAAACACTAAAGCTTATCTTGCCCGCCGTACCGATGATCTCACAAACGTCGTTTTTAGCAACAGCAGCCGCATTGAAACACCAGGTGCCACTAAAGGCCACCCCGCTCTTAAACAAAATATTCCCGGCCACCAGATCATCGGCAGCATAAAGACCCGCCTGGTTAGTGGCTATCCCCGTTACTTTTTGGACAGGACCAAAAAAATAATACATCAGATCCAGCTGATGCGGCGCCAGGTCGTGAAAAAGACCACCCCCGGCTATTGCAGGATTTACCCGCCAGGCAGTCTTCGGATCAGCCATCTCCTCTTTGGTAAGCGGACGTTTGGATAATTCAAGACGGGTAAGCAAAACATCCCCGATAGCCTTGTCCAGGGTCAGCTCTTTGATCTTTTTAAACCGAGGCTGCTCACGGCGATAATGCGCGACGACCAGCTTACTGTTTTTTGCCGCGGCAACATCCGCCATATGAGCCGCAGCCGCAAAACTGTTTGCCATCGGCTTCTCTACATACACATGCTTACCCGCATTTATAGCCGCCAGCGTATAGGCTTCATGAGAAGAAGGAGGCGTAGCAATATATATAGCGTTTACTTCCGGATCATTAATCAATTGATTCGCATCGACATACCACCGCGGCACCCCATGCCGACGGGCATAATCCTCCGCCTTCGCCCCATCACGACGCATCACCGCCACCAATGCTGAATCCGCTACCTTATTGAACGCAGGACCGCTCTTTACTTCCGTTACATCCCCGCAGCCGATAATGCCCCAATTGATTTTTTTCATGACCAACCCGTTTATTTTCACCAATTTACAGAAAAGCCGGCTTTGCAAAGCCCGTTTCACCCCCCCAAATGTCTGGCTCAAGCTCAACTTAGTCCACTTACCTCTCTTAATCATTGGACCTAACCTACTTAAGGTGATACTTTTGTGTAAACAATCAAAAAAGAGAGCCATGTCGAAAGAACTCAATTATCCGCGCCGCCAATTTTTGGGAGCCGCAGCCCTCACCATCGCCGCAGGCCCCCTGGCCATCCTCGGAACAGCAAAAGCACAATCCGTCAAATCATCCGCACCCATCGCCACCCCCCTACCCCCAATAAAACAGATCGACGCCGGCGAGCTCAACATCGGATACGCCGAAGCCGGCCCCGCCAATGGCCCCGTAGTAGTCCTTCTGCACGGCTGGCCCTACGACATCAACAGCTTTGCCGACGTCGCTCCCATACTCACAGCAAAAGGCTACAGAGTGATCATCCCTCATCTGCGCGGCTATGGCACGACCCGCTTTCTCTCCGACTCAACCATTCGCAACGGTCAGCAGTCTGTAGTCGCAGTCGACATCATCGCCCTGTTGGATGCGTTAAAAATTAAATCAGCCATCTTCGCCGGCTTTGACTGGGGCGCCCGCACCGCCTGTATCATCGCAGCCCTCTGGCCCGAACGCTGCAAAGCCCTCGTATCCGTCAGCGGTTATCTGATAGGCAACCAGGAAGCTGGCAAACATCCTCTGCCACCCACCGCCGAACACGATTGGTGGTACCAGTACTATTTTGCTACGGAACGCGGCCGGGCAGGCTATGATAAGAACCGGCGCGACTTTGCACGACTCATCTGGCAGCTCGCCTCACCGAAATGGAACTTCGATGCCGCCACCTTCGACCGCAGCGCCCTTGCTTTTGACAACCCGGACCACGTCAGCATCGTGATCCACAACTACCGCTGGCGCCTGGACCTGGCACCCGGCGAAGCAAAATACGACGAGCTCGAAGGTCGCCTTGCAACAAGCCCCGCCATCACCGTCCCCACCATCACTATGGAAGGTGATGCCAATGGTGCACCACACCCTGACCCCGCAGCCTATCGCAACAAATTCACAGGCAAATACACACACAAGACCATCACAGGTGGCATCGGACACAACCTGCCCCAGGAGGCTCCACAAGCCTTCGCCAACGCCATCATCGAAGTCGCAGGTTACACCGCATAAATTATTAGAAAAATGAGAACTACAAAAGAATTGATCATCGCAGCCGGCATACTGGGAACAGTAATAATATCCACCGCATTCATGACCCTGCAATCAAAAAAAGAAATGACAATACCACAAGACGACAATAAAGGCTTTGCGCTGGTAGAGCTTTTTACCTCGGAAGGATGTTCCAGCTGTCCGGCGGCAGATGAGCTGGTGGCCAAAATACAAAAGGACAACCCCCACCGACAGATCTATATTCTTGCTTATCATGTCGATTACTGGGACCACCAGGGCTGGAAGGACACCTACAGCGACGCAGAATATACAAAAAGACAATCCAGGTACGCAGAGTGGCTCAATCTCCAGACGATCTACACACCACAGATCGTAACCAATGGAAAGACCGAATTCGTCGGCTCAAATGAACACGCACTGCTGACATCGATCTCCACAGGCTTGAAGGAAATACCCGCCCAAACCCTCAACCTCAACAGCACTCTAAAAAACGGTCAGATCAATGTCAGATACGAAACCGGGGGCTTCCAGAAACAATCGGAACTGACCATCGCCCTGGTACAAAAATCCGGACGCAGCCAGGTCAAAGCAGGAGAAAACTCAGGTCGTAATCTCACCCATGTCCAGATCGTCCGGAAACTGGCCGTTGAAACGCTCCGCGCCAACACCGGAGAGCTAAGCCTCGCCCAACCAAAAGACTACAACGAACAGGAGTGGGAACTGATCGGCTTTGTCCAAAATAAAACAAATGGGACCATTCTCTCCGCAGCCAGATCCGAACTGACCATCAGACCCAACAACCCATAAACCATTCTCAAAAAGCAAAATCGCCCGACCCTCAAAGCGGGGCGGGCCTTCTTTCCCTCTATCTTTGCCCGATGAACAACTTCGACAACATCCAGGAAGCGATTGCTGCCCGGCGCAGCATAAAACCCGCAACCCTCAACGGTAAAAAGATCCCCGACCAACAGATCACTCAGCTATTATCCCTGGCCAACTGGGCCCCAACCCATGGCTATACCGAGCCCTGGCGTTTTGTAGTCTATAGCGGCGACGCCGTTCAGCAATTCTGCCACCAGCATGCCGAAATGTATAAAGACAACACGCCCCCGGAAAAATTCAATCCCGCCAAATATCAAAAACAACAGCATAACGGCGACAAAACCTCTCACATCATCGCCGTATACATGCAAAGAGGCAACAACCCCAACATTACCGCCCTCGAAGAGATCTGCGCAACCGCCGCCGCTGTACAGAACATTCTTCTGGGAGCCGAAGCCCTTGGCATAGGCGTTTTATGGAGTACCGGTGGCGCCGTCTTACAACCCGCAATGAAAGAATACCTCGGTCTCGACGAAGAAGATCTGATGATCGGTCTGCTGTATATGGGGTACACCGATGAACCCGCAACCCCGGGAAGACGCACCCCCATTGAAGCCAAAACAAAATGGATCAATAATCTCACCTAACCCATCTAACCCGCCATAACCGGCTTACCAGAACTTCGGCAAAGCTTCGTCCCTCAGAACTTCGCCGGAGCTTCGTTCTTCGCTCCGACTCGTTCGTGGCGTTCGCTCCGCTCCGCCATCCTCGTTCGTTCCCTTAGGGCTTCTCAAGAGCTTCGTCCCTCGCTCTTGCTCGCCCGTACCCTTCGTTTCACTCGGGTATGCTCGGGAACCCCAAACCCGCTTGCCGGATTTGAACTATCTTTGCCCTTTCAACAAAACCGGATATGACTTTTAGCGACTTTAATCTGACCAAACCTCTACAGAATGCCCTGACCGATCTGGGTTTCCAAACTCCCACTTCTATCCAGCAAAAGGTCTTCTCTGTGATCATGTCCGGCAGAGACGTATGCGGAATAGCCCAGACAGGGACCGGCAAAACATTCGCCTACTTGCTGCCCAGCCTCCGCCAGCTGAACTTTTCAAAGACCAGGACTCCCCAGATGCTGATCATCGTACCTACCCGCGAACTGGTCGTCCAGGTAGTCCAGTCGATAAAGGAACTCACCCCCTATATGACCCTTCAGGCCGTAGGCATATATGGCGGTGTCAACATCAATACACAAAAGACAGAAGTAGAAAAAGGAGCGGACATTGTCGTCGCAACACCCGGCAGGTTATACGACCTCGCCCTCAACGGCGCCCTGCGCTTAAAAGACATAAAAAAGCTCGTCATCGACGAAGTCGACGAAATGTTCAACCTTGGCTTCCGCACACAGCTAAGGAATATCCTGGACCTGCTGCCTGCCAAAAGACAAAACCTGCTCTTCTCCGCCACCATCACAGAAGAAGTGGAGACACTCATGAACACTTACTTCAACACCCCGGTAAGGATCGAGGCGGCACCCACCGGCACACCGGTTGAGAACATTGACCAGAAAGCATATGAAGTCCCCAACTTCTATACCAAGGTCAACCTCCTGGAATGGCTCCTCACCCACAATACGGAAATGACCAGGGTCCTCATCTTTGTCGCGACGAAACAGCTGGCTGATCAGCTCTACACACAACTAACCGAAAAATTCCCCGGAAAAACAGGAGTCATCCATTCCAATAAAGACCAGAACTACCGGTTTAACACAGTAAACAGATTCAAAAGCGGAGAATACAATTTTGTCATCGCCACCGATATCATAGCCCGCGGTCTCGACGTAGCCGAAGTGTCCCATGTCATCAACTTCGATATCCCCGATGTCGCTGAGAACTATATCCACCGGATCGGAAGAACCGGAAGGGCCGATCAAAAAGGGATAGCCATCAGCTTTATCACAGAAAAGGAAAAAGAGAACCAGACAGCCATAGAGCAACTAATGAACTACACGATCCCCATCATCCCCCTACCCGAAGACCTGGAGATCTCAGACGTACTTACAGAAGACGAAAAACCAAAAGTGTATACAAAAGTCATCCCGCTCGACATCCCAAAGCCGGAATTTGCAGGAGGAGCATTCCATGAAAAGCTGGAGAAAAATAAAAAGGTCAACCACATCGTGTCACATGCCGACCGGATGAAAAAGAAATATGGCAAACCCAAAACCCGCGGCGCCAAAAAGAAAAAATAGCATATCACCCCACCCCCAACAACCCCACAGCCCAACTCATCAACACCAATGCCCCAACCCTCTACTTCAACTTATTCTTCCGAAGCGAATATTTATAAAAATCCTCCACCTTCGTCCTTGCCCAGGGCGTCTTCCGCAGAAACTTCAGACTCGATTGCACCGAAGGATTCTCATTAAAACACCTGATCCGGATCTCACTTCCCAACACTTCCCAACCATAACTCTCCACCAGGTGCGTTACGATCCTTTCCAGGGTCAACCCATGCAAGGGATCTTTCGAAGGACCTTGTTGCTGCATACTTTCCATTTTGGAGGACAAAGATAATCAAAACCGTAACAGCACCTTCCCAAATGGCCGGTCTTCGATAAGGAATCGCTGCGCTTCCGGAGCCTCAGCAACATCGAACACTTTGCCTATAGCCGGTTTTATCCTGCCCGCTTCCAACAAAGGCAATATCTGCCCCCAGACATATTGTTGCTCCTCGTCCGTAAACCAACCGGAAAGACTCTGCCCGCGCATCTGCAACCCCTTCCATACAAAATCAGTAATGTTGGCCGTGAACGTAGTACCCGCCGAATAACCAATATTGACGATGATCCCATTCCTCCCCAATGAATGAATAGCCTCACCGGTCAGACTCCCCCCAATACTGTCAATTACTATATCAACTCCCTTACCGCCGGTGATCCGTTTGACGCCTTCGCTGATGGTCTCGGTTGAAAGATTGATCACATTGTCAAAACCCGCCGCTTCCGCCGCTTTAGCCTTCACCTCCGAACCAGCCGTAGTGATCACTAAAGAAGCCCCATAAGCCTTCGCTAATTGTGCCCCCGCATTCCCCACTGCCCCACCAGCTCCCAGCGACAATACACTCTTGCCAGGCGCAAAATCAGCCTTATTCAGACAAGCCTGGGCAGAAAAAAATCCGACAAACGCCGCCGCAGCTTCTTCATCCGATATATGATCAGGTGTTTTCACCAGCTCTCCGGGCGACAACACCAGATACTCCTGCCATACCCCATCACTGATGATCCCCCTTATCGTTCCCTCCGGCGTAAAACCCGAAATGATCACCCGCGTGCCATCCGGAAAGGCACTGTTGCCCCTGACAACCACGCCCGCCCCTTCATT
>Ga0307510_10007159_pt1 | contig 13285 bp, 8 predicted proteins | sample 12_EM_MG_FD_207224 | JGI IMG/M metagenome (GOLD analysis project Ga0307510, IMG submission 207224) | Populus trichocarpa ectomycorrhiza microbial communities from riparian zone in the Pacific Northwest, United States - 12_EM | ecosystem: Host-associated > Plants > Roots > Unclassified | place... | reverse complement strand
TACATAGTTTTCCCTATATTTCTTTCATACATATGGGCGCACACTTTTGTATAAATATGCTTGCTACCGCCCAACTGTTTTGGAATAATTAAGAACCACAACTCCTACCAAATCTGCTCTCTACTCCTCACCAAGCATGCCTCGCAACCCCCCTCGCACTTGCGCAGTATTATCCACATAGAATAGATTGTGCCCCTGGCGTTCACATTTTGAACAACCCTTTACACATCCGTTGCTCTTCCGGATTTTTCATGTCTGCTTTATTTCTTTTCCCTCCTTCCCATATAGGATATGGACCTGAGGGCTGTTCGGATATAGAGGTAATTTAACTGCAAGTGTTTCCGACACCCATGAAATGCTATGCGGAAGCTAGTTAACTAAGATAACACGAATGGAGGTCACGCTTAAATGGTCCAGTCCTCGAGGCTCAAGCTCAGAGGTGGAGGTGGAAGCCTGTCCACACTTCATAGTCTTACAGGCGAAGGAAACCCAATGCAGTCAGTGCTCTCCTAACTATGAAACTAGCTCCCATGTATGACTACGGTGGACAACAACGATCAACATCTTTCTATACACAACAAGCAGTGCAGGTTTGTTGGAGATTAACCATTTTAGGCTGCTCACCATATATTTTCCATTCCCACTAGATGGGTGGCTTCAAGAGTGTTCCACCACTGTTAGCTTCTTACGACCTGATACCCCGACCCTGCATAACTGATACGACAGCATCAAACACCAATTCACTAACAATGAAACACAAACACGAGCAACCGCCGAACATCTACCTCACCCTTGGTGAACTCTGCCTGAGGCTGGTGGCATAACTCCACACTTGGACATGATATTCCTACCTCGGAAGTGCACCGGCAAAGCGAAAAAGAAGGATGACCTAGGGACGGAAAGTGGGAGAGGAATCTGGCATGCGCAGGAAGTGTGCCGGGGAAGAAGGTTTTCTGTTGATAAGGATATAAGGCGGCCTGTTCTTCCCTTTGTTCGTTTGTTTTCTGTCTATTATCGCATTTCACTCACAGCTCTACGGTCAGCTCTTGTCTTGTTAAAGTCTTTCGTTATTGGATACGATCTCTTTATTCTTTTCTTGTTCTCTGATATCTTTCGTCTATTACTGTTCATATCAATAAAAGCTCTCTATCGTTCGGTAAACCAAGGATTGGATCCGCAGCGCCCAGCCGCCCGATTGTGGTTTAAAAGGTTTGCTATGCCTTCGAGGTTAGAGTGTCCGAATGCCATTTTAAGTTATCGTAAATTACAGCTGTAGGGTATGCGGAATATCATGGAGTGATGCCTGGGACACTAAAATTTGGGCCTGGCTAACAGCGTCTTTCTCCGTAGGGGGTTGGGTCATGAGGAGCGCTAGTGAGTTAAGGTTGGCCATAATATTATGATATCTGTATCAGGATGATTCCGGATCGCCGGCATGTAATAGTTAGAGGGTGGTTAGGCGGAGGACTTGAGGGTAGGGCTTTAGCAGCAGGTTTGGGGATCGTGTGTTAAAGGTCAGCAGGGGGGGTTCAGATCGGATCTACGATTCTCCCACCCGCAACCCCGGTGGTAAATTGAGTACTTACAAAAAACTTAAGCGAGGGTTTTATTTCCTCCTCTGAATCATATGGGTAACCTCCTGCTCTCCCCTAATTGAGATCTAAGGTGCCTTTCTGTACTGGCCCACCTCACGGCATCCGTTTGTTTTAGGTCAGTTGCTGTGTCATACAGTGTTGTTTTGTGCTGCACTGGTGTGCTATATAGACTCAGCACACGAACGAGAAAATTAGATGAATGGCGGTCAGTGACGATTTTACAAAACTGCGGAAAGGGTGGTGATAAATAAGGTACCACTTAGGTGTAGTAGCGTTAGAGGCCCGGTGCGGCGATATGGGCAGCAGCAGGGTAGTGTATGATACCAGTATTTGTGAGGCGGTTATTGCGGTGCAGGAGCTATAACACTTGTACTCGAGTAGTGGAGATCGATAAGCGGAGCGGTGGGCGGGAAAGCGTGAGCAGTAGCCACAACCATTACAAGGAAAGGATATAGAGAAAGGTGGGATGAAGGCTACAGACAGACTAAATATATTTATTGTTTTGCTACCATGACATGGTAGCAAGGATGATGGTGGCATCTGAAGAGTTAGGAGAAGAGAGTTTTGGGAAAGCATAACCCCGGACGGGACAACAAGTACAGCGTGATGACTGAGCAACAACAACCCCTTCCTGCGCGCAAACAAATAAATAGCACCCAGGCATAGAAGTACATATGGACTGGCCGAAGCAGAATTGATGATTCTCTTTCTTTCCACCTATATTGTTTTAGTTATACCAGCTGGGTCCCTGTTTGGGGTATGTGGGGAGTGTAGCTCATACTGTAATTTGTCCACGAGTACTTTGCGATCTCGGTTAGTCAGTTTAGTGGTAAACCGTCCTGGGCTATGGTATCATACTCTTCTTGCGCTTAAAATATGTTATGGCACCAGTAACCTACTGCAGCAAGGAAACCATCTGGGGATAAAGAGTAAAATCTCCACTGCGAGTATCTTGGCGTGGTAAAAGCAATAAAAACTAGACCCTTCCTTCTTCTCTACTTCTCCCTGTTACTACGCAGGCGAAGAGTCTTGATTTTCGGAACGCTGTTGACTTTGGGGGGTGTTTTCAATCTGACTGCTTTACCATAGTTCCCATTTACTGTCTCATTGCACACTTATGGCTCATTTACCTAGTCACCAATTCCTAAAATTTGGGTGATGAAACTAGACGGTGGCGTCTCAACCGGCATCATTATCCGGTGCAAAAGTGTTTCCCTAATTTTCTACCGTACCAGTATGATACTAAATTCTTGTCGCTAGACCGTCAAAATGTGATGTTGCCTCCGAGGCGTGTTAGCAAACCACATCACTTGCCCAGACACCCCCACCGTCAACCCCCTTGACAGTTGGCACCGTCCCGGCCTGCTAGATGGCCGTGAGGCTTAATGGGCCCTTATGGGTCATATTATATTTTAAGTGAGTAGGGCAAGCCACAAAGCTATGTTGAACCTCAAATCTACTAGTAGGTGGAGCTTTTCTCTCTTTTTCTCTTCCTTCGGGACTTTATTCTCCCCGGGTTTCTATGGGGAATTGCATTGAGCTATTGAGCACTCTTTGAAGTGCCCCCAGTTTTGAGCCTCAAGCATACAGGTTGTGTGGCGCCCAGCCACAACCTTGGCACAAGATTCCTAATTGCGAGCATCAGCCCTCCCTTTTTGCTTACAAAGCACGTGAACCCCATTCGCAGACTTGATCTTTTATCCTCCCATATGTCTTTGAGAGCTGAACTCTTATTCTTTGAGTATATAAATAAAATATAAAATAAATCTTATTCTTGGAGTACTGTATTCGGAAGGTCAGGTTTGTTTTGTTCTATGGGTGATGAGCCATCCTAGACGAGCCAAGGCGCGGAGAATACCGAAAACATCCTTTCACTCCCGCCTGACTCATCCCAAACTTTTCACACAACTGGCTTAACAATCGCCGAAACCTGCTTGAGTTATTTGAATTCGCAGCATATCAAGGCTCTCGCGGCCAGTTGTTTCCCCAATCTCCTAGGCAAATCCACCCTAAGATATTCCTACTGTACTTATATTCGGGGGCTCACGCGAAACCAGAACCTTCCGATCACTCTAAATTGCTTACACGGAAGCGATTCGACCACTACCAATACCACATATCCACTGTAACCCCATTGGAAGGATAGCTACTTGTACACTATTAATTCCGACAACCCTTGATTGTTCGGTGGGCTATACTGTGTCTCCGTTTTTGGGATAGTCTGGATTGTTTTTGGTTCGGTAGGGGTGGAAGGCTGTGGCATCAACAAGGAAGACTATGTTTGCTGGTAATCCACCTCTCGCGTGGGCTGCCTGTAGTGGACACGAGGAAGTGGTGGAAATACTACTCAGACGGGCCGACCTCAACCCCGACAAAGCGGGTCGGCACGGCCGAACACCACTTTGGTGTGCTGCGCAGAACGGGCACGAAGGAGTGGTGAAGATCCTCCTGAGGCGGCGTGCCGTCAACCCCGAGAAACGCGATAGCCGCGGCATGACACCGCTCTTGCGTGCTGCCCAGAATGGGCACGAGGAAGTAGTGAAAGTACTACTCGCACGCGACGACGTCAACCCTGACAAAGCAGATATCTACGGCCGAACACCACTCTGGTGTACTGCTGAAAAGGGCCACGAGGGAGTGGCGAAAATACTACTTGGGCAGGACGGCGTCAACCCTAACAGAGCGGGCTTATTCGGTCAAACACCACTCTGCCGTGCCGCCCGGAATGGGCATGAGGGAGTGGTTAGAATACTACTCAGACGGGGCGATGTCGACCCTAACGCAGCACGCAGGCTCGGCGCAACGCCACTCTACTGTGCTGCCCAGAATGGCCATGAGGGAGTAGTAAAGATTCTCCTTGGGCGGGGCGACGTCAACCCCAACAAACAAGATATCCATGGCACAACACCACTCAGCTGTGCTATCCGGAATGGGCATGAGAGTGTGGTGAAAATACTACTCGGGCGGAGCGACGTCAACCCGAACAAACCCGATAACAGTGGCCTAACACCACTCGAATGGGCTAACCGGAGTCACCATACGCAAATTAGGGCGCTACTACAACCCCCAGAATCTACCACTCCCAGCGTCACATAGGGCCGGGGAGGCATTATCCCTCTCACTCCCTTCAAATCCGGATGGCCTATTCCCCATTTCCGCAATCTTCACAGCCATTGCATAAATATGTTCGTCGACGCCCTTTCCTCTCTTCTCATTCCCACTCAACTTCAACCCGCAGTGTCTAGTTCAACATTTTTACCTTTCCGTAGTAAGCCTGCCCTTGCAAGTCATCTCCAATATTTCCTTTTTACCTAAGGAAATCGTGTGTTGTGGGGATGCCCATATCTGCCTCATATACCTCCAACTGTTTCTAAATTTTCTCATGTTGTGCCGTCAGTCCATGGTGCGGCGTTGGTGGTGGGCTATTACCCCTGTATTGAGATAAACTTGTGTGGTTTGAAATTTCCATTATGTTTGTACTTCCTTCCGTTTCCTGGTCGTAAATTTCCGTCCCGCACTTGCCGTTTATTTGTTTTTTTCAAAGCGCTGCTTGATTTCCATTTTCTCCTCCCCTCTAGCATATAGACCCGGGCGCTGGTTAGGTACAGAAAAGCAATATAACTCACCGCTTAGTCAAAGCAGAATGAAAATGCTGCGCTATAATCACCCAAAGTCACTCGCTAGCAGATATCCACCTCCCCCCCGCTCAATGTCTTCCGCCCTCGGACTCACCCAATCATCAAGTGCCATCCCCCTGCACCGCCGCCCCCCGTTTCCCGATATGCTAACTTCATCCATACCGACAGCACCTATTCCTATCCACCCAAGTTAGTCCTGAACCTGGCTCCATATTTTGGGATCCTTTTTCAATATGCAAGTATTAGAGTAAAAACACCCAGCCTGAAATCGACCCAAGCGCATTGTCAAAGGCTATCGTGGAAACCTATTAGGTGTTATTGTATTACAAAGCCGGGAGGGACCCGTTTTAGGATAAGAACGGCAGTGGATGGGGGGACTATCCCCATTTGATGAAGGAGGAATGTGCAAAAGATGCGATTGTATTTACACATTCCTGGGATTGCTTAGATTGTGAAATTTAATGTCTAATTACTGGGGTATGGAATTGAGTTCTGTTACATAATTCCTCACTTGAGCTCTTGTCTTGTGATAGTCCCGGAAGGCCGACGTCTGGGCTGTGGGTAGGAGACAGAGATGGAAGATTGATATAATACTTTGCAGGTACTTGCTGACTACGGATCCGCTTCACAATTCTAGTTTCTGTTCATACATGCAGTGTTCCCAACGGGTAGGCCAGGCTTTAATGAAGCCGGGCCCGGCCTGTCGAAATTCTCGCGGATCTAGCCTAGCCCGAGCCTGCAGGCCTGGCTAAGCCTGAGCCTGGCCGGGCCGGGTCCGCCTATAGGCCATATAGGCTTTTTCCCGGCCGCTTGTATGGCCTTGGCCGACCCGCTCATAGCGAGCCGCCACTCCGTGCTGTGGGGTTACAAATTGCTCTAGGTGGGGTTTAGCTAGATAGTTCATTTCTTTATAGTGACAGGCGGGAGAGTTTTTTATTTAGTTAACGGGGAACGGGAAAGGTGCAACTCCCTGGCAGAGAATGATTTGTAAGCACTTGTATGTATTGTGGGATTCGGGTGGCGGGCTTGGCCAGGAAAACAGGGGCGTCAACTTAAACTCTTTGTATCATATCTACACCACGGTTCTTTAGTCCCACGAGCTATGGTTTTCGTTCATTAAGGTTTTCTCATTAGCATCATCGACAAAAGGGTAAAAAGGTTCCGATTGTGTGAGCGGTGATAGCCCGATTCGGTTTCCTTATTTCTTTTCCACGAATTTGATCATTAAAATTTTCTTCTTGTTTGTTTCCTCTCAGAGCGACTGGGAGCTGGGTCTGGGAGGTATCGTTCCTCTGACCGGAAAACATCGTTTCAGTGCCAACCGCAAAGTTCACGGTAAATATTTCCCAAATACCCAATATGATTACTTTATTAGTGAAAAAAAATACTAAGGGATACTAGGTAGTGAATTAATTAATTGAATTAATTGTGGAAAAAGAGCTGCTGTTGTTGTGGATTAACTGTGCGCGGGTATGATGGTGATTATATCGAAGGTAACAATACCGGGGTTAACTATAAATAGTTTACAAAATAAATTCAAAATACAGCAGTTTCGCATTATTTTCTTGGGGATTTAAAGTAGTTCTTGCTAAAGACGAAAAATAGGGGAGAACAATGGTAGGATAGAACTGTGCTGGTGGCCCTGGAGGTAAATCTTTAAGACTTTATTGAGTTGGTTGAGTATCACTCGTTATTTGATTACTGTAATTGTTATAATATGCGATGGGAATATGTGAACGGAACTCGGACGAAGAAGTGATAACAGAAAGTAGTGAAGATCTCTTATTGTGACAACGCTTATTCTTTCAATAATAAGAAAGACATAGCTCAGCTATATAATACAGCAATTGAGTCCAGCCATTTGCACAACGTTCCCTTAATAAGGAAAAACAAAAAACTATCAAAGAAGTATCCTGAGAGGAACAAAAGGATGAAAGAACACACAATAGGCTTTCAAGTCAACCAGTAACGAGTATGAAAACATAAAGAGCTAAAAGAAACATTTGAGAGGAGAAAGAAACCATATTTGAGAGGAGCAGAAAACCATATATGAACAGTCATTAAGAAGCAATGGTCGAAGGTAAAGTGGAAGAAAATCAAAGGCGCTAAACTCGAAAGAGGGGAGGGGGTTGGAATACCCCTGGGGCGATCTGTCCCCCGCACTAATCTCCGGGCCTGGGCCCCTATCAGGCCTGATAGGCTTTAGTAGGCCGATCGAATTCGGCCTAGATCGGCCTAGGCTATCTTTCGGGGTGGCCTGCCTTGGCCGGGCCTGCGGCCTATAGGCTGGCCTACCAGCGGCCTGGCCCGTTGGGAACACTGTTTAGATATAGAGGTAATAGACTGCAAGTGTTTCCGGTGCCCGTAAAATGTCATGCAAAAACTGGTTAACTAAGATATCATGCATGGAGGTCGTACTTACGTGCTCCAGTCCTCCTTGGTGAGGCTGGAAGGCTGTCTACACTTACTTGCGAAGGAAACCTAATGCAGTCAATGCTCTCCCAACCCCGAAACTAGCTCCCATCCTACGTGCACCGGGGCTAGCCTAGCTTGTTAAGCGTGATTTCACAGCCTGCCGCGCTTTCGGATCTCGAGTCACAAGAAACCTAAGAAAAGTGCTCCACCCTTTTACCCACGACAACATCTTCCTTCCGATACTCATGTTAGGCACCACCAACCCATACAATCTCCCGAGCCGTGCTGGAGATGTGCGGAGACACGGCTACTCACTCACGTTGTGTCTTTGAGTTAGACTAGGGCCGGTCTAAGGGCCCGTTGACATAGACGACCGTCTAGCGCTTCGAGACAACGGCGACCGTTGAGGGGGTTAGACAATTCGCGTGGTACGGGCAAGTGAACGGTGGCGTGCTTTCTAGAGTCTGGTGGGATTTGCAAACACACCTCCGAGGCAACATCACGTTTTGACAGTTTAGCTACAGGAATTTTGGACGGCAGAAAGATAGGTACTGAGCAGACTTTTGCGCCATCAATCGGATAATGTCGGTCGTAATTCTACCGCCTAGTTTTATCACCCAGATTTTAGAAGTAGACGGTTAGGCGAACGGGCCCTAAGTTTGTATCCAGGTCAACTACCGTATTGGTTGTGCGGGAGTGGGTTTGGCATGTAACTTATAGCATGTTTCCTACTTATATACCAGTAGCTTCGTCTCTCATACGACCACGGTAGACAACAGCGAACAACACCTCTCTCACTACACACAACAAGCTGGGCAGATTTGCCACACCCTAGGCGCCAGAGTTTCCAAATGAGATTTTACGCTACCGTAAATTACAACTTGAACTGTAGGGTAAGTAGAATATCTAGGAGCGATACCTGGCACACAAAAGTTTGTGCCTGGCTAATAGCGTCTTTCGCCGTAGGGGTTTACGTCGTGGGGAGCGCTGGTGAGTTAAGGTTCGCTATATCAGGCGGATCTTGGATCATCAGCATGTAATGGTTAGAGGGTGGCTATGGGGAGGACTTGGAGGTTAGGCTTTAGTAGTAGGTGCGGGGATTGTGTGCGGGTAAGCTCTTCTTGGGGGGTGTTCTGGGCGGATCTGCGATTTTCCCACTACCGGTATGCAATCCCGGGGGGTAAATTGAGCATTTAAAAAACTTAAGTTAGGATTTCGCTTCCTCCTCTCAACCGTATGGGTAAGATCCCGGTTCTTACATCCCAATTGAGATCTAAGGTACCTCTTTATACTGGCCTAGCCCTCGGCACCGGTTAACCCTAACGGCGGGCTTCTGTGTTATACCGTGTTGTTCCGTGTGGTACCGCTACGCTGTACACGTATAGACCTATGACACGAACGAGAAAATTAGATGAATGACCGTCTATGGCGGTTTTACAAAACAACCGAGGAAAGAGTGATAATGAGTAAGTCACCGTTTAGGGGTAGTAGCGTTAGAAGCGGGGTGCGGCGAGATGAGTATCGTAGCAGCGGGGATAGTGTGTTTGTGAGGCGGTTGTTGAGGTGCAGGAACTCGGACAGGTGGAGAAGGTAAAGCGGAGCGATCAGCGGGAAAGTGTGAGCAGTGGCTGCAGTCGAGATGAGGAAAGAAAGGAGGTAGAGGAAAGATAAAGGCTACAGGTAGACAAAGCAGATTGAGTGTTTTTCTGCAGGCAGAAAGGATGATGTCGGCATCTAAAGCGTTAAGAGAGGAGAGTTTGAGGAAAGCAAGGCCTGCGAAAGGACCAGCATAGCTGGATGACTAAGCAACAACAATCCTCTCCCTCGCGTCCAACCAAACAAATGGCACCCTGGCATAGTAGTTTGTATGGACTGGCCGAAGCAGAATTGTTCTTCTTTTCTTCTTTTCGCCTATATTGTTCTAGTTATACCAGCTTTTTCTATGTTTTTGGTACAATATATGAGGAGCATAGTTAATAGCGTAATGCCGGAGATCTACTCTACCGTCTCAGTTAGTCAGTTTGGTGGTAAACCGTGGATAGTCATGGTACTGCGCTGGTGCTTGAAATAAGTTGTACTACCCGAAACCCAGCAAGGAAACCATATGGGGGGTAAAGAGTAAGATCTCTATCATACCATGAGCATTTTGACACAGTAAAAGCAATAAACACTCTTCCTTCGCCTCACCTTGTTACTGTGCAGGTGACCATTCTTGATTTTGGGCTCTGTCCCTGGGCTCTGTCCCAATCTAATGTTCTGATTGTTTTATAATAGTTTTTATTCATGGTTTTATAGAACACAAATATTGGCCATAACATATTTTAAGAGAGAGTAGGGAAAGCCACGAAGTTATGTTGGGCTGCAAAGTTATATGGAGATTTTCTCTCGGCACTTTGTTTTTCTTCCGGCTTTCTGTGGGGAGTTACCTCCGAGTAGAGCTACCCGGCACCAGTTGTGAGCCTCTAAGGCTTTGTCTAGTGTAGCGCGGAGCCTCAGCCTTGGCACGGGTACCGTTTTTTCCTTTTTCGCTTACAAAATACTTGAGCCTCATGCGCGAGCTCGATCTTTTATCCCCACATATTTCTTTGAGATAAGGAGTTGAACTCTCATTCTTGGAGTATATATGAGTAAAACAAAAATCAAATCTTATTCTTCGAGTCCCCGGAACATCGGGTTTGTTTCTTCCTGTTGATGATGAGTCTAATACAAGGGTAAGAACCTATTAACCAGAACAGACGGGGATATGTTTAGCTGCTTAACCTTGAATAACTGTTCCATAACATCTTACCGGACCTTGTACGACGTGGGAGCCAAGGCGCGGGGGATACCGACGCCCTTTCACCCCCGCCTGGCTCATTACAACCCTTTTAAACAACTCACTCGCCGAAACCTGCTTGAGTTATCCGAATTCGCAGTATATCATCAAGGCTCTCTCAGCCCTCGCTCTCCCAATTTCCAAGGCACTAAGATATTCCTACTTATATCCAGGAACCCCCGCGACACAGGAACCTTCTGATCGCTCTAAATTACTTGCGCTGAAGCGACTCGACGACTACCAATACCACATACCCATTGTAATCCTATTGGAAAGGCAGAATAACTACTTGTGCACTCTTGATTCCGACAAGCCTTGACCGTTCGGTGTGCGATACTGTGCCTCCGCTTTTGGGATTGTCGGGATTGTTTTTAGTTCGGCGTCGGTGGAAGGCTGTGATATCAACAAGGAAGACTGTATGGATGCCGGTAATACACCTCTCGCATGGGCTGCCTGTAGTGGACACGAGGAAGTGGTGGAAATACTACTCAGACGGGCCGACCTCAGCCCCAACAAAGCAGGTCAGCACGGCCAAACACCACTCTGGTGCGCTGCTCAGAATGGGCACGAGGGAGTGGTGAAGATTCTCCTCGGACGGGGTGACGTCGACCCCGAGAAACCTGATAACGATGGCCTGACACCGCTCTTGTGTGCTTCCCAGAATGGGCACGAAGAAGTGGTGAAAGTACTACTCGCACGCGACGATGTCAGCCCTGACAAACAAGATAACTACGGCCGAACACCGCTCTGGTGTACTGCTGAGAATGGCCACGAGGGGGTGGTGGAAATGCTACTTGGGCGGGATGGCGTCAACCCTAACAGACCAGGCTGGTTCGGTCGAACACCACTCTGCCGTGCTGCCCAGAATGGGCATGAGGGGGTGGTGAAAATACTACTTAAACGGGGCGATGTCGACCCCAACACAGGGTGCTGGTTCGGTGGAACCCCGCTCTACTGTGCTGCCCAGAATGGCCATGAGGGAGTGGTGAAGATGCTCCTTGGGCGGGGCGACGTCAATCCCAACAAACAAAACGACCTCGGCACAACACCGCTCTGCTGTGCTGCCCAGAACGGGCATGAGGGAGTGGTGAAAATACTACTCGGGCGGAGCGACGTCAACCCCAACAAGCCAGATAACGGCGGTCGAACACCACTCTGGTGGGCTAGTCAGAGTTACCATACGCGAATGAGGGCACTACTACAGCCCCCGGAATATATCACCCCCAGTGCGATATAGGGGCGGGGAGGCACCATCCTCCTCACCACCTTCAAATCTTGATGACCTATCCCCCATATCCGCAATAGTCACAACCACTACATAAATATGTTCGCCGCCGTCATTTTCCTCTCTTCTCATTCCCACTCAACTTCAACCTGCAGTGCATAACGCGGCATTGTGATAACTCCCGTGTTCCCTGCCTTCCGCCCTAAGCTTTCCCCTGCAAGTCGTCTCACATATTCCCTTTTGATCCGAGGAAATCATGTCTGCTGCTCATACCTCCACTTTCTATAAATTTTCTCATGTTGTGGATTCAGTCTGGTCGAAGCTGCGGCATTGGTGGCGGGCTATTTTTCCTGTATTGAGATAAGCTTGTGTAGCTCGAAATTTCCATCATATCTGCATTTCATTTCGTTTCCTAGTTATATTTCCTCGTCGCGCACTTGCCGTTCATTTATTTTTTTCAAGCGCTCCTTGATTTCCGTCTCCCCCATCCTCCAGCATATATCCCTAGGGGCTGTTTAGCCACAGAAAAACAACATAACCCACCGTTTAGTGAAGATAGAAGTAAATGCTGCACGATAATCACCAAATGTCACTCGCTAGGAGACATCAGACATCCACCTCCGGGCCCCATGCTTAAAGTCTTCCACCCTCAAACTCCCCCAGCCATCAAAGACCATCCCCCCTGCATCGGCCCCCATTCACTGATACGCCAACTTCACCCACCCTGACAACACCTGTTCCTGCCCACCCAAACTAATCCTGAGCCAGGTTTCATATTTCGGGATACTTTTTCAATACTCATGAAAAAAATAGAGTAAAAAACCCCAACCCAAGATCCTTACAAGTACATTTTTAAAGGCTATCGTGGAAACCTATTAGGCGTTATTGTAATACAAAGCCGGGAGAGAGCTGTTTTATCATAAGAGCGGAAGTGGGTGGTGGACTATCCACACCTGCTGAAAGAGAAATGTTCAAGGGGTGTGTTTGCTCATTCCCGGAATTGCTTAGATTATGGAATTTGTGGTCTGAATTCGATTACCGGTTTTGGGTATGGAATTGAGCCCCGCCACATAATTACTTGAGCTTGTATTTTATAACAGTCCCGGAGGGTCGAGGTTTGGGTTGTGGATGAGAGGATAGAGGAGATGGATGATTGGTATAAAGTGCAAGCATTTCACTTTATGAAAAGGGGCGCAAAAGCTAGCGGCTAACTAAGGAGTAATCGTGCTTGGATTCCATCATGGACGTGGTTTAACGAAGTTTATGCTTAAATTCTACAGTCCTTGATGTGTGAGCTTGGAAGTGGGGTTGGGGGCTATCCACTTTTTTTAGTCTTTCCCGGGGGAGAAAACTCATAAAATAAGGGGTCTTTTTAACTCTGAAACTGGCTCCCACCCCACAAGCCCCGGTACTGTGGCGTGAGAAATTGTATTTAGGACTATTCACTTTGTTTCATATATGGTTTTTACTCAAAGGTAGTTAGAGAGCTAGCATCGTGGATGAGAGCGGTTGGCTTCGGAGCACGTGATATATACAGGGGGGGCAAGGTTATAAGTGGCTGTAAGTAGATTCATGGAAACAACGAGGGAGAGCACGA
>Ga0307510_10007158_pt1 | contig 13285 bp, 12 predicted proteins | sample 12_EM_MG_FD_207224 | JGI IMG/M metagenome (GOLD analysis project Ga0307510, IMG submission 207224) | Populus trichocarpa ectomycorrhiza microbial communities from riparian zone in the Pacific Northwest, United States - 12_EM | ecosystem: Host-associated > Plants > Roots > Unclassified | place... | reverse complement strand
GTAGAAGGATTCTTTTGTTTCCTTTGCTGTCCTCACCTCATGGCCCAAATAAGGGTTATATTGGACCCCTCTTGCACATGGATAAGATGTACTAGGGTCTCCTCTTGATACTCTAATGGACCTTTCAATTCTGACTTGGTTGAAACATTCAAAACCAATGCATTCAATGCCTCTTTCAATGCCTCTGTCTTGGACCGAGTCATTGGACCATTTGGAACATGTAATGGGTCCTTGCTGGTGTTTCTGGGCTGGTCCACATCAGAAAGATTCATTTAGTGATGGAGGAGGCAGCCTTGGTTTAATGGGGCACTATCAACAACTGTATTTTTAGGAGGTAGTCAAGTTTTAGGTATCATTCCAAAAGCTTTAGCCAAAGTGGACATCATCAAAAAAACAATTAGAGCGGAACTACAAGTCTTCACAATGTCTGAACGAATGACTGCAATATTTCATCATGTTGATGTCTGCATTGCCTTACCAAAGGGTCTGGGTACATTAGAAGAGATATTTTGATATGATCAGGGCAATAAAAAAAAATCATATGTGGATTTTAACGTAAAATGCACAACTATCCAGTTTCACGACTACTGTCATAATTTTCAATCTGACCGTTGGTTCAGACTAAACTTATGGAGTCTCCAAACATGTTTTCCTATCTAGGGTTAAAAGTTTAAGTTAATCGGAGTTCTGGAAGGTATCGCAATGATGGTAAACAAAGGTTGTACGAATTTTGTTATTTACTTCTTTTTGACTTGTGGACTTCCTATTTGGCTAGGATTCTTTTCATACAGGGATGTGACAGCTTGTTTTAGGAATCTCCTAAGTCTACAAGGATTCATAAATGTTTCAGAATCGTTTTCTTACAAGAATTCCTTATTCATCCTAGCTACAACAAGGAAAGAAGACTTCAAAATTAATTCTACCTTTAGATCAGATTTCCTAGTCTATTTGAAACTTCTTAAGGGTGAAAATTTTGATTCTAGCATATTTAGGATAGTAATTTTTGGATTTTTATTATGTCTTTAGGTTATTATTACTTATTTGGGTTAATTGTAAGTGGGCCTCATATAAGTTCACCTAAGGGGGGTCCATTAGGGTTTATTTAAGTTTAGAGTTAGTATAAATAAAGGCATAACCAGACATGTAAGTTAGACAATTCATATTAATAAAACTTCTTGTTTGTCGTGCTTGTTGTGTGTTAGTGGGATAATCTCCCTTCCTTGGTTATCTAAAGAACTAAAAAAAGCAACTTATCGAAGAACAACTAACTTCGCGGCATCATCCTTATACTTCTCATTTGTGAATCAATATTCGTTGGGTGTGGGTTTTCGTTTCCAATAGTGTAGGTGCCTAGGTACAAGTTATCTTGGTGTTACACTCCTATCAAACCTGATTTACTTAGCTTTCCAGGAATTGATGTTTTTGCATGGCCACATGATCACAAGGTTCGCATCATTTGGTATCAGAGCTTGGCTCTATTAATCAGGTTATATCCCTTTATTTCTTGTATTTTTGTTTATTTTATCTTCCACGTCAATTTTTCTTTGTGTCGTCTTTATTTCGGTTCTGATCTTGTTTCAAATCAATTTCGGTTAGATTGTCTTCTTCCTACGTTATTCTTGATAAATTGCATTGAATTTGAGTCTTTTAGAATTAAAAAAAAAAGGTGTCATATTAGTCTTTCTGTCTAAAATTTCTTTTTTGGAGTAAAAAAAACGTTATTTAGGACAAAGGGGTTTGTTTCACTTCTGTTTTGCGTCCATTTATCAAACCATATTGTAATTATGTAAAACTTGATATTCTGGTTATCTAGGGTGAAATCGCACAATATGTCAATTTTCAACTCATTTGGAAATCGTTTGGTTTAGGTTCCAAATTCAGGTTTTATAGAGCGTTTGGAAACGCGGTCTAAAAAATTCAATATTTTTTGCTAAAAATTAATTTTTTTGTATGTTTTGGATCGTTTTGATGCGCTGATCTCAAAAATAATTTTTTAAAAATGAACAAACATCATTTTGATGCATTTCAGAATGAAAAGCACTTCCAAAAGCAACCGCAACCATACTCCCAAAAAGGGGCTGATTCGTGTCAGTTTCGCATCCATATATCAAATCAATTTGAAATTAAATCAAACTTTATATTTTGGATTCTTGGCGTGAATTCGCTCAAAATATCAAATTTCAGACCATTTGGAAGTCGTTTGGTTCAGGGTCCTTTTTTTGGATCTAAAGGGGTTTGTTACGTTCATCAATTGAAAGTCCTTGTAATTTTGGGTCAGTTTTTAGTCCTTAGTGTCTTCTTACTTTCTTTACTATCATTAGCTTTCGTTTTAAGTTCTAATATAAAAAAAAATACAAAGGGAGCAGTACAATCAGGATTTCATGTATTCTAACGAGATATTATGGAACAAGAAGAGATTGGTGTTCTCAAAAAAGAAACCAAAAGTCTATGTCGTATTCTAGGGGAGATGCAACAAGAACTTGATGTGTTAACGGCATTAGTAGCCCAGCAAGCTTCAAAAAGAAAGGAGCAATGTCGCAATGATGATAGACGAAAGAGAGAGGACGAATCATCTTGAAGAGAGAGGGAATGATACTATATGGGCAATAAAAAAACAATCAGATGCGGATTCTAACGTAAAATGCACAACTATCCAGTTTCACAGCAACTGTCATAATTCTCAATCCGACCGTTGGATCAGGCTGCAAGTTTACATGGAGTCTCTTGACATGTTGTCCTATCTTGGGTTAAAATTTCAAGTCAATCGGAGTTCAGGAAGACATCACAATACTGGTAAATAGAGGTTGTACCAATTTTGTTATTTACTTCATTTCGACTTGTGGACTTCCTATTTGGCTAGGATTCTTGTCCTACAAGGATATGACAGCTTGTTTTGGGAATCTCCTAGGTCTACAAGGATTTTTAATGGGCTACAATATAATTTCCAAGTGTGGCAAGGATTCATATATGTTTCAGAATCCTTTTCTTACAAGGATTCCTTATTCATCATAGTTACAATAAAGAAAGAAGACTTCAAAATTAATTCTACCTTCAGATCAGATTTCCTAGTCTATTTGGAACTTCTTAAGAGTGACAAATCTGATTCTAGCATATTTAAGATAGTAATTTTCAGATTATTATTATTTTTATTATGTCTTTGGGTTATTATTACTTATTTGGGTCAATTGTAAATGGGCCTCATATAAGTCCACATAAGGGGGGTTCATTAGGGTTTATTTAAGTCTAGAGTTAGTATAAATAAAGACATAATCAAACATGTAAGTTTGGTTTTGTAGCCTCCTTAACCTAAGCAATTAAGCCCAAAGGGGTGTTTTAACACCTAATATCCTAAAGTCAACTGACTTGGGAGCGATTGACTTAATGCTTGTTACATGGGTTGAGGAGAAAGCTTAAAGGAATCAAACATTGCACTATCTATATTTTATTATCTGCAACCCGAGTTACTAAGCTAGTAGGGGTGTCTCAACACCTAATGCCTTAAGACCCTTTATCGCATCTATATTTTGTTTAGGGTAAGCGAGTTTGTCCGTCGATGCCCCTTGTTGGGTTTATACCCTTTATTGTATTTTGCTATTTTTTTGGTTAATATACTTACCTTATCAAAAAAAAAGCCACATCTTGTTAGGGAGACCATGACAATATTGATGCAAACCTCGTGATCACATGGTCACGCAACCCACACACAAAAACACCAATTCCCGGAAAGCCAAGTAAATCAGGTTTGATAGGAGTGTGACACAAAGATAACTTGTACCTAGGCACCAACACTATTGGAAACGGAGACCCCCACCCAACGAATATTGATTCACGAATGAGAAGTATAAGGATGACGCCACGAAGACAGTTGTTCTTTGATAAGTCGTTTTCAGTCCTTTAGAGAACCTTGTAGCATTAGGAAAAAAAACAAGCCTAACAAGGCTGGTATTGGGCCGGACATATCAACCCCTTGTTCCACACAAATTGGGCTCTTCTTGGACCTGAACTAGATGAATTAAAGGTTGTCCTTCATGCTCCTTAAATGTCTCAAGCCCCTCTTGGTCCATTTTGCTCCATATGTTCTGAACAAGTTCATTCAATGCTTCTTTAAGCTTCTTTGCCCTAGCTCTTGTGATTGGCCCAATTGGCACCTCCAATGAGTCGTTAGCATGATTACGCTTGGTGTTGGGCTGATTCACATCAAATATGATAGGATGACAATTTATGATGGGGTTAAAATAGGTATACCATTGTAAAAGATGGTAAAACCATAACTCTTGTACCTCTTACATCCAAACAAGGGGTGATAAAAAAACCGATAAACCGATTAAACCGAGAAAACCAAAAAAAAATTAACCGCAAAAACCGAACTGAAAAAAACCGATTATAATATTTTAAAAAAATTTCAGTTCAGTTCGGTTTCGGTTTTGTAAGGCAGAAACCGGTTAACCCAAATCAAACCGAACCGGTTCAAAAAAAGGTACTATAAATAGAAAAAATAATTTGCCCCCCAGTAACCCTAGCTACCAGCAGCCCCCTCTTGCCTCTCCCTCGCCCTAGACTTAGAAACATAGAGTGGCAAATATCCAAAACAACCAGCAGAGATCCAAAACTACCAGCCAATCATATATGCATCTTCAATCTTGTCAACATTCTCTTAAATGCAGAGAAGATAAGATATTTAGCTTATCTTGTCAACATTCTTTTTGATATTTTTTATATAATAAAAACATGGGTTTTGTTTTTCAGCTTCTAGGCTTCTGGGTATTCTTTTAAATGCAGAGAAGATAAGATTTATCTGTATAAGAAGATTTGGGATTTTGATTTTAAAAAATCGGGTTTGGATTTTTGGCATTTGGGTATTTGAAAAATATAGGAAAAACAATGTTTATTTTGCAAGAAATTTAGGGTTTTGATTTATAGCAGAGTTTTGGATTTGGAATGTTGATTTTATTTTTATTTTTTTAATTGAAATTAGTGGTGTTGATTTTTGGTTTTTGGTTGTTTGCATAATGTAGGGAAAACAACATTTGTGAAAAGGCATCTTACTGGCGAGTTTGAGAAGAAATATGAGCGTATAGGTTTTCTTGGTTTTTTGAAATCAAGAACCGAACCGGACCGGACCAAAATCATTCGGTTTGACTCGGTTTCGGTTCGATTTTGGTTTTTTTTAAAAAAAACAAACCGGTTTGGTTGTTTTTTTAAGGTAAAAACCGAACCGAAAATAATCACTCCTAACCCAAACAGATGTATGATGATCAAATAAAGCTAGAATGTGAGCATAAGGCTATAGGGAGAAAATCAAGGTAAGGAATAAGGAGAAATAAGACCATTAGATTCAACCAATACCTAAAACACCACTACAACCCATTCGGCCAACACTCCAAAAAATTCAGACCATTCAACAACTACTCAAAAACACTCAAATATGGCCGAGAGTGGAGGTAAGACAAGAGGAGTGAAAAAAGTCAGGAAGGGTGATGAGAATTGTTTGGAAAAACTAAAGAAACAATCCAATTTTTATGCTAGAGAGGGTGAGGTCAGATATGCATTTTTCACTAACAAGTCAATGATTTTACTTGTGTACAGAGAGGCTTACTTTAATACTAACTAGTTCGCAGGGCACCAGTTCCAAACCAAGACCTTGGTCCAACCATCAGCCCATTCGCAGGGCACCAGTTCCAAACCAGGACACGGATCCAATCATCAGCCCATTCACCAGGTGTCAGTCCCAAACCAGGAACTGGTTCAACCATCATTCAAGCACTACATATAAATATAAAAATTTAAACTACATCTTATTAGGGAATAAGTTAAAGAATTAAACAAGACTTTAAATTAGAGATCTAAGTGTCAGACACCTACTAGAAATCTGTGCTCTGCTAGTCGTCCCCTGCTCTTGTCTATTTCCCATAATTTCACCTGTACCAATAGTTACACTAATTTAAATTTCAATACATGCCTAAATGTACAAATTTCAGAAACCAAAAAATTTGTCCTGCTGATTCCTAGTTTTTGACCTATCTTCGATTTTTCTTTCATATTTAGTGTTTTATCACTCCAATTTAAGCAAGGTCAATTTCCATTTGAAAGGTAACATCAATGTCTACAACTTTCATGAAGATAAATATACTAGTTTTTCCATCTACATGCCTAAATTCACAAATTTCAGAAACCTAAAAATTTGTCTTGCTGATTCCCAGTTTTTTACCTACCTTCGCTTTTTCTTCCATATTTAGTGTTTTGTCACTCCATTACAAGCAAAGTCTTTTTTATTTGAAAGGTAACACCCATATCTACAACTTTCATGAAGAAAAGTATCTCGATTTCTGTCATATTAGGGTCCAAAGCTTAGTAGAGAAATTGAGAGACAACTTGTTCAGTTTTAATTTCTAAGTTCAACAAGTATAAATTCATTTCCCATGCATTTTTCCATCATTTCCAGCCACTATAAACACAAAATGCCTCTACCTATCATTATTTAACAAATTTCTTAAACCTATACTAAGGTATTCTAAAATCTCAATTATTCAAGAAAAACACAAACAAATTCAAGTGACTTAATAAGAGAGCTTGTTACCTTCTATTACAAAACAATGAGTCAAGAGATTGAGAACAACCCCTTTTCTTCTTCTCCTTCTTCTAACCCTTCTCTTCCTACTAGTAAATTCTCAAGTTTTCTCAAAGTTTTCTTCCTAGATCTTACTTGAAGCACTCTTAGTTCACTTACTCTCACTTTTTTTGGATTCAAAGGATGAATTTACAAGGTTTCCTCTCAATTTTCTTATGGAAGAAGAGAACCTTATGGAGTATACATTTATGTATATTAATTTGGTCAGTATACGAACTTAGAAAATAATTTCTTATTGTATATTAATTTATGCCAATTCACATGCACAAAACCATAATTGAGTATGTATTTGTTTATGTAAAATTTTAACTCAAATAATTATTTCTTTGCTTTTCTAATTACAAGAGCGTTTGTAAATGCGGGCCAATTCGCGTTTCCAAAAAATTCAAAATTTTTGTTTTTGCTAAAAACTAATTTTTTTTATGTTTTGGATCGTTTTGATATATGCTGATCTTAAAAATAATTTTTAAAAAATAAAAAAATATCATTTTGATACATTTCGAAATGAAAAACACTTTGAAAAGCAACCGCAACCACACTCTCAAACAGGCCATAACAGGTCTGTTGTCCAACATTTACAGATCTTGAAAGATCATCTCTCTCTCTCTCTCTCTCTCTCTCTCTCTCCCCCCCTCCTATCTTTCTCTCTCTCATTGCATAACCCCTCTAAGTTTTTCTGATGTCAGCAAAAGACTTAATTGAAATCTTTGAAAATAGAGTACATGATGAAATAAAAAAAGGGTCTAACATAACATCTTGTAAATAAGAACAATCAACAAAGTTTGTAGTATTGTAGACCTAGAAATGCAAATGACCTAGAAATGCAGATGGTTAATTAACCTACTTCACAACACCCAAAATTTTTTCTTCATATCGGCATGCAAACCATGTAATGCAAATGGTTAATTAACCTACCTCACAACACTATATGTTCACAATATTGTAAACAAGAATAATACATAACACCCAAACTTTAATTCATGTATTATTAAAACATGAAATTAGTTAAATATTTGTAAAAAAAGAAACACATAATCAATTTTACATCACCTTCTCTTTTTGTTCCTAGACAAGTTTTCAAGATCTCCTTGTTCTTGTGCCTCCCAAACCAACAAATCTAAAAATAGATTCATAACAATAAATACAAAATTGTGAGAAACAATTAAAAAAAATGGACTTTATTTTTTTTTTCTACAACACAAAACAAGAAGATGCTAGGTCATGTATTAATTTTGAGGAAGACAAGTACAGAAGACAAAAAAACTGTTCACAGTGACAACAATAAAAAAATGAAAAAAAATTACCTTTTTAAACAAATCTACAAGATCATTACATTGTAGAAGCGTATCGAGTAGAAAAAAGGAAGGGAAATTATTTTTGACAGTAGAGGAGAGAAGATGGTCGGAGGAGACAAAAAGATCTCAACTTTTTTATGAGAGAGATGAAGAATTTGACCGATCAATAAAAGATTGCAAGGTATTTTTGCTCTAATTTTTTAGATGAATTGTTGAGGTTTTGGGAAGTTTGATATTCTAATAGCTTTTTTTTCTCATTAGAATGTGTTCTGTCGGTGGATCTTAAAAAATAAGGTGAGTAGCTGTTTGCAAAGCTCAAGTATCTTGCTTCTGTTCAACCTCGGGTGTAACCTCAATTCTTAGTGGGTCCCACCAAAATAAAACTCGGTTTTAATCTAACCAAACACATATTCCTATTACTCACTTTAAACCTCATACGCAGCCATACTATCAAACATCACCTAAGTATATTAAACAAAAAGACATGACCAAGTAAAGAAAACAAAACATATGAGGATGGGGATTAAAGTAATAAAAGGACTTTTAAAATACAAATTCATTTAAAATATAAATTCAAGATAATAGGGGTGAATGAAACTGGATTCATTCTTCTATGCTTCTCTTTACATGTTTTATGTTTAAAAGATCCCTTTACTTACTTTTTTTTTTTAATATTAACCCTACCACTACATTTTTATTATCATTATTACACCTTTATGTAAGTTAATATTCCTAACATCATTAAAAATTGACATGTGCCACATGTTCATGTCATGTCATAAAATTGTTGTTGATGTAAACTTTATTTCCAAAATTATATTGAGAATTTGTCTAGTTCAGATCATATTACTAGACCTGTCATAATTCCTAATATTATTAAAAATTAACATGTGGCACTTGTTTTTTTTGTGTTTCAAACTATGTTTGAGTGCATTTTAAAAATATATTTAGCTTGAAAAAGTATCAAATTAATTTTTTATGTCTTTCAATGATTTTGAAGTGCTGATATCAAAAATAAAAAAAATATAAAAAAAATTATTTTAATATATTTTCATGCAAAAATTATTTTTAAAAAACACTTTACACCACAATGCGACACGGTTCTTCCATAAGAATTCAAACATCCAACAATATCCTAAATGGGAGCACTCAAAATTATCACATCAATGATCAATCTCATAAAATATTAAAAGCAAGCACTCAACTATAGCAACAAATCAAAGTTTAGACATCGGAATATTACTGTCTCAATTCAAAATGAATACTTAACTGTAAAAGTTAATACAAATTAGGTACTAAAATATACATTATCCTGGGTGTAGTGGTGGTGAAGCTCCGTCAACCGCAACCCCACCCAAAAAAACAAAAGGTATATTTTTGTTTCCCTCCAATCCAATTCATGAAATCGACAAAAGAAAACAAATTCTTGTAATCCTCTTATCCCCACTGCACAAAAAAGAAAAAAGAAAAAAAGAAAGAAAATCTCCAAACACACAATCTTTCGCTTCTCTCAGCAATCAATCCTAAACCCTAAAAGAAAAGAAAATGGAATTCACTTGTTTACACAACAAATGCATTTCACCTTCTCTTACTGTTCTCTCTAGGGTTTCAATTTCATTTTCCAATCTTCCTAAACGCGCCGTTTCATTTCACCGGCGGCGGAGAAATTTGTGCTTTGCAACATTAGTCGATGGGAAACGTACTAGTGAAGTTGTGAGCAAAAGAGGAGGAGAAGAAGAAGACGAATTTGGGGATTTGAAGTCGTGGATGCATAAAAATGGATTGCCTCCTTGCAAAGTTGTGCTTAAAGAAAGACCTTCTCATGACAAGAAACTTCGACCTATTCATTATGTTGCTGCTAGCGAGGATCTTCAGGTCTTTTTAGGGTTTTATAATTTGTGATTTTTTTTTTGAAAATCAATTTGTTTTTTTTCTTTATTAATTGTTGTGTGCGTTTGAGCTTTTTGCAGGCCAGTGATGTGGCGGTTTCGGTGCCCAATTCGCTTGTTGTTACACTCGAGAGGGTTTTGGGAAATGAGACTCTTGGTAAGGTGTAGTGTTTTCAGCACTTTTTTGATTGTGTATTGTGCTGGGGATTTAGCTGTGGTGAATGTTCATTGTTGATTTCATGTAGTCAATTAGTGTGTTGTGAACTTAGAAAGGTTAAAATGGGTTGATATAGTAAATTTCATTCATACTAGATAGATTATAATCTTGCTATTCTGCTCTTGCACTTGTTACCATTTATCCGTACAGTTTTCTGATGCATAGTGCATGCGGAAGTTATCCTCATTCGTTATTTCAAATGGTGCAAGTCTTTTTGTGCAAGCTGTTTTAAGCTTTCAATTCTCAATCATAGGAGAAACTCCATAAAACAACAAAGATATTGTGTTTGGAATCATGTTTGTTCATGCAGTCGGTTTCTGGTAATGCTTTGAATCTGCACTGTCAACTTTATGGGAGTGTTGGTGGGGAGGGATTTGCCTCTTCTATGCCATCTTATTCAGTTTTGAGAGTATTAGCAAACAGGTAGGGAATGTATGTGTTTGTGTAAACTGTTTCTTTGCTTGACTAGATAGTGAAACCCCTCAGCATGCTATAAGTGAAACCATGATAAATGTCAGTGTGACTAATTTAGGTGTTCAGCTTCCATGAAAAACTTACCTTGAACCAATTGTAAGATATTTTTTTTCTGTCTGCTTGATCTTTCATATAGCGGAACTCTTAACCACAAACAAATTATCGGAATTGGCATGCTTGGCCTTATACCTGATGTATGAGAAGAAGCAAGGAAAGAAGTCATTCTGGTATCCATATATAAGGGAGCTTGATCGTCAGCGAGGTAGGGGTCAGCTGGCTGTGGAATCTCCACTTTTATGGTCTGAGGCTGAATTGGCTTACCTGACTGGTAGCCCAACTAAGGTACTATATATGCTTTGTGATCATTTGAATTCTGGCACATTATTTTATTGATCTCCTTTATAAATAAAATTGATGCTATGCTCCATGGTTAAGACTAGATTTATGTTGGTGAAGTAGGCTGAAGTTCTTGACAGGGCAGATGGAATTAAAAGAGAATATGAGGAGCTAGACACTGTTTGGTTCATGGCTGGTTCTCTGTTTCAGGTTATACCTTTGTTGTTTCCAATTTGAAAGCTCTCTACAATATGTCCTTGCTACTTTCTTCAAAGAGATTTAATATTGTTACCTTCTGACATTCTTTTGATATCCATGTCCATATTGCAGCAATATCCATATGATATACCTACTGAAGCCTTTCCCTTTGAGATTTTTAAACAAGCTTTTGTAGCCATTCAATCCTGTGTGGTGCATTTACAGGTATATTTGCCCTGCTAGCAGAGCGATAACACATGTGTGTCATTTCCCCCCCGTGTATTATCATGTTGGGGGACTTAGTTCAGCTTGAATTGGTTGATAGTACAGAGTAAAGTATACACCAATTATGAAGGCTCATAATATGTGTTTTACTTTTAAAACATCCTACTACAACATATGATTAGTAGAATAGGTAATACAATACAATTGGTACATAAATTTGTTCTTTTTGTGAGTGGTTATTCTATTGTCATGTTTTTCCATATCTTTTTCTTCACAGTAAGTAATATTTTCCTTTTCACAAGTAATAATTCTTTCTATCTATCCTTCCACATCTTCTTTTCTGTCAGTTTGGCTATTATCATGGGGTGATCTTGGACTCCTTTTGAGCTTACAATTGCTGCTTTCTAAGGCATGAACATTAGCCTTTGTGCATCTTCTTCTCTGTTGTTACTACCTTGCTCTTTCTCGGGCCATTTCATCTTAGCTCTGTGCCATACATTATGCTTGATTCATACAGAATTTGATGGATGCCATGTGGACTGTGGCTGCCTCAAAATCATGAGCGCAGTTGTTTTGTCATGGAGTGTATTCATTGTAAATGTTAAGCAATCCGCATATGCCATTTAAGTTGCTTTTATTTCTGATTTTGTTGCTCTTCTGAGTTCTGCTAATTTGCTGCATTTCTTTGCTATGCTAGCTTAGGATGTCTATTGTGGTGGTTTTTAGATATAGCTATTTTTGAATAAGTCAATCTGATTGATCTATTGATGCTCTTAAATGTTCAGAAAGTCAGTTTGGCTCGAAGATTTGCTTTGGTTCCTCTTGGACCACCTTTGCTAGCATACAGTAGCAACTGCAAGGCAATGTTAACTGCTGTTGATGGTGCTGTTGAATTAGTGGTTGATCGACCATACAAGGCTGGGGAGCCCATTGTTGTATGGTATGTAAATTGCTTTGATGGCCTTAATTTCATTTTGTTCTGCAGGACTCGGTTTTTTTCATTAAGAAATTTGAAATTTGCATTTTCAGGTGTGGGCCACAGCCAAATTCAAAATTGCTTTTAAACTATGGCTTTGTTGATGAAGATAATCCTTATGACCGAATAGCAGTTGAGGTGATCTTAATTTTCCCCTTCTGTATTGAAATATTCATATGTTTGGATGTTATCTGTATTGATATGTATTATGTACTGTATGATCCAGGCAGCACTGAACACTGAGGACCCTCAGTATCAGGACAAGAGAATGGTTGCTCAAAGAAATGGGAAATTGTCAGTGCAAGTTTTTCAAGTATGAAACAAATTTTCCTGCGTAGGTTATTGTATAGGTCTCTTCTTTCAGATCTTTTAATCTGTCCCTGCTGCAGGTATACGCTGGAAAGGAAAAAGAAGCCGTGTCAGATATTCTTCCTTATTTGCGATTGGGATATGTATCAGATCCTTCTGAAATGCAATCTGTAATTTCTTCTCAAGGTCCAGTTTGTCCAGTAAGTTCATTTTTTTTCAAATCATATGTGATTTTATTTATTTTTGGATGTTTAGTGTGGTGAATGCATCCCCATTTTCTTTCTTTTGTTTATTCTTTTTTTATGGTAAGAAATCAGGATTCATCGATATTGTTCTCATCACTCTCAAGCTCTGGTCAATTGATTTTTACTAAAATTTGGAATCCATGCTAATCATGCTTTATGCAGAGATCAATGATTTTTAGGAGGGATAATTGCTCTATTAATATACCAACTTCACACTTTTTTTCAATTAAGTACATGAACTTCAATTTTTTTTGTTTGAGTGTACCGACTTTTTAAAAAATTTCAATGAAGTAATTTGGTCCACCTTCCATCAATTCTTCTGTTATTTTGATGACATGCCATTTTCTCTTAAATTGTCATTGGTACTCCAACTTTCGTTTTATGTCCAACTTTCGTTTTATGTCAATCATGTACAACAACTTTAATCCTTTTCATTTTGATACACCAACATTTTGTTTTGTTCCAATCAAGTACATTTTTTAATTGACGAGGT
>Ga0307510_10007157_pt1 | contig 13286 bp, 9 predicted proteins | sample 12_EM_MG_FD_207224 | JGI IMG/M metagenome (GOLD analysis project Ga0307510, IMG submission 207224) | Populus trichocarpa ectomycorrhiza microbial communities from riparian zone in the Pacific Northwest, United States - 12_EM | ecosystem: Host-associated > Plants > Roots > Unclassified | place... | reverse complement strand
CTCAAATTTGCATCCCATCTCAAAAAATGGTATTATACTTTCTCCAAGCACTGGGACGACAATGCGAAGCGGGGGTATCCCAATCTCTTGATAGCGGTATGGAGCAGGAGACTGAAGGGCAAAGGCTTTAAGGAGATGTATGACCCCTAAGGCGAGGGTTGGAAGATCCAAAAGAAACGGGGAGTTGAAGTGTTGGGATTGTGCATGAAACGAAACGGAGTCCACAGCAGCACCAGCCGCAAGATGTCCCCCGCCGTCTGAATGAGCCACTTCGCCCTGGACATAACTTATCTACCACCCCCGGCGCTTTTGGAACCCTACGGCCGGACAAAAGAAAAATCCTATGCCGTGTAAGGTTGGGTTGCTATGATAATTCCGGAGCCTCTTTAGAGAATTTACCCTACCATACATTATAAAATCTAAGATCCAACGAACTCGCCTGGACTGGTCGCGCAGAAGTTTTCAGAGTTTCGAATGGCTCGAGATGGGCCCAAAGATGCTTTCTTATGTTATCCAGCCCCCCTCGCAAGCTCTCGGTCAATCAGAGAGCCTGGTTTCGCTGCGCGACTAGTTCAGACGAGCCCGTTATACCCGAGGTTTTACAGCATACATCAAATTCCCGGGTGGCTATATGAATAGATATCTGAAAATAATATTCCCAGTGTGACATCCAACATCCACCACACAGCTCCTAGAATTTTCTCCAATACCCACCTACTTTTATACTCCCATATAACTACTCTTAATGCTGGCGAAGACCATCTCACTTAAGATGAAGGTAAAACTTTCTAACGAAAGTGTTGTTTCAATAGGATAAAAGAAATCCTAGCACACGTTGTGATACTTAGATCAAGAAACATCAATCGTCGTATCAGTGAGAAGACGGATCGGATAAGCGTGCGTGGAGCAGTCCCCACAAATATAAGTAAGGAAGCGGGCTACAATCCTACACTGTACTGCACTATACTATCTGCTCTTGATTTGATTTTCTTTGCAATCTTAGAGTAGGATTCCACCGCCCTCTCCCAGTGATAACCGAGTGATATATCATGACCCCCTCCTGCTACCTTCTTTACATAACACTCAGCCTCAAGGATTAAGTTAGTAGCCCCGCCGGTGAGTGATAGGCACCCGGATGAGGCGTAATGCCAAGAATAATAATAAGAAAAATTACCTCCAAACCGCCAAGTAGGAATCCCCATGCCGATGGCACGTTGATTCCCTACCCGATCACGGGCAGATAGCTCCTCCCATTCGGTAAAGTACGAGCACTTGTACTCGGATACCAGGGTCAGTCCGCGAACACCAGGATTTATTCTGAGCATGAGCTAAAGTGGCAAATATCCAATAGAAACCGTGAATAGATAGTTCAACCAATAGTAAAGGAGAAAGCGTTCGAGGAATTCTTCTGGTTTTCAACCCACACTCCTTAGTGCGCGCGCTATCCCCAATATCGCCACTAGCTTTGTCAGCCCTGTGTTCGCGGACTAGCCCTGGTATCCGAGTATGGAGTAGTTAATCCGTGAACTCCGTGTCAGTGGTCAAACTGCCATAGCTACCGTGCTGGCCAATAAAAAAAATCATAAAGCCTTCGCCGAATTTCTTCAATTTTTACAATCAGCCGGCTAGCTGCATATCAGAGACAGACACTCATTAGGAATACTATTACTCATGGGCTAATCCCAGGATCCTAGCACTCGACCACAGCTCTCACACAACCTATTGGGATAAATAGGTTTCATTGGACATAATGGTGGGGGTTCGGGGTTCCGGTTCAGGAAGCGATCACGGTCTGAAGGGATCGAATAGCGACAAGGTTGTTTCGAGCACTGCATTCCAGAATACCAGCATTCCCGAGTAGAGTACGAGTAGATTTCTTTATTTTTGTGATATTTAGTTTGATGGGCTGGAGATGACGGTACATGTTGTGCGGCCGTTGCTATTCCTACCATTCGCTGGGGTGGCTAAGAGATAATATACGAGGATTCCAATCCGGTTGATCCCATATGATGCCTACAAGTAGATTGCCGTATTCCGATCGTGCATGGGTTATTTGACCAGGAGATGACGCAGCTCCTCCTTATTCTGAAAGAGTATATAGGTACCGGTGCCACTGGCCCCGTTCCGGTACTTCCATTTCCATTGATCCTCTGCATTCATTTATTTACGCATCCGCTCCCCCATCTACTCCTCCCTCCTCCGGCGCCCGGTCATGAATCTGCCCCGCAAACAGGAGAAGACCCTTCCAAGTACTTTTTCCAATAACCGGTTTGTATCAGACAGGAGGCTCCAGGAAAGACCTCAATTTCCGACAATTTATACTATCTTTCGGCTTCAAGTTCACCGCCCCACCTTCCTGATCTTAACACCGTTCGCAAACGCCGTAGGTGCTTGATCTTCGGACATAGAAAAAGTAATACAAACATCGGGCATCACCCCCTCCATTCTATGGGAAAACTTGATCATCTGCCTCCGACCCTTGGAAAAGCGGTGGGGGGTCCCGCATACTGCAGTTCCCTGCAATTAACGATGCCGCTTTCGTCTTCACACCTATGCCCCATTTCGTCTAATGAATAGTGGCACAGCGGGACTCTGGTTAGCATTTCTGGAGTCAAAATTCGGGCATCAACCCGATAGCACACAAAGATATCCCCGAATCGTGTTACGGTCGATAACTCTAGATACCAGTGCGGCTCTTCCCGGGGAAATCGGATCAGAAACAAAACTAGGATACCAGTACTTGTACAGCCTCACAAAAAAAGTACGCCTTGTGTCCGGACGAAAAACTAACATCCGAAGAATACGAGGGAAAAAACACCCGGCGGAGAAGGTATAAAGAAGTCCGGTACTTCCCAATTCGTCCAATCTGGACGAATTTCCAACCAATTTACCTCGGGAGAAAACTGAAATAATATAAGCATCCACCGGTTACAATACCCGAAAACACAACTTAGAGGAAGTCGTTATGCCAGTCCGCAGTTCTGCTCCTGATAGTTTGAAATCCATTTCGTCCCCGGCCCTAAGGCGAATGTTAGGATGGGTTTATAAAGGTTGGTTCCTCTGAAGCCGTCCTGTGGAATTAAGGGAGGGGTATCCTAACGCTCATAACAAACACCCTAATAGCCAAGCGCACCGCACACGAAATGTCTACTATCACTACCGTCAAAACAAGCGAGTACGATAAAATTGTAAAACTCGAGAAGCCGAATACGGTTCAGGCAAACCTTTGGTATCTGAAGCCCGGCTTCACCGCAAAGCCTACCTTCGTCAGCGTGACTGTCCCGGGGGTGTTTGAATCGAGCAATGTGGAACACGAAGCCTACCCCCACGAGATTACCGATATCCGAGGCCATGAGTGGTTATTCTCGTTGGACAAGAGCGGGTTCGGATTCATCCAAGATGCTGTACCCGATGAGTTAATTCAGCAGATCAGGAACAACGAGGATGAGGAAATCGAAAAGAAATACTATCCAAGAATCGAGGAGCTGCTTAAAAAACATACCGGTGCTGACAGAGTGTTAATCTTCGACCATACTGTGCGCAGGAGGATTCCGAAGTACGCTAGCGACGGTCGTGGACCTGTGGGAGCGAGGCAACCAGCATTGCGGGTCCATGTTGACCAGTTTGTGCACCCCATACCTGCTCCATAGCTCAAGGCTGACATTCTCAGAGCTCCAAGTGCTGGGGTCGGGAGAGTGAAGCGTCACCTTCCCGATGAGGCAGAGGAACTTCTCAAAGGTCGCGTGCAGATTATCAAGTAAATTTCCGCAGTACATTAGGATATTCCATCTCCGGCTATATTGACTGTATTCATAGTGTTTGGAGGCCGCTGGTTGGGCCCATCGAAGACCACCCGCTGGCTGTGGCAGACTACCGTTCGGTTAAACCAGAAGACCTGGTCGCGACAGACCTGCTATATCCCGGCCATACCGGGGAGGTCTACAGCGTATTATACAACCCAGAACACAAATGGTGAGCACACAATTATTCAAATACCGGCACTAGTTCCGGGTTAGGGCTGCTAAGAACATGGAACACAGGTATTACAAGTCCAGCCAACAGAATGACGAAGTTATCTTGATAAAATGTTTCGATACCAAGACAGATAGAGCCAGAGGTAGGATACAATATAGCGTTGGAACCGCACAGTCGCTAATATGTCCTAAGTCACACCGCATACCGCGATTAAGGATCCTACGTCCCCTGAGAATCCGAGGCTGAGAGAGAGTATCGAAATCCGGGCGCTGGTGTTTCACACCCAAGACCGTGGTTGAGAGGGATTCGCCTAAAGTGCGTTCTTTAGACCTAGTAGAATGACTTGCCTGTCCAGAAGTTGCTCGCGCCAATAAATTTATTTATACTAGACCTCAATTTTTCCCTTATTTGCTTCGTGATGTTTTTACTGATGCCACCGATCAGCTCAAGTGAGATTCAGCAGAAGCAGCAACTCTATGGGTGGAACGCCATACTCTGATCGCTTCAGTTATCGGTGAACCCCCGTCCATATACATGTACTAGTATGATACTAGTATGGTGCCGGCACCTTAGAACCTACCGTACCCTCATAACAACCAACACCGACCAATATTTCAACCTACAGCAACAGCACCTACAGATGGAATTTTTAAAATTACTTCTGTAAAGCTTTCCCAATTAGTTATTGGAATATATTTACAGAGGTATTTTATTTTTAGCCTTATGGTTGGGGCTGCAGAGGCCTTTAAAGTTTGTATGGGAAGGAAGACAATTTCCCTTATATGAGGAAAGGGGGTTTTGCTGAATAATTAGCCAAGTAAATTCCTAATTATTAGGTGTGGTATACTACCGTATTAGGACTAGCGTTCTCGGTTTGGGGTGAGACTCCAGGGCTGGTTCTAAAGCGCCAGCACCATACTAGTACTAGTACACATACCCGGCACAGGAACCAAAATTTTGTACCCGAGCACGGCAAATCGCTCGTGCGAGCCTGGCGCCCATACAAAAACGTTAGGGTTCATTGTGCCGGGTATGTGTGCGCCTGACCTTAGTGAACACATATTATCACTCGCATATAGATCCCACTAGGAAGGCCCAAGAAGGCGCCAGGGGGGCTCTGGTCGTGGTGATGGACGAAAAGAAGGGGGATTTTGTGAACCCCCCCCCACCACCGGCCCGGATGAAGACGGAGGTAGAAAGACGAGAAGGCACCGGATGGCGGTTTTAGAGGCGCCATCCGTTGGTGCTCAGGTTGGGGGGAAAGAAAAGAAAAGACGGAGAGAAAGAGAGATGCCGTTTGTACCGGTATGATTACGGTGTCTCGCCCCTGGATGGGATTAGTATACGAGTAGATCGTGAAAGCTCCACTTCAACCCTCCTGTTGCTTTTTGAAGGACACTTACACTTATACTTGTATCGGTTCATACCGTGTTGGCCAAAGAATGGCTGAGGCCTACCCCTCTCCCGATTTGACTGAGTGCCGGTACGGGAATACCAACGCACAACCACGTTAGCCCATGTACGTGTACCAAGCGGTGACAATTTCTTGGAAATTGTGGACGCAGTTGCCGTGGCTGCAGCCCGAGGAGAGAATTTTGTTCAAAACGTCAATGGGTCCCTCCGCGTTGTATGCGTTAATGTGCCATAATCCAAACTCGCCGGCCGAGTTGAAGCCCGACACTTTGCATGGGAATTGCCGCCTTGGGGTGTCCGGCTTCAACTTGGCCGCGCGAGCAGTCCCCAAAATATTATAATTCACGATCTTGAAAAGGTTGTTTGTTCTTCCGCTGCTGAATTTCTGGTAGGGAGAAGGGATTCGCCTCGGTTACAAATGGCTATATGAAAAGAGCATCGTACAAGTACCAAGGCACCTCAAGTATACAGGTTGTACAACGGTACTGTTGGTGCCATTCTTCAATCTGAATTGTGTCGCAGTGTCTCGTGCATAGGGGTTGTGTAGCCATAGCCCAGAAGATTCGATAGTTTAAACTGATAGGTGGAGAGGCCGAGTGGCTTGAATATGTCTCAGAACAAGGAAGCTGGTCCCGCGTAATTCATAGGCTCAACTTCCAATGTCGCACAGAGTGACACAGGTTGTTGAATGTAAAGTTACGGTAATTAGATGGGGTTAATTGGAGTGCAAGTTTGTTGCGCTCGTGGATTTTGTACCTTGCAGTAACGTGCCGGACTTGCACTGCACATGCGAAGAGCGAGGTACAAGGGTAAGGAGCAATCAACCCGAAGGGACAGGGATATATTTGGGAAGTTAACCTTAAATTACTCTTCAACAACTCGTACTTAGCGGACCCTGGCACAGTACACGATTGTGGAAATAGCTAAATGATTGCCTTATACTAGCGTGGCCGAGTTGAGGTTGGATAGATTGTACGGTGATTGCCACCTTGGAAGTCCAACCTCAACTCGGCCGCGCGAGCGGTGATGAATCCGTGTACCAGTAGTACTAGTACTGAGTGTGGGCCTTGCTGCCCTAAATCTAATAAATACTTGCCTCCCCCGCTGCTCTTTCCCTTCATCCTCCAAGCAACAACATCAAGCATTTGCCAAGATGATCACCAATAGGGTACTGCTTTCGGCCTCTCTCTCGCTCTTTTTTGCCCTTGCTTCCGGGCTCCCTGAGCAGCTGTCTGCCAGAGACTCCCCGAGCGGTCGTTGTGGTGCTGGTTTCAATGGGGAGAAGTGCAGCCAGATAGCGGGTGTCAACCAGTGCTGCTCTCAGTACAGTTGGTGCGGAGACACACTCGGTCACTGCGGTGCTGGGTGTCAGCCATTGTATGGAAAATGCAATAGTGCCTCATCATCATCATCATCATCTACTTCCAAACCTACTACTACTACATCTAAACCCTCAACCACCCTTACGACGACACCTACGACGACGCCTACAACACCTACAACGTCATCCACATCTAAATCCAGTACGTCTACATCTAGCACTTCTACATCTAAAACTAGTACGTCTAAAACATCTTCGGCCACACCAACATCGACTGCCCGTCCGAAGCTTGGAAACGTACCTTACGGCATAAGCATCTACGATTGCGAAAAAGATGGTACGATCGCACTAACCTATGATGATGGGCCGTGGATATACACCATGGCGTTGCTGGACAAGTTGGCAGCTCTCGAAACAAAGGCTACATTCTTTATAACGTATATTTTGCCTCCCCCCCTATGAGCGAACATTGAGCCCGACTAATGTGTTTATAGGGGAAACAATCTTGATAAAGGGGCGATTGACGACCCGAACTCTCAGTGGAGAGCCGTCATCCAGAGGGCCTATAATGACGGTCATCAAATTGCTTCCCATACGTATGTGGTCCTCTCCGGGCATATCCGCTGCATGCTAACATAGTTGGTAAAGTTGGGATCATCTGGACCTGGACTCCCTCAATGAGAATGACAGGAGATTCCAAATGACAAGGCTGGAACAGGCATTGGTTTCAATTAGTATGTTCCTTTCCCATTCCAATAATCCATCTGCATAGCTAATATATATACCGCAGTCGGCAAATACCCGTACGTCTTCCATAACCCCATGCCAATTTCCTAGCCCCAATTAACAGAATTCCAGAACCTACATGCGCCCACCCTACATCCGCTGCGGCACCGCCTGCGAAAAAACAATGGGCAACCTAGGCTACCACGTGATAATTTGGGACTTGGATACCGACGACTACAATAACGACAGTCCAACGCTAATCGAGAACTCAAAGAGGAATATCCGGGACGCTCTCGCAAACCAAAGCCCCGTGGATACCGACTGGTTGTCTATTGCGTATTTACCCCTCTCTTCTCGGTATTACCCAAGCTTGTTTGCACAGTTAACTGACCGGAGAAAACAGGCACGACATCCACGAACAGACTGTTGTCAGTTTGACAGAGTACCAGATTAATTACGATCGTTCCATGGGGTATAAACGTATGTCACACTTCCCTATCCCTCCCTTGGTAGCCAACACTAATCGAAACAGATGTCCGGATCGGAGAATGTCTCAATGACCCCGAGGCGAACTGGTATAGGACTGCCTAATTATTACGGACATGTATTTTTTTTCTTTATTATGGGGCTGTTAATAAGGTTTCGCGGTTTCTTGGTGGAGGAAGTAATTTTCGGTCCATGATGATGACGATTAATAAAGGTTGTGGTAGGATAGGTTATATAATAGGTTAATCAAAGGATTTATATTCTGGGAGTTTGATTTTTGGTGACGTTTGGCGCAGTGAAAATCTGGGTGCAATATTTGGAGGCGGTTGTTAGAGGGGGAATTGTTGATCTAGATTACTAAGAATGGCGGTGGTAAGAGGGAGAGCCACAGGCCAACAAGCATGCCTCCCCCCTGTATTCCCCTTCCCGATCAATCCACAACAGGAGAAAAACCCCCCATCCCATCCACCCCTAATGGCCACCTCAGGAACGCTAGAGCCACCTGATAGGCCACGATGCTCGAGTACTCGAGTACAGCTCTCCCGACCCGACTGATCTCTCCCACCTCCCTTCCCGGACGGTTCCCACGCGTAGTAAAACACCTTTAACCCCCAGCAATACTCGTATGATACGGTAGTGTGATACCTTAACCCTAAAAAAACTTACCAGGGTTGGATTGGGCACCAACAAGCGAATTGAGATTTTTGCACGTGCGGGATGATCCACTCGCCAAAATTGCACCCTCTCCCCCCCGGGCTGTGGAGGTGGAAGAAAGGGGTGGTCAAACCGCGTGGGGTGACAAGATCTTGTTGATGTTCCTGGTGGGAATGGTGGTCTTTCTGTCACTGTGGTGTGTATGGTGTGGGGTACAGGTACTCGCACAGGTACTCGAGTACAGTGCAGGTACAGCCTCCACAAGGGACAGGATGAAAAACTGGGTAATTAGATGACGGGACAGGGATTAGCAACAGGGAAACTTTTTGTTACCCTACTTTGACGAGTTTCGCTTTTTGGCCGACAAATGCAGTAAGTTATACTTGTACCCCTATTTGTCTCCCTCTCATCTAGTTTCTTACTGCTCCCCGGCGGGGACTACCGTACCGCGCTGTAAAAAGCTGTGATAACAAACTTGTCGCGTGCTAATTATGTCGTTGGACTTGCCTCCTCTAGGGTGTTTATCAATTAGGGGCTGAGCTGCTCTTTTTTTGCGGTGCTGTCCGCCTCCTTTTCCAAAGCGCGAATTCTGAACTACATAGCGGGACTCGATTGTTGCAGCTTTTTACGGCGCGCTATGCTACCGTATGCTATTTGGGGAGGAAATGTGTCGGTACATTTCTACTAACTTACCGTACGTAGTAGTTCGCTTTTGGGTATTTTGTTTTCGCCACTGTAAGCCAGCACGGTCGGATGGATGACACGAGACTCCCGGTTGCACTAGCACTAGCACTAGCACTAGCACTAGCACTGTGCGAGTATGCTCGTATGGTACGATACTTTCGCTCCCTCGGCTTGACTACGAGGTTACAAATATCATAAGATATCACTCGCGCGGCTTATTCTCTCGCCGACGGTGCCTCGAGTGGATCTTTGATATGCGGCTGATGGTGAAGAGTGCGCTGGTGGAAAGTGGCAGGGGTATTCATCGTGCTCTTTAGTGTGCATGTGCGGCATGGTCTCCCCTGCAGGTAGAGATGGACCTGGGGCTTGTTTTTTGTCTTGTTGGGCGAGGAAACCCTTGGACCGCCGGTATCTTACACAGTACCAGGGCTTGGGAGATGAGTACGGTACGATCAATTGGGTGTTGAGCACGCAGCGGTATGATGGGGCTGGGTGAAGTGGATCATGGTAACCTTTTCAGTTGGGTTTTTCGCATAAGTCTTCCATGCGAGAACGCTGCAGGGGGAAATGACAACATGGTACAACACGGGCAAAATGGGCCTTGGGCGAAAAATGGGGGTTTTTTTCCTTTTTTTATATCGATCTCAAACTGGGCTCCCGTACCTTGGGGGGTGGATCTGGATCAGAAGGATTACTTTTCTGATGGAACTGTCTTGAGCATGAAGTGGCAAGCTTACCGGTGTCCAATCGAGATTTCTACAACAACCCCACACGGCTCACGCATGGATTAGCAACATGATGGTCAAAAAGAAAATTATTGTCTCGTACGTTTGTCCACCCGACAGTAGCGCGTGCGAGTGGGTAATGTCTTGTATAATGGAGAAACCCTCGATATGACAAACGCTCTCCTTAAAAACAAAAATAAATAGTTATGTCAGTCCCAAATTTACCACCCTCACCAGAAATCCCCTGAGGTGGAAATAGCATCCCAGTTTCCCCCTGAGTCTGAATCACGAAGCATGATTTTCTCAAAAGTCCAATTTTATGCGGACCCCAGCAAGGCCAAATCCGACGATGTCGACTTCGCCGGTCCGTTCCCACCGGAGGGACCAGGGTTGGCTCGGGTAACTAGTGGGTCTGGCGCGTTCATCGACCTGAGGTAGAGATGAGAATAACGATTTTCACATCTCCCTGGGATTCTCAAAATGCGATTCTTGATAGCGGTAAGTATTAGGCATTGGGAAAAAGACCGCGACTTACGCACCTTATTACCAATATCGGTGGAGGCGGGGGTTCCCGACCCCCAGTTCGACAAACCGTTCGGACAAGTGGCTCGCAGTTCGTGAGTTGCAGGCTGGGAAAATGAGCTACCGTAGGAGAATGGGCTAGAAGAATGAGGGTGAAAAATGAACTGTTGTGTGTAGCCGGTCTAAAAAAAGACGGTTTGCGGGTGAGTTTAGATGAACCGGGGTGAAGATGTCACGATCGGACTCCCTGGGGCTACACTTAGGCGGCCACAGCGCGGGAAAAATGAATATAGGGTCGAAGCTTGAAATGGAATGTGATTGAAAAAGGGTACTGTTCGACATGTTCCATGAGGAGAAAAGGCTCCTTCCTTTATGCAGCCCTGAGAGATGACTCGCAACGCTTTTGGGGATCGCAATCAGATGGGATAACGTTCGCGGCTGCGTATTGACGGTTGGGCATACGGTAACATTATTACTAGTAGATCGCGACGGTTATGAAGGTGAAGTGAAAGTCCTATGCTTGGCAAGATTAGTAGTGTACGAGTATGATGAACAGAGCCTCAGTCATTAGGCCTTGACATACCACACACCATAAAGTCAACCCTTCAGGCATCCCGGGCTATTAGAATACCGTACTTACTCAGACAACCCACTAACTCCGTCAGGCTTCTAACATCAAGAAAAAGCACCTTGAGAAGGAACACTGCTTACCCAATGCTGTATGGCTTAAGGGAGCTGGACTTGCAGCATTTCATCAGCAGGTACCCGTACCGGTGCGATACGTTTGTTGACTTGCTCGGCGATTTAGCTTGGTTGCCTGCCTGACAGTGGATCGCCTGAGGAAATACGGCGGATAGGAACTTGATTGGCCAAAGTTTCCCCCCCGCCTGCCCGTGCGCTTCCGGCAAGTCCCAGGACCACATCAGAGACTGACTGGAATTCGGTGAAAGCTTGTGTTGACTCTGTTGAGAAGCTTTTTTCTCGTCTGCTTGGAAATCACCGAAAACAGGGGTTCACAAAAATTGATGGGAAAAGATTGGTACGCCTTTGGGCGGCTCTACAAATTCCTGGCCCCTGTTTTTGGGTACTGTATTCGGGCATGTACGGCTCTTTCTCGCAATGAGGGGCGATAGGATGAAGGATGAAAGGGATTAGGGATTTGGCTTTTGGTCCCGTGGTGCTTGAACACGGCAGAACTAGGAGTGCGAGTTTTTGGACAGTCTAGCGTGTTTACTGCCCTGTGCAGTACCGGTACCGTACTGCCTGCAAAACCGGCCAAGTGTCTACACGTGTGGATTGCCCATTCTAAAAGAGTTCGAGAGTCTTGGGAGTTTCTGAGTCAAAAGCGCATAAATACCGTAAATACCGTAGAATGATGAAGCATCCGGGCACTTTGGCATTGACTAACAGCGGTCTTGGTGCCGGGGTATCTGGGTGCTTTGTGAATTGGCAAAAAATAATAGGGGATATCTTCAGAAGGTACTCACCTTACCCTAAGTACCGCATTAACTAGAGATGGAGCTAGAGTAGTCTAGCAAAGTTTGCCGCAATAAGCGAGCAAGGTTTGCAGCGAAGTCTCTCGCTGAAGTTAGATTCTCATTCCCATAGGACACAGGAGTTTTTGCTTTTTCGAGGGAAAGGTTTTCCTTTAGGGGTTTACTCTCACTCGCCTATTGAGCCACACTCGAATTCACGGCTCTAGTGCCATTTCCAGTTTAACCGGTTAATACGGTATCCCAGAGAGATACGATGGATATTCCTCTAATGGGTGTTCGGTCAGCACGGTTAAAAGATTCCTTCTGATCCTTTTATGAAGGTTATCGCAATGCCTCCACTGAATTCCCTTCGGGACTAGCGATCTTCGGACAGGTTTCTGAAGGTTAGCTGACTATCGTTAGATGAGAACTTTCGGGATTGATGAATGCCTGAGAAACATCACAAGAATTACCTCCTGCACGCGAACATTCTAAGTGCAAAATAGTGATAGCAGGTTCTATCGGACACGGTAGGGCTAAACTGCCCTTGATATTTCTTGGCTTTGGAAAAACAACATCACGGTATACTTGCACACTGCAAAAATATCCGGAACTGTGGAGATATTTGCTGATGGCAACACCTAAGTTAGCCCCAAACTAAAAGTCCACATTTCCAGAAACTTTTGCAATGCGCAAGTATAACGGTCTTGTGTTCCCAATATTAGCTCTGAGCTATCAGTCACCTAAGGGTTGCGGGGGTGTTCACATGGCAAAAGTCGAATGAGACTTGAGTTCGAGCGACAGCGTCAACTTCATAGTACGAATACAAGAAATTCCCTAAGTTACTCCTTCGAATTCTCCGACTTGAAAATCTTCTCCGAGAGAAATTCTCGAGCACTCCGATATGCGGGGTTGGGCTTGTTGGTAGGATCGGGAGGCGGGGGAGAGGGGGGGTTGGTGAGGCTTAGGAATTTTTGTGTTGAGATCTCCAGACATCTCCTTTCTTTGTTATCACAGGGGTGCGTTGGGGGTGGGGATATGAGCAGGGGCTGGAGGTATGGGTGGCAATCCATGGGGGATTGGGTGATTTTGTTATGTTTTGTGTATACCCCTGCTTTCATCACTCGTTTTTTTTGAGAGGTGAAAGGTTAGGCGTGTGACTGCACCTCTCCTACCTACCCCTCCTGCCCCTTATGCACTCTTCCCAAAGTGTAGAGTGAACCCGCCTGCTGTTGATGGCAAAGTGTTTATCAGATTGCTTAAAATTGGGGGGATAAGTGGGGGGGAGGGGGGTGGGATGGGACT
>Ga0307510_10007156_pt1 | contig 13286 bp, 13 predicted proteins | sample 12_EM_MG_FD_207224 | JGI IMG/M metagenome (GOLD analysis project Ga0307510, IMG submission 207224) | Populus trichocarpa ectomycorrhiza microbial communities from riparian zone in the Pacific Northwest, United States - 12_EM | ecosystem: Host-associated > Plants > Roots > Unclassified | place... | reverse complement strand
GCAAAATAGCATTTTGTGGCAAACCTGCATAACCGGGATCAAAATGAAGGTTTGAGGTGGCAACCAGACGCGCCCTCAACTTCCTTTTTTCGGCAGGGTAACCCCTCATCCCTATTTATTCAGTGCCTTTATCTTGTTCCTTTCTTGTTCTTTTATTACTAAGCGAAAATCTCAGCAAACCAAAGACCTGGCTTTCGGCGGCCACGAAAACTCCACCACCTCTGGGTGGCCAAATCAGTCCTTTCCTCTGCCATCTCTCTCTCCCGTTTCTTCCCCCGATCGCCCCGGCTTGGCATCTGGGTTAAATCAACTACGATACGGTATTCTTGGACTCTGCCCACGACCACTCCTCTCTTTTTCCTCCCTCACGCTTCATCCGTCTGAAAACTCCAATCATACACCCCTCTCTTAGCCCTCAAAATCCCCACTCTTGCCCTTTTGTTTACCAATTCACGGAGTCCACGTTTGCACTTCCCCTTTGCTTTTTCTTTTCTTGTCTTTTTTCTTTGATTCATCTTATATGATCAGTCCAGCCACTCGCCCCACATCCGTGAGTACCACGATCACACCATCCGATACCGAAATGAAAGTCTTTGAGTCGTCCTACGTCTTTGAATACCCCTGGGCCAACGTCTCCATTGCCAACTGGAGGAAATATGGCACTTGGAACACCCAGAGCACACACGTCGTTGCTGTAGACACACTGAACCGAAGTGTCGATCCCAGTACTGGAATCGTGAGTATCCCACGACTAGCCACTCCACACCCCCAGCTAACACATCGCCATTAGCTCCGTACCGAACGCCTAATAACCTGCAAACAAAATGCCCCCCGCTGGCTAATGAAAATCGTCGGTGGCGCCGAAGAATCCTACGTCCGTGAAGTATCCGAAGTCAACCCTCAGCAGCAAACCGTAACTCTCCGCTCTATGAACTTGACCGGCTCAAACATAATCTCTGTTCAAGAAACAGTAGTCTATTCACCGGACCCTTCCAGCCCAGAAACCAAGACCTGTTTCCAACAGGACGCACAAATCACGGCTTATGGCGCTTTCTCAAGGATTTGCGGAGCAATTGAGGATTGGTCAGTGGAGAGGTTTGGACAAAATGCTCGGAAAGGAAGGGTAGGATTTGAAGCGGTGCTGGAGATGTCATCGAAAGCCTTTAGGGACATGAAGGATGGAGGAGGGAGGTCGGAGGAGATCAATGCTTAGGCTAGGTGTGCTGAATGGAGATTTGTTGGAAAGGTAGGAATTTCGTCAAATCCTACCCCCAGTCTAGCACAGAATACTCCTTATTTACCCTTTTCCATCTCCACGGCTAGGCCAGGGTGCCTCAACACTTTTAACCACCGGTTTTCTTCCAACATTCACATGGTCATCACCCACCTATAGCTTGTGTATCCGCCTTTTAAAGTCATCAAAAGTTCCCTTTCCTTTTCCGCCATACCCTCCATTCCTATACTGTCCTGCCCCTGGTTTTTTCCCACCGCTTTTTTTACCTTGAGAAAATACTTGTTTTCATATCTTTTACGGATTTCAAAGTTTTTTTATCGCTTCACTACTCTTTCTGCCTCAATGCCTTTCCATCATTTTAGATACTCTCTGCTCGCCGGGCTGCCACGAACTTTGACGACTGCAATGTTAAACTTGGTGTTTTTGTTTTATCAATATACTGTATATTGGGGGGGTGTGGGATTCTGTCTGGGTCTGAGGGGGTGATAATATAGACAAATAGAATACATTGCGAGCGGAACCCCGAAGCTTTTCCATGAGGCGCAGGCTTCGAGCTGTTATCCTTGAAGTAGAATTATCGTTTTGAATAGTCCGACCCGTCCGTCTTGGAGGTAGGACAGGCTGTAGGCCATGGTCCGTCATTTCTTCGGTGATGCGACCTCCACGCCTGACAGCCCAAGGTCGGGCCGGACTATGTGCTTATGAAGCTTGTAATATACGACTTTCTGGCTGAAAATCTCCCAAACACCGTACTGAAAAGAAGAAATTCCACCGAATAGTTTCTACTTGACCAAAGTGGAGAAGAACAGGAAAACAACTGTCACTCTCAAGGAACACTCAAGTAGAAAGAAAATCACACAAGTCACAATCAATCTCAATTCACTAAGCTATCTCGCAAATCAACCCCACAAACCGTACCAAACAGAAAATTCCCGACTCAAAGAAAGCCCAACCCAGCAGGTTGTCCGACTACTAATTAAGTACAGGTCCAATTTTCCTTCCTCCAAACACACGATCCTCGTTGCCGCTTTCCTTGCTACAAAGGTTGTCGGTTGTTGTTGTCTCTGTGGAGGGGAGAAGGAAGCGAAGCGTGAGAGAAGAAAACCTAACTTACATAGCAGCCCCTGTTCACCAAGCCTAGGCAACCACCAGCTCACGATCGTGACTTACTACCTATTTAGTATGAGTTAATTACAGCTAAGCTAGATAACAGCAAGTTAAGAAAGTCAAGTTTAAGCCCTAACAGTACGCTCTCGATGATCTCACTCATATCACGTGGCCGAAATTTACCCCCCCCAGTAGCAACCAGGTTATTCATTACTTGGGATGCAATAAACCGACCTAACCTCAGCTCCTCATATCACCTTCCTCACAACAGATGCTTTGCCGTCCTATCCGCGGGGTATCATCACTAGCAAATGGTTCATGGAACTCGCCTAGGTTTGCCCCCGTATTGAGACCGTAGATAAAAGCCCCAAGATTCGTTTCCGAGCAGAAAGCAAATTCACAAATTCGAACTCAGAGATCCATACCCCGCCTATACCTATCGCACTGGTTTGACCAGATTTCGGAATAGATACAGGGGGAGGGGAATCATGAAGCATCACACATGCTCTCCCTGGTGGTCCCTGGATTCCACTGCCCTAGACTAGCTGCAAGAGGGGCCGAGCCACATCCGGTGCTCTTGAGATTCCGCCGGCCGCGCCCCGTGGGTCCTAGAACCCTTAGGCGGACATGCTAGACTACTTTGCGGTTTAGAGTGTTGGATATCCAGCATTGATTCCATAATAATAATATTGTTCCAGACGTATATAACGTATTGTACCTAGTTATCGGTCAACCCCTAGTTATGGGTCAGTATCATGCAACTTGAAAAATCAATAAAACTTGTAACAACTATCTCAATATTGTATCTGCTAGCTTGATATTTAATCAGGGTAGAGTCATAGCTTCACTCATCCACTCTGTAGAAACTTGGGAGAAAGTATTTGAAGCTGCACTTATAATATGATAGAATCATATTTTATCACTAATGTGGAAAGTAGGTGTTTAAACAATCACAGTTGTGAAAATCGCAAGGTTGAATAGATTAGAATTAGTACATAGGTCTCAAGATAATATAGGGAAAATAGTAGAGCCAAGAGTTCAGTACTAAAGTCAGGTTATGCCAGCTATCATTTCTTCTTCTTTTTTGACTTCAAAATACAACAACTACCATTTCAAATATCTCCAAATTTCAAACTAACAACTTTTCAAACCAGGCTTTTAATGGCTCTCAAGAGACATGATAGGGAGGCATCATTCAAGCTACTTTATAGCATCAGATTGACAATCCACAACTCTCAGTACATAAAATTTCTTGTTATTTTGCTAATACAAATACTACATTACAAAACAGACTTCAACAGAGGACTATACCTGCTCTTCTAGTGCATGTGGAACAGCAACGCCTAAGCAGTATTGAGGAAGAGGTAATACTTGATAGGATTAAAGACTGAGATAATAGAGGAATTTCTCTACACGGTAGACATAGGTTAGATATTGTCTATATTTTGCAAAAGTCCAAGGGTTAGGGTGAGAAATTGAAAAGCATTGGGTCAACTGATTCCTTGCAAGACATGTGACATTTAATAAAAAGTAGGGAAGACATTGGACCAGCAAAGAGCATTGGCAACAGATCCAGAAATCTTCAAACAACATCTAAACTACTAATACAATCTCTGCTGCAAGTATTATATAAGGCCACAAAACTCATGGAATACTGATGAGAGGGAGGCCTAGGAAGTGGTGGAACAATTTTGTCACAGACTGGAAGAAAGAAGCCAAAAATAATGCAAGATAGAAAGTGTTATTGAGTAACAGTTGGAGAAGCAATCTTAGGGGATGGTGGGGGTATACCCCCTCTTATTATTCATTCTTCCAAAGCCTATTTGATTTGCTACTACTGGAATATCAGATATGAGAATGAATCAGATACCCACTGTATGCATTTAAAGGCTAGTTAGGCTTCTACAGAGTTGACTTCTGACTGGTTGGTTAAAATATATGAACCTAGAACCAAGACAGAGGCTGTAATAAAGGAAAATCAACCACTTCATGAACAAAAGGACGTTTTTCACCGGACGTATTGAGCCTGTGTCCAGACAGCGCCTGTCCGCTCTTTGCCTCCCGTCCTTCCGGATCTCCTGAGCCCTCTTAGCCTTTCATCTCTTGTGTCTGGTGTGCCTGGATGCCCCACTTTCCCTCCAAAGCGTCCGACGTACTCCTTGTGAGCCCACCCCCTCCCAGCACCTTCCTGTTGTATCCACCCCCTTATCTTCTCATCTACAGGCTTCCTGCCTACTCTTACCAACTGCACACATCCGGCGGCCCTCCCAGATCCCCTCTCACCTCTACCGACCTAGATCTGTCCGTTCCCGTCTGCTGACATCCTACCTTGCCCTTTTTTAGCCCGCGCCCTGGTGTCACTTCCATAATTCCCTTACTGTTCACAAAACACCCGGCCCAGCCGCCATGGAGATCCCCTACTTTGGTTGGCTTCGCCACAGGCGAGAATAAATTGTTAGTATTAATCATGAGCAAAACTCACGCGGCCGAGTTGAAGCCGGACACTTTCGAAGGGAATCTCTCCCATAAATCACCAGCTTCAACTCGGCCGCCTACTCAATTCAACCGATTTAAAATATTCCCTTAGACGCCCACACAGCGTATTTTACTCCCACGGCCGAGTTGAAGCCGGACACTCAATAGGGGAACTGCCATCTTAAGTGTACGGCTTCAACTTGGCCGCATATTCATGCAGCACAATTCAACATATTGAAAATATTCCCTTAAATACCGGTGGAACGTGTAGTACCCCAGGTGGCCAAGTTGAAGCCGGAGACTCAATATAGGCACTGCCCTCTTAAGTATACGGCTTCAACTTGGCCACATATTCATGCAAATCATTTCAACTTATTTAAAATATTCCCTTAAACACTAGCGGATTGTGTAGTACTCACGCGGCCGAGTTGAAGCCGGATACTCAATATGGGAACTGCCACCTTAAATGCCCATCTTTAACTCGTATAAATACTGTACATAATTGGATAGAATAATTTAATATATTACATTAAACGTCTGCAGATCAATCCTATGATTCACTATCCATTTCCTCTCCCCCCAAGGAATTACTTGCGCCTGTTCGATCACTGCCCCAATACTGACGTTTCACATGTCGCGCCGATTGACCCGCCTGCCGACTCGAATATGTTCGCTTGCAATGTGAAATCTGCCACTATTGGCTGAATCGAGTATGCAAACTAATGCCAACAGATGGACAGCTCCTGCCTCACTGAGAATAATTCGTATCTTGAAAAGTGCTAGCAACCGAGCCACGACCCGTGCTCGTAAATATGCATAGTTCGCTTCCCCACCTGTCTGGACCCATACCCAATCGTTTCTGGGGCCACCATTATTCAATGCCTTTGTTCCAGTGCAGCTGGCCCGGTGGATCTGGAACCTGTCAGTTTCCTGAAAGTTGGCCACGGGAATTTCAAACCGAGCAAATGATTCTACAGGGAGTAACCCTAGTTCGGTGGGGTCAGCTGGCAACCGCCGGTCATCTGCAGCAGTCTGCCTAGTAAAATGGCGTATCTCCTACATCATGTCGGAATAATGGATGTTAAGGGTTGCGCATAGTTCGGTCAGCATTCTGGTGTTCTTCATACGGCCTTTAAGAACCCGGGTAGAGGTACTGTGACCTGAAAAAGCTGGCATTTCCATCCTACTATCTTCAGCCACGATCTCACCTTTAACTTTCGAAAGTGCTTCTATAGTCTGCACCCTCATTCCTAGGGCAGGTTGGTGGCCATATAGCGACAAGATCTGCCAGGCGGCGTCATTCTTGTTTGACCTGCGGTATCCATCTTTAATCTGATCCTTATATGCCAGTTCACTGATCTCTGTGAAATACATCGATAGGGATCCAAAACGCCATATGTTGGAGGCAAAGTCAGTCAAGTAGTGCATCTTGATGAAGTGGAAGTGGTTCTCACGCAGTATCAATTCCGCCCCCCGATCCAACCTTTCAACCCTCTCTTGATCAGCCTGTCGACGGCCATATGTGACGGTTCTATGGTGGCCTTCTTTAGCACTCTGATCCTGCATCAGTTCCTTTAGCTCCCGATCCTGGAGATCTGCTCGGGTGCGAGTACCCTTGGTACAGAACTCGAGAAAAATGTCCTTTGTCCGGTGAAATGTCTGCAGGTAGCTTTCTATGTAGGAAAGTGTATCGGGTGTATGACTCAATATTGAGCCATGAGAGAGAAATGAACAAGCGCGCTAATATACTTCAGAGCGCTCTTGAAATCATGATACTGAGAACTGTCGGGATTTTGCAATGTGGACGCCAATACGGCTGAAATACAATGGCCGAGATTGTGCATCTCCTCTCCCTCCCAGTGTGTGATTTCGCGATGGGCCTTTTTCAGTACGCTGAATCCGCGGTAAGGAGGAATTTCTTTCCAAGCATCGTCAAACGCCTCTTGTTGTATATGCTTTTTCAGGAATCCTTCCACGCATTCCATCATATGTTTTAAGCCAAGGTAGCTGTTGTGCAAGAGGTCCGGCTTGGGTAGGTCCGCAGGGCTTACTCGATCCAGTCCAATGAATACATTGTTTGCTATTTTGATGCCCAAGTGCTGAAAGTATTCTGCAATGCCGGCCCCTTCTGCAGGCTCATTCCTCACGGCTTTCTCCCTATCGGGCATTTAGTCACGGGTCACATATATGCGCCGCGGATCCCCACCGAGCTCCGCGTACGGAACCTCACACTCTAGGCCCGATTTACCGCCTATTCCTTGCCAGGCTGCATGCTCAGCAAGATCCGCGATCCAGGCTGACAAAATGGGAAAACAAAGGCGTGTTTTGCCGTCCTCACAACCCATTACTGTTCCTTCTTGGGCAACCGGCTATAATGGTGCCAGGACAAGATCGCAGACAGCCCGCAGTGTATCCGCATTTGTCTGCCACTGGGCCTCGTTGGCATCGGCTGATTCCCCAGTGAACTTTGGGGGTACTGGAAGCAATGCCAGAGGCAGGATTGGCATCTTGGCACCCTTGTTTCTCATCCGCGAAGGGATATTGCCGGTCGTCATGTATACTGGCCTGGCTTTCTTATCTCCTGAGAAATTGGTAAGGTGTGTCTAGTCAAACAATCCGATAATGGGAACCACTGTTGACCCGGCGGGCAAAGTTTTCTACCAAGGAACGGAATGGGCTGTTAGCACTGGAAACACCTCTCCCAAGACCTGTCAGGACCTATCTCATACCTGTATATCCCACCACCAGTCCACCGTATGCATCTCTGGATATAATCGCTCCCCACTCGAATCATAGGCTTGAATAGGTGCATAAACTAGATCCGAGGTATATGCGACCTGGCGGATCAGGTAGTGGACACAGTCAATAATATTTCAATAATAGACAGTTGTTGCAGGTTGACCATCATCAATACTAGCTTCCACCCATACCAAGTATTCACGAAATGGGTCCAGTACGTCGAGGTGTTGTCGCAAGGTATAGGCGAAGCGGAATGATCTGCTCTCCGTACTGCCCCAACCTTGGGCAAAGTCCGCGTCAATCTGCGACTTGGGTACCTTGGTCTGGTCAAACCAGCTCGCCAAATTAAACTCGTCTTCAGATGAGAAAGGGCTCCAAAGGTTATCGGTCATGGCTTTGTTGAGCTCTGTAGAGCCAGCAACTTCGCCGAGAGGCCTGCCTGCACCGGGAATAGTTTCTTGACCCGAAGCGCGCGCGGGGACCAGTGGGGTGGAGATGTCTTCTGTGTCTGAATCGTTGTTCATATCATCTATCTCCCCACTTGCTGTATGGATATCGCCGATCTCGAGCTCGGGATCAGATTCGTTGTCTGAGTCGGTCATGTTTTCAAGTTCATGACGACCAAAAGTAGGTCGTGCTGTGGAGCATGCCGCGTCGGCAATTGCATTGCGGGAGAGAACGATATCAAGATGGATTGTGTGAAGGTGTTGTTCGTATGCAGCTGCTTGTTGATAACGGCCCCTGCAATAAGGAAACATTCTTGTCTTGAGGTCATCGTGTGTGGTGTTTGGTTGTTTCTCTTTCCAGTAGTCTGGTGGATGCGTGAGCTGATGGGCAGACGGAGTGCAGCGGACATAGTATCTTTTAAAGTGAAAGATAGGTTGCTTTCAAGGGGTAAATCGGCAAACTTCAAGTTTGTTTAATTGCATAACGAACAGGTCCGGATATTCCAGCTGCCAACAGGTATTCACGGTTTAACTTGTGAAACCTATTGTTTGTTAAGAGGCTACTAACCCTATTGTGGGCACACTGAAGCGGTTTGGAAGTGTCTTGGCTCACGGGTCACAGCCTGCATGTGCCTCCGTTGCCAGTTAAAACCTCATCTGAAGTCTATCTAGGGTATCTCTTTGTGCCTGGATCACATGACTTTTCATGATATTAATATTCAAGTTTGTACAGGGTACAATCCTACAAAACCCACTAAAGCCGTCCTCGTGGGGCCTATATAAGCTCTCTCTTTCGCCCCCCTCCATCTTCTCTCCACAACCCTTTCCAAACCACAATCACATCTTCGATCCGCCAGCCCCTCATAACAGGACCCATGGAGCTCAGCACCAGTAGTATATCCTCAGCTCATTTCAGATTTACCTATCTGCGTTTCCCTACCTAATAACCTTCTGTCGCAGCCGTTTGCCATCTGCAGATGTCCCTTTACTATCCGCTAGGCCCACTCTATTTCCATTTGCTGCTCTTCCACAATCCTTCATCCTCAAACGTACCAGCATCTGCTAGCGGTCATCTTTCCTCTGCTCAGAGACCTTTTTTGTTTAAAAAACGCCTCTTTCCGATCCAGCCACTACCCCCTGACCAGCATTACAATGGCAGGCTCGAAGGTTGGCCTCACTTTTGAAAAATCAGGGGTCTTTAAAAATGCCGACGATGTTAACTGGTGTAAGGACATTTGCGGCTTTCCCCACCCACAAACCTATGGTCAGGAGTATAAAGCCTGGCGAAATGCAATGAAACGTAAGATGGAGCAAGACAGGATCCCGGGGTGGCAGCAGAGTACAGCAACCCAATGGGCGGGCATCCAGGCATATGCTATTACCCTCCAGCCTGTTAGCCGGAGGTCGGGACTCGGGCAGGCTAACAACCTCGGTGGTGAACGTTTTACCAAATGCCTTGACTTTGGGCTAAAGGACATGGCAAAAAAACATCAGCCTATCTTAATAGACATGTTGAAAGTGCAGCCTGTTGCTGCTATTGGGGTTGCGGACCCCGCCCCCACCAGAAATTATCCTAAGTTAGCCCCAAGCGTCCGCATTAATGTACCATATATGCTAATACAGCTCCTGCAGGTCTTGCCGGTCCGCACTCTGTTCGTCTCTGGGTGGATCAGCGATCCGAAGTCCGCCCAAGCAGCCCACTTCCTGCCAGGATGGACAATCCAGTGGCAAACCCACGAAGATGATTACTGGATGGAGCTAAGTGAGCCCACCCTTGTGAACCTGCTTGCAGGCATAGACAGAATCTTCTCACCTGGATTCGGATATCGTATGCTTCTTGGTGAGACGAGACAGAGTACACGTTTGCTACAAGATAATCCTGAGGAGACTTTTCTGCTTGCTGAAATGATCCGAATCACAAATACCAAGCATGTCCCGATATGGTGGTCCTTGAATGCGCCAAGCAAACCAATAGATCTGGTCTTCTGTACCCATCGCAGCACCAATACGGAAGATAGCACCCATGCTCCTGGTGATGTCTGGTTTGACCCACCCGATAGCTGGGGCACCCTTTCAGATGAGCAGTGGCCCAGTAGCGATGACAAGCCGAACTCTGACGGCCACGAGCGAGCGTGGTCTGCTGTGGCCGCAATGCAAACCACCGCATAGAGGACCACCAGCAGCGGTAATACCACAAAAAAGACTAGGCGAACACACAGTATCAATTGGGCAGACGGGCCGAATTAGAGACAGAGTCTGATGTCGCTGCTGATCGGGGCCTCGATTTGGCAAACGGGGCGATCCCGGCCCTGGATTCTGGCCCTACATCATCTGCTGGTAAGCAAGCTTCTGTCCCTTGTGCTAACTTGGGCACTCGTGTTTTGTGTTCTAGTAGACAAAGAGGACAGCCGACTGACCTAAAGAAAGCACCTCGGAGGCCAGCAAATAATTGTGGTAAACCCAAGCTGGCAGTCATGCAAGAGGCTGCTGAGCCATACAGTTCTGATGAATATCCAGAACCCCAGCCGAAGGTGGCCCGCTAGGTGCAGGCAATGGATGCCGGCATTGAGGTTGAACCCGATACACTCGATACGGAGCTTAATCTGAGTCTCCTACCTGCTCACAGACCTGGTCTGCCAAACAGTCCTCCGCCGTTGACTCCTAATCTGGGCCATGCGGCCTCCCCCTTGGTGCATGCAGAGGCCAGAAGCTCCTCTGAGCATCTTTAGATGCTCGCCTCAGGGGGCGCGCAGCCTGTCAACACATGCGCGACCCAAGTTGCTATGCCCGGCTGAATCCATTCCACCTCCGATCCGGCTTCAAGCGATGTGTCAGCGAATATTCCGGCAGCTGGAGAAGACGGACGAGAATTAAGCCCGGCCGCTGACTCCCCAACCGACCCAAGTGCATACACTACGCCTGGCCAGTTCCAGTTACGACTACCATGTTTTTCATCCATTCTGTTGGCAAGGTCTACAGTAGTACCGCCGGCAGAAACAGGCGTTGGGAGCCCGCTCAAGTCCGTTTCTGTCCTGGGTCACTAGCTCTCCCAACAAAGCTCTCCTGTCCCAACCAATGTGGCTAATGTGTCCCTAGCACAGGGCGCAGGTCCATTCCAAGCAATTTACAGGTTTTAGGCCGTGATGGACCTTTCAACTTTTCTTTTTGGTGTTTTATTTTTGGTGTTTTCATTTTTGTTTCTAGAGTTTGTATTTTTCTCGCTGTTTCCTGACTATTTCTGTTTAGATTAGCCCACTACGTCTGGGCTCGCCTGCTCACCACAATTAATTTAGACCTGCAACTATCTCCTGCAGACATTTCCTTGGGGTGTTTTTCATTTGGAGTTTAGCCTTTAGAGTTTTGCGAGCTATGCTTGAATCTTTTGCCCCACATTTCTTATTTGGAGAAGCCCGCTGCGGTTGCCCAAACCCAATGTAGTCTATGGACAATGGTTATTTTTCGTTTACCAGGTCATCTCCCGGGACCTGCTCTTGGAATCTTTGCAGATCATTCTTCCTCTTTTCCAGCTCTTTTCTGTCTGCAATATGTTTTCTCCTCAGGCTTTAGAGATTTGCTCTTTGGATTTGTGCGGATCATTCTCATTCTTTGCTAGCCCATTTTTCATTCGGGGTTGCCCCTTTCATCGCTGTTCTCGTAGCTTTTCATCTTTTATCCCATCTGTTGAGCCTTAGCAGCAGCTTTCACTTTCTGAGACTAGCGTCCGTCCTCAAAGTCCTAGCCTTACCCACATTTATTTCCGTCCACTTGGCAGATCTAGTCAAACTAGATTAGTCAGTAAATACTGATAAACCTTTTTTCATCACACACAAGAACATCAAGTACCAAACACTTGTCTTGCTCCAGTGAAATAGCGGCATGGCCAAGTTGAAGCAGGACGCTTCGGGTGCAAATTTCAATATCAGGTATAAAGTTGCAATTTGGACGCGCGGGTGTCTGCCAACACCAGCAAACATAAAAGCGAGTGATGAACTATGAATGTTCTTGGTTCTTAAGAACGCCGGACGGACCATTTCTATCTTCCAAGTTCACACGCCATATCGTGGCCTTCGCTTCATACTAATAGAGGCTTCCTGACACTACTTACTCCCCAACATCATACACAACACTTCTATTCTATCACGATCCACCTGCATACTATGTCACAACAACAGCGGGGGGTTATGACGCACCGAACGCATTCATCGAGGCAGGAAAGGCAAAGGCATAGAGAGGTTCTCCGCGGAGGTTTCTGGAGATCTGGGTCCAGGGATATATTAACTATAATACCATTACCCAGTGTTGAGTCTGTTACGGCTGGGTCCGCGGTAGGTAGGAGGAGGGATGGCGTGCTGGGGCTGGCTTCTTCACGACTCGAGGTACCAGAGCGTGTCCTTAACCACCGGCAGCAGGTCCATCAGCAAAAATATTACCTTGTGTTCTGTGCGTTCTGTGCATCTGACGCACCTGACGCTGGAACGCAAATCGGGAACCAGGACGCAACCACCCTACCACACAATGCACCTGACGCAACCTGACGTAACACCAAATCCTCAGGACGCACCAGACGCAGCACCTAGTACTCAGGATGCACCAGACGCAGCGCCGAATACTCAGGACGCCATCTGACGCCAGACTACATCTTCCTGAGATAAGCGAAGGGTCCCCCCTTTACTGCTTTCTGACTTTGGTCACCCGGGTCACAATACATTTCATTCTCTCAAACTATTAAATTTACTACAAGAAGGCTTCTATTGCTCTAATAAACAGGCAAATTCACATCCAAGCCTGAGACCGGCCTCCTCTGCTCAAGCCACCCCCGATAGCTCCATGGGGAATTGTCCAAGTCGCCTCAGGACATACCTTATACCTCTGTGTAGCTGGCGTCGAGCCCAACAATATCCCGCAATCAGATCCAGGATCGGAGAAGTGGTTGTGGAGGAATCCGCCATCGAGTTCTGGGATCGCCAGCATCCCATCCCATTCAGCCCTGTAACATCATGAATAAAGATCGCGGAGGGATGGATCCTATACCGTTGCGTAGCTGGCGTCGAGCCTAACAACCTCCCGCAATCAGATCCAGGATCGGCCCAGCGGTCGTGGAGGAATCCTCCATTGAGTTCTGGGATCGCCAGCATTCAACCCCATTCAGCCCTGTAACATCATGAATAAAAATCGCGGAGGGATGGATCTTATACCATTGCGTAGCTGGCGTCGGGCCTAACAACCTCCCGCAATCAGATTCAGGATTGGTCCAACGGTCATGGAGGAATCTGCCATCGAGTTCT
>Ga0307510_10007155_pt1 | contig 13287 bp, 11 predicted proteins | sample 12_EM_MG_FD_207224 | JGI IMG/M metagenome (GOLD analysis project Ga0307510, IMG submission 207224) | Populus trichocarpa ectomycorrhiza microbial communities from riparian zone in the Pacific Northwest, United States - 12_EM | ecosystem: Host-associated > Plants > Roots > Unclassified | place... | reverse complement strand
AACCTGCCCGATGCGGATGACAACGTCGGTGCCCACGCTCAGCCGTGCGATTGGTCGAAGCGAGGGCATGTGACTTTTCAACCAGGGCCCAACATTCGTCGGTGAAGAATCCACCGGCGTCAGCGTTGCACCGGGTGGCCCGAAGCCGGCCGAAATCCGGTAGATATGCGCATAACCCGGCAGGAAGCGCTCAAAAGTCAGTTCGTTGTGTATGTACAGGCCGCTGAGCAACGCCGCCGACAGGCCGATCGCCAAGCCGATGATATTTATCAGGGCGTACAGCCGATCGCGCAAAAAGCTGCGCCACGCCGCCGCCAGGTAACTCGAGAACATCCCGCCCTGCGCTCAAGCAGCCAGCAACGTTTCGCTGACCACCCGCCCGTCCAGCAGCTTCACCGTCCGCTTCGCGTATCCCGCGTGCACGAGTGAGTGGGTGACCATGACGACCGTAGTGCCGGCATCGTTTATTTCTGTCAACAGTGTCATCACCGCAGTGCCGTTTTCCGTATCGAGGTTGCCGGTAGGCTCATCCGCCAGTATCAACTTCGGTTCCGCAACCAGCGCGCGGGCGATTGCAACACGCTGCTGTTGACCACCCGATAACTGGTGCGGCAGGTGCTTGGCACGATGCGCTATGCCCACACGCTCGAGAGCCGCCGCCACGCGCCGCCTCCGCTCGCCACCGCCGATTCCCCGATACAACAGTGACACTTCCACATTTTCGGCAACGTTGAGATCGTCGATCAGGTTGAAGCTCTGGAAGATAAAGCCCACGCCGGTGCGGCGCAGCGCGGTCAGCTCGCGTTCGGAGCGTTTCGCAACTTCTTCGCCACAGAACCAGTAGGCGCCCTGGTCCGGGCTGTCCAACAGGCCGAGAATGTTCAACAGGGTGGATTTTCCACAGCCGGACGGCCCCATGACGGCCACGAACTCACCGGGCGCAATCTCCAGCGACACGCCGTTCAAGGCGCTCGTTTCGACTTCAGTCGTGCGGTATTTCTTCGACACAGTCTGCAGCTTCAACATGCGACACGCTCCTAGTGAGTCAGTTCGAGTCCATCCAGATGTTCCAGACCCCGGTAGTCGGAGACGACCACGCGCTCGTCCGGAGAGAGGCCGGCGAGGACCTCCAATTGCTCGGCATTGCGTCGTCCGAGCCTGATGCGGCGGCGCGCCGCGGACCGGCCGTCGGGCGCCATCACAAATATCCAGTCACCCCCGGTTTGCTCCAGGAATGCACCGGCCGGAATGACCACGGCGCTGACATCCTCCCCCAGGCGCAGGCGCCCCTGGCTGGCTTCGCCGGGTAACAACCCGGCGGGAGCTGCGGATTCAAACGCGAGGTCGATGGTGAATTGTCCCTGCTTGACCTGCGGATAGACGCGGCTGATCCTGGCAGGCACGGTTTCAGCGGCGAACTCCATGTCAGCTCGTTGCCCCTTGCGCACACGCGGCAGGTAAAACTCATCCACATCGGCAGAAAGTTTGAACCCGGTGTCCGGCGTTATCTGCGCGAGCCGCTTGCCGCGCTCGCAGTTCTCACCCATCTTCAGGTCCAGGTCCGTGAGCCTGCCTGACACCGGCGCACGGACAATCAGATTGTCGAGTTTGCCGCGCACGATACTCAGGTTCTGTTGCAACTTTTCCAACTCGTCGCGAATCTCCGGCGTGCGCCGCAATCGCCAGTCTTCCTGCCTGGCACTGCTCTGCGCAACAATGGGATGCAACGCATGGTAGTAACTCAACTCATCAGCGGCATCCTCCCGCTCCGCGACCGATGCGGCTCCCCGGCTCGCCAGTGAATTGCGGCGCCCGGTCAGCCGGCCCAACCGGATGAGGTTGTATTGGATTTGCGCCTGCGACCGCAGATTCGTCTCCCGGTCCTGCTCCAGGGAGCGTTCCGTGCTGCGCAGGTTGTTGATCTGCTCGATGATCCGCACCTCGCGCTCGATGACTTCGAGCTGCAACTCGGTGTTGCCGAGCTCCAGGAGCGGTTGTCCGGCAGTGACCGTATCGCCCGCTTCGACAAGAACCCGTTCCACGCGCCCTCCCTCCTGCGCATCCAGGTAGACGATATCTCGAGGGACTACGCGTCCTCGCAGTGGCACGAAGTCGCGGAAGACTGCGCGCTGGACAGTCGCGACGGTCACCGCGTTGGCAGACATTCTGACGGTTCTCCCCGTCCGTAAAGTCCTCGCTGCGAGGACGAGGAGCATTGTGGCGACGAGTGTCGCCACCACGGCCCAAGCTCGGCGCTGCCACTTCCGCTGAGGCAAGCGCACGTCCATGCCGGACGGAGGGGGCTCGGTTAAGGCGACCACTGGCTCCATGATTAGCCTGGTGCAAGGATGGAGCCACCCAATGTCGGCCATAAAAATCAGAAGCTTGCGTCCCGTGTGGGCGTTATGACTGTACGAAATTGGACACTCAGTGTACGTTTCCGGACATGGCACTCACGAACGGCACCCTTCTCGTCGTCGATGACAACTCGGATGTGCTCACGGCAGCCCGGCTGGCCCTGGCACCGCATTTCGAGCAAGTCGTGACTCTCCAGCATCCCGATCGCCTGAACGGCGCGCTCGGCGCCTTTGTGCCCGATGCGATCCTGCTCGACATGAATTTCGCACCGGGCGAGCGAACCGGCCACGAGGGGTTGGACTGGCTGGGGCGCCTTCGGCAGTCGCTACCCACCGCGTCAGTCGTGCTCATGACAGCGTTCGGTGGAGTCTCTCTTGCCGTCGAGGCTCTGAAGAACGGTGCCGTGGATTTTGTGTTGAAGCCCTGGCAGAACGACAAGCTCGTGGCCACCATGTCAGCCGCGGTCGCCCTGTCCCGGGCGCGCAGCCACGCAACTGCACTGCAGGCTCGCAACAACATCCTCATTGCTGAATCGGCCCCTCCCAGGGGAGAGCTCATCGGTAGCGCCGTCGCCTTGCGGCAGGTGTTTGACATCGTTGCGCGCGCGGCACCCACTGACGCAAACGTTCTCATTCTGGGCGAAAGCGGCACGGGCAAAGAGCTGACGGCCCGCGAGATCCATCGCCTTTCACGGCGCGCGCGTGAACCGTTTGTCAGTGTTGATCTGGGCGCACTGCCGGACTCGCTGTTCGAAAGCGAGCTGTTCGGACACAAGCGCGGCGCTTTCACTGGTGCAGACTCGGACCGTGCGGGACGGATTGCGGCCGCCAACGGGGGCACCCTGTTTCTGGATGAAATCGGCAACCTGCCGCTGCACCTGCAGCGCAAGTTGCTCACCGTGCTCGAGCGGCGGGAAGTGCTCGCGATCGGCGCCTCGAGCCCAACCCCCATCGACGTCCGGCTCGTCACGGCCACCAACCGCTCATCCAGTGACCTGGAAGATGATGAGGTGTTACGTCAGGACCTGTTGTTTCGCATCCGAACGGTCGAAATCACGCTACCGCCGCTGCGACACAGGGCGGAAGACATTCCGGCCTTGTTGGAACACTTCCTGTCAATCTACGCACGCAAATACGATGTTCCCCGCCGCAAGATATCCGCCGATGCGCTCGCGTTGTTGGAGAAATATCCGTGGCCTGGAAATATCCGCGAGCTGCGTCACGCGGTTGAGCGGGCGACTATTCTCGCCAGCTCCGACCGGCTGATGCCCGAGGACTTCCCGTTCACGAAACAACGGCTTGCTGCAACGACGGATCCCACGGAAGATCTCGACCTGGAGCGCACCGAGAAACGTACTATCGAGCGCGCCCTGAAGCTGTACGATGGGAACATCTCTCAGGCGGCCGCCGCGCTGGGCCTGACGCGGCCCGCACTGTATCGTCGGATGACAAAACACCAACTCTGAGGGGGTGATTACCGTGTTTGCTGTCGGGATCGGAGTCAGGGCCTCACTCCTGGGTGCCATCGCTTTCGCGATCCTGGAGCTGATTGCCACACAACATCTATATGCGACTGCGATTGTATTGAGTGGACTCGCCGCTCTCCTGTTGCTGGACCTGGCGCGGTATGTGTCCAAGGGCGACAGAATGCTGGCGCGGTTTGTCGAAGCGCTCGCCGCCGGCGAGCTGGAACGCCCCGCTCGGGGGATGACGGGTTTTCAGCGCTTACGAGGGGCTATCGAGCGCGCGGTTGCTTCGTTGGATGCGGCGCGCCTGCGCCCGCAGCAGCAGATCGATCACCTGCAGACACTGATTGATAGTGCCCCCGTGGCGATCATCACCCTGGACGACACCGGCAAAGTCAGCCTCGCAAATCATGCAGCTCGCCGCCTGGCAGGCCGGGCCATCAGCAAGCTCGAACACTTGAGCACCATCGGCCTGCCCGCCCGTGAATCCCTATTGGAACTTGCGCCCGGGCAACGCCGCGTTGTGCGACTCGCAAGCGGCCAGAGGGTCCTTGCCTCTGCCGCGCGATTCTCCGCGGGAAGCCATCAGCTCCGTGTGTTTTCGCTGCAGAACATCGGCAGCGAGTTGGATGCTGCAGAGCTGCAGGCGTGGCAGGATCTTTTGCGCGTGTTGGCACACGAGATGATGAATTCGCTGACCCCTATTTTCTCGTTGGCGGAAAGCGTGAGGCCGCTGTTGAGTACGGCCGTTGAGTCCGATCCGAACGGCAGGCTGCGCGACGTCGCGGACGCGGTTGATGTCATCGCGCGTCGCAGCTCGGGACTCATGAATTTCGTGGAGCGCTACCGCACCATGGCGGAGCTACCCCCGCCTTCACTGGATCTCTTGTCGGTGGCCGAATTTATCCATCGGATCGACCAATTGATGCGACCAACACTGGAAGCCCGCGGAATTGCCTATTCGAGCCATGTTGAGCCACCCAATCTGACGCTGCGTGCGGATGGCGGGCTGTTGGAACAGGTGCTGATCAATCTCATTCACAACGCGATGGAGGCATTCCCCGCCGCAACGGCACCTGCCGCCCCGGAGGCACTGCCCGTCCCGCGCGACCCGAGAGTCGAAGTGCGGTGTCAGGTGCGTGATGAGTATTGCGCTATCAGTGTCAGTGACAATGGCAAGGGATTGGAGAGCGGGACACTGGAGCACATTTTCGTGCCTTTTTTCACCACGAAGCCGGGGGGGTCGGGAATTGGGTTGAGTCTCGCGCGGCAGATCGCTCACGCCCACCGTGGGCAGCTCGAGGCGGCCTCGAACGAGCCACGGGGGGCGGTGTTTACTTTGTCGATCCCTACCGCGAGCGAGCCCGGGTAACCCCGGGGCCAGTGGGGCCGGCTTACGGCCTGTTGCGCGGATCCGGCTTACCGCGACGGTCGTCGTTGCGTTGCTGCGGCGGCGACGCGGGACGCTGCTGAGGTGCCGCACGCGGCGCCTCCGCTGGGCGAGCTTGCGGCTGTTGTTGGACAGGACGCGGTGCCTCCATGGGGCGCAGTTGCACGCGCGGCTGTTCAACGGCGCGGGGCTGCTCCACGGCGCGAGGTTGCTCAATCGGCCGCGAAGGCTGAACTGGCGTCGCCTGCGGAGTCGCCGTCGGACGTGGTGCGTCAAAGCGCCGCGGTTCGTTGAATTGCCGCGGCTGGTCGAAAGAACGCGATGGCTCCGCCTGCCGTGGCTGCGGCTGCTCAAACGTCCGGGGCTGTTCCGCCGGCCGTGTCTGCTCCGTCGGACGCGACTGCTCCGTTTCCCGCGGCTGAAACGGCCGGCCCTGCGGAATCGGTGTGGCCTGAGGTGTTGGCCGCGCCTCCTGCGCCTCACGCCGGCTCTCGTCGTTGTTCTGCATGCGGTATTGATCGTTACGCATCTGGTTGCCACCCGGACGATCCGGGCGGAAGTTCTGGCCGCCGTTCTGTTGGGGCTCAGCGCGCGGCGGTTCTCCGCGCGTCTGCTGCGACGGCGGGATCGGTGTGGCACGGAGCGCGCGCGCACGTTCCTGCATGTTAGTGTCCGGGCCCCCATCAGGCCGCACCGTACCGAAGCGCTGACCATTCTGAATTGGCCGAATCGGGCTCGGCGCGACCACTCGCACACGCTGCTGGTTCACAGTAGCGGCCTGCGGCTGCAACGCGTTGAGTTGCGTGCGTGCCAGCGGCCGCCCGCCGTTCTCACGAATGGCCGCTTGTTGGCGGTCAAACGAAACGGGTGCCGGCGGAGGTGCAGTACGCGCAACCACGGGGCGATTCATGAAGGCCGCGGGCGGCCGCCGCACGTTCATGTCCGGACGATGGCCCAGAACGCTTTCCCGTGAGGGTGCGATTGCGGGCCCCGCACCATGCGCATTGAAGCGTGCAAGCTCATTAGGCGGTATACGCATCGTGCGCCCAGCGATCGGGCGGCCCGATACGAAGACGTCCCGCGAGACGGACACCACCGCACCCGGTCGGCTACGGTTCGCGTATGTAACGTTGGTTACTCTGTTTTCATACACGTTCGTGATGTACGTGGTATTCACGATCGTCGTGTTGGTAATGTTGACGTTCCTGACGTAGGCGTTGGTCACCCGATATCCAGGAACGTACACCTCGCGAGGACCGAGTGGGAACCAACCAACTCCCGGGCCGCCGCCGACTGTAATAGACACACTGGCGCCTGGGCTTCCTACCCAGCCGACAAGCGCAGGCGCATAAACGGGGCGCACGTGACGCGGTCCAGCCACCCAGCACCATCGCGTACCACGATAGGCCCAGCGACCATAGTGGAACGGCACGAAGCCCCAAGGAGCGGAATCAACCCAGGTCCAACCCCAAGGCGATACCCACACCCAACGACCGTCCTGGTATGGCGTCCAACCGGCTGCGACTACCGTAGGTGTCCAGACATCGCCATAGTCGGGAGTCGATTCCCAAGTGCCGTATTGAGCCAGGTCATCACCTCCGGCCACGTCGGGAGGGAGGTACCGACTGTTCTGCTCCCGGGCCTGCTGTGATCGTTGCTCCCGCTCAATCGACCAGGAATCCAACGCATCGGGTGCGCCGACGGAGGCTTGGTCGACGTTCACCTGGTCGGTGCCACTGAATGCAAACGCCTGCTGGGTGTGAATCGGGATCGTCTGCCCGGTCGCGCTTACCTGCGCATCGCCATTCGCGACTTTGACAACAGTGCCATTCCCCGCGTCGTTGACTTCAACGCGATAGTCGCCGGGGCTCTGCACCAACACAGCGACGTTGGGAGTATCGATTTCGAATGACTGGTTTTCACCCAGGTCGCGCACGTGAACGATCGCAGTTCCCGCGGTCACGTTGAGCTGCGCCATCTGGTCGTCGAGGTTGAGGAATGACAAGCCGGTGTTGCTTCCGAGCCGGATTGCCGCGGAACCGATGTCGAGCTCGGCGCGTGAGTTCTGATCCGACCACAGCTTGTCCCCGGTAGTCAGGGGGCGGTTGATAGTTGCGTCAGCCCAGTCTTCTACTCCGGCAGGTTGAAGGGACACGGACCCGTCGGCGTAACTCAGGCGTGCGACCCGTCCGGGAGGGTCTGATTCGTCGTCGGCCAAGGCGACTGACGTGCCCAGCACCGACAGCAACACCAGGACGGCTAACGTCGCTCGGTGGCCCAGGAACATTGAACGGCTGAACATTCGTCGCGCCCCCTCACCCGGTACAAATTCCATTGCTACGTTATATAACGCTCGACGCAGTGAATAGTGCATGAACGCCGCAGGGGATTATGTCCGCCCGCCATCGTATATCAGCGGCGCCTGGCGAGATCACTGGCGTTTGCCACGTGGACGGTAACGTCGCCAGTGCGTTAGAGCGAACAGGAGGCCCGCTACGCCGATAATCTCGTGAGCGACACCGGCCGCCTCGTGTACGCGATCGGTCGTGTAATAGAGCGCGTATCCCGTCAGAGCGAGGATTGCCGCAACGGTAGCCATGGAGATGCCGGAGGCGCGCTTGATCATCTGCGGCCACCGATCGCTCACATGCCTGGCCGTGACCCACCCCAGCAAAAACACACCCGAGACCGCGATCCAGCCATGGATGCGCAAAATAGCCGGACTCCATGAATTTTCGACAGCCCCAAAATCGGAAGGTTGCGCAAAGAAGAAATGCAGCACCAGCCAGAGGCAGCCGGTGAGCCACAGAGCCCCAAATGCCACGATCACTGCTGAGCGAAGGGCCAGGGACATTCGTTGCGGGAACACGGCCGACATGGGGTGCCTACACCACAGGCCTTGGCGCGGGGGCGGCGCCGGACCCTTCTCCCGGTGCTGACGCCGAGGCCGTACCGGCGCCAGCGACAGCCGGCAGCGAGCGCAACGTCACCTGCCACAACGCCGTCACCCAACGTACGCCCTGGGTGACGTGCTCGCATGACAACGTCGCGCCAGCAATGTTTTTGATATCCGTGCCGAACCGCAAATGCTCGAGGCCTTGGCGTCCATCGAACTGGTTACGCCAGGCGGTACCGCGAATTTCGCCGCCGTGGCTTTCGCGGTAGGACAGCACTTCAATTGCGCTGGATTTGCCGGTTGTGTCGATTCCCACGGCGTAGGTGATCATGTCCTGCCGCCCCAGAACCTCGTCCACGAACACGTAGCCAAGAACATCGTTGCCGCGCATGGCCCGCCACGACCGAAGCGAACGATGCGGGGGCTGCGGCCCAGCGAGCTGCGTTACCGCCTGCTTTTGCTCGGGATTCAGGGCGAGAACGACCTCATCGAAGCGGTCAGCTTGGGCAAAAAGGCCCCGCTGCGCCGCAGCGACGGACATGTAATCGGCCGCTATGGCGACCTGGGCCGGTGGAATGACGAGAGCGGCGAGCCCTGAAGCAGCGAGAAACGAAATCCGGGACACGGGTTGCCTTGACAGTAACGCAAATGCGAATCATTCTTGACGGTTCTGTGAGTACGGTCAAGCGGCTTCGAGTCTCGCTCGGTACGCTGGTTGCCATTGAGGCAACGGCCGACTCGCCTTGCCTCGCTGACACAGCCATTGAAGCCGCTTTTGGGGCGATCTCCACCGTAGACCGCCGAATGCATCCCCAGAGAGCCGGCAGCGACCTGGCGAGCATCAACGGGGCTGTCCTGAATGTTCCCGTCAAGGTCCACCCGAGCGTTGGGCAGTTGCTGAATCTCGCGCGGCGGCTCAACGGGCTCACCGATGGAGTTTTCGACCCGTGCCTGCCTGCTCAGCCGGGGCGGTTGAGTGACATAGTCGTGTCGGATGACGAGACCGAGGTTGTTTGTCACGCACCCGTAGCACTCGACTTCGGCGGGTTCGCGAAGGGCTATGCGGTGGATTGTGCGGCTGAGGCACTGAAGGCGGCCGGGTGCACCACCGGGTTGGTCAATGCGGGCGGTGACCTGCGAGTGTTTGGTCCGCGCACGGAGCCGCTGTTTGTGCGAGGGCCCGCGGGGGAGTTGATCAACATCGAATTGGCGGATGCCGCGCTGGCGGTGAGTGACACCGGGTCGCAACAGCGGCCGCCCGAGCACCAAGGCTACTACGTCCGTGGGACACAAGTGGCAGTACCCGTGGCCACCTACGCCGCCGTCATCGCCAGCACAGCGGTCGTAGCCGACGCGCTATCCAAATGCGTGTTGTTATGTGGGCCGGCCGTAGCCGTCCGCGCACTTCGCGCATTCGGCGCCACCGAGCCCCGTACGTAGCGAATCGCCCACCGCAACCACGCGCGCCCCAACCGTGGCACCGCGGCCAGCGCCCTCAGTAAATCCTGCGCTGAATCCTCCGCCGATCATTCCCCACAACCTCATCCGGCCCCTCATCCGCATCGGCCGGTTCCTCGTCCTTGGCCGACTTGTCGGCCGCGCCATCGTCGAGCACGAAGCCGCCGGCCTGGCGGCTCCACAGCCGGTGGTATGAACCACCCAGCGCGAGCAACTCGTCATGAGTGCCGTCTTCAACAATGCGCCCCTGATCAAACACCAGGATGCGATCGAGGTGCGCAATCGTAGACAGGCGATGCGCCACGACTATCACGGTCTTGCCCTGCATGACCTCATTCAGTGTCTCCTGGATCGCCTGCTCCGTAATCGAATCCAGGCTCGAGGTCGCTTCATCCAATATCAGAATCGGCGCGTTCTTCACGACCACGCGCGCGATCGCAATCCGCTGCCGCTGGCCGCCGGAGAGTTTTACGCCGCGTTCACCCACCAGCGAGGCATACTGGTCTTTGATGTTGCGGATGAACCCATCCGCATGTGCCTTACGCGCTGCATCCACAATGTCATCGTCGGTGGCCTCCAGGCGCCCGTAGCGAATGTTCTCCATCAACGTGCGGTGAAACAGGTTGGGATCCTGTGGGATCAGGCTCAACTGCGAGTGCAGCGAGTCCTGGGTCATCATCCGGATATCGTGACCGTCAATCAGGATCTTGCCGCCCTGCGGATCGTACAGCCGCAGGATCAGGCTCACGAAGGTCGACTTTCCCGACCCCGAGAAGCCAACGAGGCCCACCCGCTGCCCCGCCGGGATCGTCACATTGAGATGTTGGAAAATGAGCTGCTCATTCGAGTATCCGAACGAGACGTCCCGGAACTCGATGCGGCCGCGCTCGATGGGCACGCGCTGCGCGCCGGGCTGATCGACAACTTCATGCGACTTCACGAGGGTGTTCACGCCATTCGCGACGTTGCCGACGTACTCGAAAAACTCCAGGAACCGCCGGCTGAGATTGCGCGCCTCGTTGATGATCAGCAGGGTGGTCGTGCTCGCCACCACAAAATCCGCCACCGAAATCTCCCCTCGCCCCCAAAGCTGCAGCGCGTAGTACAGCACGCCGATCTTCAACACCGCCGCCGCCGAGTATTGAAACCACCGCACGCGCTCGGAATACGAGTTGGATCGGCGGACCGCGGTCATCTCCTTCTTCAACTGCGTGTTGAGATACTCCCGCTCGTAGTCCAGGCGGGCAAACAACCGCGTGCTGGTGAGATTGGTCACGGCATCCACGACTTTGCCGGTGGTCTCGCTTCGCGCCGCGGATGCGGCCACAGCGAACGGCCGGGTGCGCGTGGCAAGAAGGAACGACAGCAATACAAAACAGACCGCCCAGATGGACACGAAGGCGGCCAGCCCCCGGTGTGCGTGGCCGAGCATGAAAATGGCCACGCTGAAGACAATCACCATGGGATAGAAATCGAATATCAGGGTCCAGATGGTCTGCGAGTAGCCCATCGAGGTCTCGCTGATCTTGTGTGCCAGGGAACCGGCGAAGTCGTTGCTCAGAAACCGGTGGGAGTGATGTTGCAGGTAGGCATACATCGCGCGCGTGACCGTCTGACGCTGCCGCGGGCCAACGATGATCTGAATACCGCCACCGGCGCGCGCAAAGACGACTTCGCCGATCGCGAGCGCAATGAAGAGCGACAGCGGCCCTTGCATGTGCTCCACCAGTGACAGTGACTGTTCGTGCGCCTGGGTGACAGCCTTGATGATCTGTCCAGTCGCGTACGGGATGAGAATGCCGCACGTGGAGTTGATGGTCTCGAGCAGGATCATCAACAGGTACCAGTTGCGGTACTGCGCGGCAAAATACAGGACAAAACGAAAGGGTGTGGCCGGCAGCGCAGGCGCGGCCGGCGCGCGTTGTATTGGGACGTCCATTCAGGTCCGATCGTACAGCACGACCGGACCCAAACGCAGCCACGCCAATCAATGAATGGTCTGGAAGCCGTACTTCCTGAAGATCTCGGCCGCGGGCTTGCTCCGGACGAAGTCCACAAACTGCTGTGCGGTCGCGCCACCGTGAGTAGTTACGGCGATCGGGTACGTGATGGGAGGATGTGTGTCCTGCGGAAACTCGGCGACGATGCGCACCTTCTTCTCCGCAAGCGCGTCTGTCTTATAGACGATGCCCAACGGCGCCTCGCCACGAGCAACAAATGCCAGCGCCGCGCGTACATTCTCCGCACGGACAATCTGACCCGACACTTTGTCCCAGGCGCCCAGCTTCTCCAACGCGGTCTTTGCGTACTTGCCCACCGGTACCGCGTCCGGATCGCCTGTAGCAATCTTCCCGGGCCCAAAGTCGACACCCTTCTTCAACTTGACGGACACCGTGCTGTCGGCCGGCGCAATCAGCACCAGCGAATTGCCTACGACATCGTGACGGGTGCCGGGCTTCAACAGCTTCTTCTGCTCGAGGTAATCCATCCATTCGAGGTCCGCGGAAAAGAACACATCGGCGGGCGCACCGGCTTCAATCTGCTTGGCCAGTGCGGAGCTGGCGGCCGGTGAGGATTTCACGGGCACCTGCGTTTTTTCGGTGAAGGCCTTCGACAGATCGTCGATGACATTGGTCAGTGAGGCCGCGTCGAACACCAGGACCGGGTTTTCATCGGCAACCGCGGCGCCGCTGAGCAAACAAGCGGCCAGAAGCCAGGCAAAGATACGTACCACGCTGAATCCTCCCTCGGTGTATCGGGGAGAATATAACGTGAAACAGAATCGCTAGTGGCGCTTCGGCCCGCCTGGGCTGGGTGGCTTCAACACATACCCACTCTGCGGCTTGGCAGGATCGGGCTGGCTAGCCGGGCTGGTAGCCGGGTTGGCAGAGCCTGCGGTCGAAGAAGGCGCAGGTCCCTTCGGCGCTGCGGGCGGTGGTGGTACCGTCGGCGGCGTAATCGTCTTCGCCTGTGGGGGTACCGTCGGCGGCGTAACCGTCTTCGCCTGTGCAGGTGCCGGCTGAGGCGGCTGCGAGGGAATCGTCGGTGACTTGAATGTCCCGGTACCCGTGGAGATCGGGGTGTTCTGCTTCTGGGGCGGAATGGGGACTGACGGTGGAAGGACTTCCACCGACATCGTGAACGTCCGCTTTTCGGCGGCCTGCAGGGCGCCGACGTTCACGACCTGGCGAGTGACTTCCTCGCCGCGGTCGTTGCGGATTGCGATGATGACGAAATACTCGAGGGGCTGCTCGTTCGGGGGATGCCGGATGATCCCCTCGACCCGTAACGCGGGCGCAGCCGCCACCTGTCGCTTCGCTGCTTCCGAGTCGAAGCGCAGGTGGTGCATGCAGCCCGGGCAGATACTGAGGCTTTCGAGGATCGTCGCCTTGCAGTGCGGACAGGTGCGCGTCTTGCCCGTAGATACCGGGCGAGAGGCTACACTCATGAACCGGTGCCGTATCCCTTGGCAGAAGAGCTGCGGCCTTCGCTGTCCCAACCGAACTCGACCTGGCCGCGCATGCGCGAACCGGCCGCGACGGTGAGAGAGCCCGCCTTCACATCGCCGCTGATGACGCCACCCTCGAGCAACTCGACGCGCTTGGCGTTCTCGATGTTGCCGATGAGCTCGCCGCCGACGACGACGACGCTTGCCTTGACCAGTCCTTCGAGGTGAGCACCTGTATCGAGTGTCACATTGCCCTCGACAGCGACATCGCC
>Ga0307510_10007154_pt1 | contig 13287 bp, 16 predicted proteins | sample 12_EM_MG_FD_207224 | JGI IMG/M metagenome (GOLD analysis project Ga0307510, IMG submission 207224) | Populus trichocarpa ectomycorrhiza microbial communities from riparian zone in the Pacific Northwest, United States - 12_EM | ecosystem: Host-associated > Plants > Roots > Unclassified | place... | reverse complement strand
ACCCCATATATCCATACTTTATTCTTTATAGACATCTAGGTTAGAAGCATATTTACCTCCTACAGAAAGCCGGAGGTTCATAACTATCGGCAAGCACATTTCCGAGGCAAGTTTTCAAAAACCCATGCATCGATAGTAGTAACCTGTTGACGAAACCGGATTCTACATTCCGTACCCTGGTTATCGAGGCTGGGTTGGCGTAAACCTGAAATGTTGGACAGTTTCCTACATACTTAAGCGTTATTAACCAGAATATATATCTTGATCGTTTCTGTCTTGATAATTTTTACGACTCGCTGCCGCGTGACATTATACTGATGGCATCGATAATAATGATGATGACATTTCGTAGAAGCTGGATGGCAGGAGGTTCGAGCTGGCCAAGGGCCTTCAAGTTGTGTCGTGTGGGGGCTGTTGTTCATGCAGCTGCCTCTGCTCCTGCTTCAAGTTCTGGCACTGATGTTTCCGTAGGAGGGCACGGCCTGGGCGCACAGGTGCAGCGTTGCTTCAGGAGTTTGTGCATGCAATCCAGAGGTGCAGAATGGTACATGCGAAAGAGTCAGGCCCTCACGACCATCGCTGTCGTGGTCATGACAGTTGGAAAGTATGGTCCCAGAGCGTGATGGCGAAAGGATTTGGAACACAGGCACAGTGATCATACTCTGACCCGGTGGGCGTGGTCCCGGGAGTCGGGTCCCACCAGGCGTCGTAGCCCTGCGGTGGTGATTGCCTGACTCAGCAGCCTTGAGAGCCGCGCGCGCATTCTGGGCGAGATGATGATGGAGCACGATGCAAAATCATTGGGATGCACTGAACAAGGACGGACGAAAACACCGTTGTTCAGAAGGCTCCACTCGGGAGAGCTCGACAGCTCAAATTTAGCTTGGCCCGCCTCGTCTTCTTTTGATGAGGGGCCCGTCATGTCCGAGTCCTACCACGCTCTCACTGCAGCAGCACGGCACGGACTCATGCCATGCCACTGCCCCTCACGTGCTCGATGAGGCCGAATCGCCGGGACGGCACCTCCGCCCGTCACGAGCCTGAGATAGCAGTACTAGTGATTGATCTCAGCGCAAGACGAGCAACCTCAATCAACGGACCTCGAACCTATTTTGAACCCATCGCCCAAGCAAAGAGGACAGTCTCGAATTCCTCCACGCAACCAAACACACACCCCTCCCACTTTCAGAGAGACGATAACCCACCATGGAGAAGATCAGAGAGGCAAGCGCCCCCTCTTCATATGCGTTTCTTTCCCGAGTGCTGAAAGAGAGAGCCTACTCGTTAAAACCTTTTTTTATTCGAATGCCGAACCTCTCGAGCAGAAACTCGCTGCGCTTCGCGCCGAGGCAGATGTCGCGATCGAGCGTGCAGAAACGGCCGAGGGGGAGAACAAGAAGCTCAAGCAGGCGCTGCTCGAGAGGGAACAGGAGATCAAATCGAAGGATCACAGGTTGGATGATCTCGAGGCGAAATTCGAAGAAGCCTCTGCCAAGCTGAAGGAGACGACGGAGAGGTGCGTACTAGTAGGCCGCAGCCCTGGTCCATCTCATTGATCGTGTCGACTCATGGTTTGATCTACGCAGATTACGGCGAGTGGACGTTGATGCTGAGCATATAGAGCGTCAAGCCAAGCGATACGAACAGGAGCGTGATCAATGGGAGAAGAAGTATGAGGTACGTTCGATAAGTCATCGCCAGTGAGGGACGACCGGTGATTGAATACTTCTTACGTATAGGAAGCGGAGAAGAGGTACCGCAAGGCGCAAGCAGAGCTCGACGACCTCGTTGCTAACATGGACAACCTCTGAGTATCTGAGGACTTGTCACTATGGCTACACATTTATCACATGTGTCGTATCAATTCAAGCTTAAAGCATTGTGTTATATAGTCAGTCCATCGACGGATCACCATGGGTGTGTTACGAAGAATGTGTCTCAGAGTAATAATGTTCTGTCTTATTGGTTTCTGCCTCGATAAGTTGGGGGATGGTGTCGGCTCAAAGGAGCAAGATAAATGTCCTACCTCGACTGCTTCAGCTCTATCAAGTGATCGTGATCAACTTGTACAGAGACCCGGAGCAAACCCACCCTTTCCATATAGTGAATGTGCGAAACCTAACTTGCTCAGCGTTGTCATCTCCCCTACATCCTATGTTGACGCCATAAATGCCATCGCTGGGGATCGCCACGCACGTCCAACACAGAAGCTCTTCAACGTCGGTATCAAGTGACAGCACCATACGTGAGCAAGATACACAAGTAGCCTGTTGCGAAATCGGACTAAAAACGGGTAAGGAACTGCTTCACGGGCATCCTCCACGGTCGGCATGGAGCGAGTGTCAACTCAAGGTTCCCCAAGCCGGGTTGATACCCGCATCTAAGTTTAGATGGGTGGAAAAGTCGCACTGAAACGAGCAAGAGAAGCGGCGACATAGGTTGATGTCGAATAGGATGTTGATGCTGCGTACACCATCGAGCCCAGGATGATGACCATGCCGAGAGGTATTTCCGCCTCCAATAGCTACTACCAACCGGCAGCAACCCGTACTCTCGGTGCGACCTCCGTCTCGTTTTCGTACTCGACCTCTATACGAGGTCCACCTGCGCACCACACACAATTCATGCCAGGTCCAACGATAAGTCAGGAAGGCGGAACACTCACGTTTTGGTTTGCGCGGATTGAATTCCGCTTTTCGTTTCCCAAGCGTCGATTTTGATTTCGGTGCGGGTTTTGACGGGCCCTTGTCTGCGGCGTCTGGATCTGGGTCCGCATCGTCATCCTCGTCTCCCGATCCATCTTCTTCACCATAGTCGCTACCATCCACACCGCCCTCAAAGATACCGCGAGTTACAGGGATACACTCATCAAAGAAGCACGGACCACTCACCATGACGTGTTCGAGGTCACTCAGCTCGTCCTCACTTTCACTCACATCGCTCACGAACTCCCGCTCTTCCCACTCCTCCTCCACCTCACCCTCGAGCTCCTCTTCTTCATCATCCGTCTCCTCGTCCTCGAGTTCTTCTCCGCGATCTCGAGCCTTTTCCTTGTCTAATATTGCTGCCCAAACGCTCTCGTTCACGTTCAACGGCGCATCGCCATACGCCTTGCTCTTTAAACGCTCGAGCAGCTCCTTCTCGATCGCGCGTCCGAGGTGTGCGGCCGCCAGTGCTTTGCGCTCGCGTACGGCCTCGCGTCTATCCTGTTTTTTCTTGATCCCGACGAGTTTGGGTCTGCGAAAGGCATAAGCAGGGCGACACAAGGAAATTTTGAATAAGAAAACGCACTGCGCATGAAGTTTCGCCCGCCGCATTCTGATGAGATACTGCGTGATCTTGGTCACGCGTTGCTTGCACTTATGGATCGTGAAATTTGGCCAATAAATTAGTTCCCTGTCAATCTGGGGCAGTCTAGGTCAGCGAAATTTTTTCGCCCGTGCCACACGGTATGCAGGTTCACCTGCTCCAGGGCTTTTGTGTAATTGCTTGGGAGTTTGATCTTTTCCCACATGTGTGCCGGAGAGTGTGCTCGCTCGATGGTCTTCACATACAGGTAGAGCACGCCTGCGAAATTTGTTGATCAGAGTGCGCGGCTCTCGAAAGATAAGGATGGGTGCTCACCTTCGTGCTCACGCACGGTGGCATATCGAGAATTGGCGAGAGGACATGATTGCCGGCTACAGAGGCCGGTGACATTGTATTCATTCCGACAGAAATTCTGCGTAACTGTCCTGAAAAGAGCCTATTGAGCATTCGCGCAGAGAGAAACAGCGGGTGACATGCATACTTGACTTTGTAAGAGCAAAACTGGTTTCCGATGGCAGACCATATCACGTCGTCGCTCTGCATGGCAAGCCTATTTTTGAAGGCAACAAGAGTGCGGACAAAGGTGCAAAGTCAAGAGCGACGGATTAACTTATGACTTTTTGACATCACGTGCCGATGTGCCATGCGTATCTGGCGTTCTCGGAACAATCTGAATTCACCATTCCCAATTCGCTCGCTTTCGGCTTTACTTTCTATTCGTCGCCAATTCCGCTCCTTGTCAGACTCATGGCACTTCGCGTTCTTCCCTATCTACGTCGACCACTCTTTCTTCATTCTCACCGCAGCATCCGCACCACCGCTCCGCGGGACGACTTTCATTTTGACACCCACCACTTCGTGCAACGCTTGGAGCGCGAGGGCCTCAATCGCGCGCAGGCAGAAGGCATCATGTCTGCCATGGCGGAGGTCATCGACGAGAGCATACGAAATATGACAAGTAACATGGTCACAAAAGCCGAACATGAAAAGGTGCGTCTCTGGGAGCCATTACATGATTGTCCACGCAAATCTTTCTGCCAACTCAAACCGCATGCAGCAACATTACACGCAGCAGGTCGACTTTGCGCAACTCAAATCCGAGCTCCAGCTGAACGAGAAGAACGACCTGACGATGATCAAGGCGGAGAACGACCGCCTGCTGACGGACATCGAAAAGCTAAAACAGCGGCTGCGCGAGGAGGTATCGCGCACGCAGGCGGGTGTTCGTCTGGATCTGAATTTGGAGAAGGGTCGTATTCGCGAAGAGTCAAGCAAACAGGAGCTCAAGATGAAGGAGGTAGACACTCGGATAGAGCAGGAGATCGCCGGGTTGCGAGCTGCCATCCAGTCATCCAAGGTGGGTAGTTATCTATTTTTAGGCGAGTTGACGCATAATTCGGGAATCAGGCCACAACGCTCCAGTATCTAGTAGGATTCGGTGCGTTGTACAGCATTTGGTCCGATGTGGCCCGTCATTTTTAATGCATCCCGTTCGCAGTGACTGGTTGTACTGCACTTCTCATGGCGTATTTGCGCTTCCGTTCATGATCGGATCATTCGGATGAGGCTAACTTGGGCGCGCATGCGGATCACGCGCCTGTATCATTCGTCGTATCAACGAGAACCGCCCAGTGCCATTGTATCATATCAATTTATGGCCATCGGTGTTGTATCACCCGTAGAATAATATTGTCTGTCTATGGTGCCAAATAAAGTTAGAGTCTACATTCTACAAGAAAACCGACTCTATAGGTATAGTTGGTTCGTTCTGCAGTTCTAGGATCATTGTCTTTCACTGTTCAAGCGCGGGTAGCGCATCGCTAGTGATTGGGTTTCCAAGCGCAACGGCCTTGAATAGCGCATAAGCGCGGTCCAAGTCATCATTGACGATGATGTGGTCGTGCGCGCCAGGAAGCTGGGCATATTCAAGCTCAAGGAGGGCGGTTTTAAGGCGCTTCTCGACGGCAGCGGTAGTTTCTGTGCCACGGCCAACGAGGCGCTCGCGTAGGGTGGACAAGGAGGGTGGAGCGATGAAACAATAGACAGGGTTCAGGTCCGTGTTCTTGATTTGGCGGACACCCTGGGAAAAGAAATGAATGGATGTTGGAGGCTAGGACAAAGGAGGAAACATACCTGGACCTCAATGTCGAGTATACAGCGTTTGCCCAATTCAATAATGGAGGCTATAGCCTGTTTGCTAGTACCGTAAAGGTTTCCCGAGAATTCTGCGTGCTCCACGAAACCACCCTGGTCGAGAAGAGAGGTGAAGGCGTCGCGAGAGACAAAATGGTACTGCACGCCATCGACCTCTCCTGGTCTTGGGGCGCGAGTGGTATCTTTTGAATGTGGTGTGAGGAGGGAGGCGAGGGGGAGAGAAGGACACTAACGGGACACGCTAAAAGCGAACTTGTCCGGATGGTCTGCGAAGAGACGTTTTAAAAGGGTACTTTTTCCGGAACCCGATGGACCCGAAAGGACGAGGGGACGTGTCCAATGCGGGCCGGACATTGGTGAGCGGGAAGGGAAGAAGAGAAATTATCCGAGGATTGACGACGACGAAGTGAGGCGACGAACCGAACTGATCAATCAAAAGATGATGCAGCCTATCTTACATAAGGCTCTTCTTTCATCTGCTACTGTACACTTATCCCTCTCCTGTCCTCCCACTCTTCCCTCTTCGTTCTCCGATTACTACGTCCTCCGCCCTCAACGCACTCCCCTTCCCCTTCTCATTCCCCGCGTTTTCCCTTTTTAATTCTCCTTCCCATTCTCACTTTTTAGTTGCCCCCTTCCTGCATCATTCCCCCCTCTGGCCCAACGAATCTGTAGCCTATTTTTGAACGATCTCCATGGGCGCCCTCTGCTGTCGTCCTCAGGTTCGCTTTCCTTCCCTCTTTCCATGCATTTCGTTCCAATATCATCCTCTCATAGGTCATTGACTTTGATGCCGATGTCAACCTTTTCCACTTCATCCTCCTCAGATGCGTCGGGAAGGGAGCCTTTGGAAAGGTATATCTTTTCGACGCGACCTTCATGATTTCCTAGCAAACCCGACCAATCTTCCTAGGTCCGCGTCGTCCAACACAAGCAGACACGCGATTTATATGCCCTCAAGTATATCAATAAAGCAAAATGCGTTCGCATGAAGGCCGTTGCCAATGTCATTCAGGAACGACGCTTACTCGAGGAGGTGTGCCCCTTTAACCTCTACTTTCCGTTCCAACCTTCAATTCGCCTTCAGATCGACCATCCGTTTGTAGTCAATTTGCGGTACGCCTTCCAAGACGATGAAAATTGTTTTTTCGTCTTGGATCTGATGCTTGGTGGTGACCTACGATGTTCGTTCATCTCCACAACTCATCATCCTTTCCGCCAAGCTCACGTTATGTACAGTTCACTTGGATCGGTTAGGTTCTTTATCGGAAGAGACCGTTAGATTTTACATGGCGGAGCTGTCTTCTGCTCTTTGTTTCTTGCACGAGAAGCACATCATGCATCGGTTCGCAACGCCTTCTTACTTGTTCCTCATTCTTTCGCTTATTTTTTCGTGCCCTTCCCGCCACTTCAATAGAGATATCAAGCCGGATAATATCCTACTCGATGAGAATGGTCATGCTCACCTTACCGACTTCAATATCGCCGTTCATTATTCCGACAGGCGTTTACTGACTGGCGTGGCTGGGTCCATGGCATATATGGCCCCAGAAATTCTCCACAAGCGCGGCTACACTTATCCCATCGATTGGTGGTCACTTGGTGTTTGCGCCTACGAACTCATTTTTGGGCGCAGACCCTTCCGTGGTCGCACGAATACTGCTCTCACCCTCAGCATTTCCAAAGATGTGTTACGTTTTCCCGAGAACGCTCAGGAGAAATGCAGTAGTACGGGCATTAGCTTCATAAGAGGGGTGCGTTCTACCTTCTGACCTGCGCCACATCTCGCTCAAGCTCTCCCCTGCCTAGCTGTTGGAGAGAGACCCTTTCAAGCGCCTTGCATGTAGCCCACGGGGAGACAGCCTGGATGAGATTCAACAACATGTGTGGTTCAGTTCAATCGACTGGCAGGCACTTAACCGGAAAGAGCTTCCATCTCCGTTCGTTCCCGACGTAAGCGTATTCTCTCCGTGGCTTTCCCACGTCATTTTATTCACTGCGTCATTCCTTATCCAGTCGAAGAAGGCGAATTTCGACGCGTCCCATGAACTTGAGGAGCTCTTACTTGAAGACAACCCATTGAAGGCCAAGGCTCGCAAACAAAATCGTGACATCAATAGCCTTAGTAGCGAGATGCGGCAAATGGAGGAGCAGTGCGTTGGATCCCGTGTAGATTGCGTTCTTGAGCCGTATTCTAATCGCATCCCGATACAGATTCACAATTTACGACTTCCGAGCAATGCGCCGCCGCTCATATTACCCGCATAATCAACAGATCATTTCTACAGTGACAGCAACGTCATCTTCTGGCGTGGTTGCATCCCGTCCTGTCACACCCGGAGAGGTGGTCAATGGGCGCAGCGACTCAATTGGCCTAGACAGTCATTCTGTGCATGGACTACCTGATGAGACCAAGGGTCATGAAGGTCATCACCACATAGAGATCCATGAGATGAACGAAAAGGGTAGCGTATAGCACACCAGGGTCACTTCTCGTGTGCCTTCATTCCCTTTCTTACCTCGACACTGGCCACTACCCGCAGCTTGTGTCCCACGCTGTCTTCGGCTATACCATAGGACGTCGCGGACTCTGCTCCATATGGCAGCCATGACATATCATGACTGCCAGTGCTACTCTTTCACATTTCGCTCTCCCTCCTGCACGACTCTGGGCACGCTTTGTTGTCCTTCATACCTCGTCTTTCATGCGCATTTATCTCATAGTAAAATAATTTGACCCTCCCACCTAATTATTTCGGTTATTCTTTTTCTGTTCCTTGGGGCTATTCATGATGTATGATCACGGCAGTACCAGCGACTACTCTCCGTAATCAATTGGTCGTGAGAATGTAGACTCTTGACTGGTCCTCAGTATTCGGTCTTTTGTGGTGCCTATCGCATGTCACGGTGGCGCTTTTTTGTTTGATATATCTACGGCAGGTGGAGCTGCTGTCTGAGGTGTGAAAGTGGGAATATTCCCTCAGCTTCTGACGGAGGAGAATGTGGGCGCATCCAACGCCTATCCGATACATCATCATTGTCAGGTGATAGTCGCTGGAAATAAATACACAGCAAGGGGTCGCATATTGAAAAAATATCAGCTTCTCTTTCCCCGTCTTCCCTGAGTGGTTGTTGGTCGTGGTCGCGCGGGCGCCGGTAGGAGCGAATACCAAAATGATCCGACAAATACCATGACGGCACCGCCCGCGAGCTGTGCATTCCAACCAGATCCGAACCACCACATGCTGAAACATAAACTGATTGCTTTGCGCGCCGTGAGTACGACTTGCGTCGATACCGCGGACACTCTCTACCGAAACCAAAAAAAATAAAAAACAAAATATAAGTATATGGGCAAGCAAAACGGAAATGGCAATGAGTGGATCAGTTAAGCACAAATGGGGACAGTGGATCAAAAATGGGGGGAGCTCGGTGAGTTTTGATGGGGATGTGCACAGCACTGCTTCCCAGACAGGCACGGGAATCATGCTACGCGACGGCACCAATAAAGAAAAAGGAAAAACCGAGGGGAAGGGAGAAGTGTGGGGGGCTTGTACAGTATGCGCGCGTGTGTGTGTGAAAGGGTGATGGGGTGACGGGGTGACTTACCGAGGACAACTGATTGACGCCGGAGACGCAGATGAGCTGCGTGATCAAGTTGAGAGCGAGGATCGTGTACGGGTGGATGCCCGTGCCCGTCTCCAAAGTCAAGCTCATCGAGTTCTTCACGGGGTCATCCCCTAGTTCGACTCCGTGGTGGCTCTTGGTCGGGCGGCTCAGGCCGACGAAGCCCCGTCGCACGCTCGTCGGCATAAACGCGAACATCGGCAGCGAAAGCATATGCTGTAAATTTATTTTTATTTTTTTTGCATATTAATTTTTTTCAATGATCAATAATGACCCTTGTGATCGGATGAACGCGGTGTGGAGCCGTGCGTGGGACGTACGGTGTAAAATACGCCTTCGCGCCAGTGTGGGCCGTATTTGTTGTAGGTGCGCTCTTGGAGTGCGCCGTGCACGCCTGTGCATATGAGCGACGCGACGAGCATCGCGATGCCTAGGGCGTACGTGCCATCCAACGCGTCAGTGTGCGCTGCGGCCGTGGATGTTCCCGTTGTGCTCGTGTGGTTCGTCGTCGTGGCCGTCGTCGGTGGCGCGGGGCCTGCTCGAGGTCGTGATAGCGTCGCGATGATGACGCCCGACGAGACGACCGCCAAGGCGATCTTTGCGAGAGAACGAACGAAAAGGGAAAGAAGAGAATGTCGTCAGTCAGCACGCGTCGGCGGGTCCCGTTGGAGGGGATGAAGGTCTGTACTATTTGTTGGAGCGTGTATCGCTTGCCCATGAATACGCGACCGATGAACATGGACACCGCCAGTCCTGCACGCCCAGCCACTTAGCTCAGTACAGCAACACGCGAGTATCACGGACGGAGTGCGCGAAAAAAGCCCGCAATGTTCGTTTTACCTACCTGCGGAACGGAAGACGATCTGTATCGTGAGGGGCACGCTGTACGCATACACGAGGTTGTTCAGCAGCGTGCCAGACGCGAAGGTGGTGACTTGGAGCAGCCACTGTGCGATCGGCACCTGGCGCGGTTTGAGTCGCGCGAGTCGGAGCCACGATGGACGGCGCCGGTGGTGGCGCCGGCGGGGCGACGCATCATCGCGGTCCCAGGTTATGAAGGATGGTAGCTGTTGTGCCGTGATGAAGAGCATCTGCGAGAACGTGAGTGCGGGCCCTGCGATGGATCAGAAGCATTGGGCGGGTGGGAGGTGGCCACATCGTATGAGGGACGTGTTGTCGTCTTTATGAAGGCGACGCAGGACGCACCAACGTAGGGCTCTGCGCGAAGCAGCTCCTCGTAGGCCCAGACATTCCTATGATAAGTTGATCTCTGTCAGGGAAACCCGAGTATGCAGAATGGGATGTTGGCACGTACGAGCAGCAGCCTCCAAAAAGTAGAAATAGCATCAAGGAGTAATCCAGCAGCACTCCTGCGACGGCCACGGCAGCTTTCGGGCCACCTTTCTCTCCGCCTGCGGAGCCATTCAGACGAGCAGCGTCTGGTGGAGGTGGCGTTATGCGCGACTCTTTGTTGACTGCGCGTTGGCGAGACATGAAAAGGTTGGGATCAATGCAAGGGTGACAATAACGACATGAAACACTGGAGCCACTGACCCGATTTGGCGCGAGTCAGAAATACATCCGAAGTTGACACGAAGATTTGTTTGTAATCGTCTTTGCAAGATCTAACTAACTATGCGATACATTGCAGAATGGAGTGACTACCACCCAAAGACGAAATCCGAGAACTGCCCGACCATACTTTTCGACGGTGTCCCTGGTGTCGGTGTCCCCACCACCGGGGTTGTCGTGGGCTGTGGCCCGGGCGTACTCGTCGCCGCTTTCGTGCCCTGACCTGGCTTTCGGAACGCAGACGTAGATGGGGCCAGTCGGATTGGGGTGCCCACTGTGGGGGTATTATTGTGCGACGAACGGGAGGCGGGTATGGCGAGCTGGTGATGTGAGCGGGAAGACTCGGCAGAATCTGCTGGCACGGTCTCAGATGGCGAGCCGACATCAGGCGAAGGCGCATATGCAGTGCGTATTGCCGCTTGGCCGAGGACACGATCTGCTTGGCCAGGATCCTGCAAGGAAACAAAGCTCAGTCCAATCTTCATCGGAGGGATGGAACAGTGTCCGTACAGCCCACTTCACGCCCACCATCCAGCTTCCGCTGACGATATCCCCGTTCTTACGGACTGCCCACATTGCTTCAACGGGATTCTTGAAACCAATTTTGAAGCAATTGGTAATATCTACGTTTGGATCTGGATCTGTCGTCTCGCCGAGCTGCTTGAAGTATTCTACTGCAACGCTGTATTTATCCGGAGGGTAACCAAAAACGATAACATAGAGGGGTTCGGCCGCCTGGTGCCCAGTGGCTTGGGGCACTTGCATCATCGAAGAATCAAAGTTCAGAGACTGCGCCAGTTGTCAGATTGAGGTTTCAAAGGATGAAATGGAAAACACAGACAGAGCGCTGGAGGTATGATGGACTACTGTTGTATGTAGTACTCAAGATATCATTGACGGACGTGGTCGGTGGAGCGTCCTCGTCTGATGTCTGGCGTTGTCTTGGAACAATATATCAGCGATGTTGAAAAGAGAGATGGAAAGCTTACCTCGAGCTCTCGAACATTGGGTCTTTTCCGAACTCGCTGGTAGTTGCACGAGACAAGGTGGAATTTAGCTTGGCCTTGGTCTGCACAAGGGGCATGTCGTCAAACCGTTGGTGGGTGGGTGGTGAAACCTGCACGGATAGGAACACTTAGTCTCAGCTGGGTTTGAGAAGGAAAAACTCTGCGCACGTTGTTTTGTGAGGTTGACTGGAGGTAGACAAAGGTGAACAAGGCAGACATAAGCATGATGAAAGGGTCGTACCATGAGGTAGCCGGATTGATAGCTAGAGCGGGATTGAAGGAAAGGGTCGTTCAAAGAGTTGGAAAGGGTGCTGCTCTGGCTATTCGAAGCCCATGAGCTTGTGGAATGTGGATGATGTGCACCTGTTGAACCTGCCATCCCTCCAACAGAAAATGAACCATGGAGAGACGTCTGAGAGGTTGAGTGACTCAAAGGTGATCTAACACGATCAGCAGCATTGTCTGGGGTGTGAAATGCGGAAGACTGAGAAAACATGAGTTGTTGTTGGTTTTGGGGGCAAGTCGTGATCGAGTTTCAAAGTCAAAAGGCGCAGACGCGACGCGTTTTTGGGCAATCTCTTCTTACGTACTGCACTCTGCACTCATCCCGCCAACAGTTGGCCTTCGCTGTTAAATACATACGACAAACGTAATATTAATGAATCCCCCGGGCGTTCCTCGAAAGAGACCGAGGACTGAGGCTAGCGCCGTGTATACGGCATGCGGCATAGCGATATAATGATCCAAACTGGTGAGAATAAGACGATTAAAGACCCTCCATGTTCGCAACCAGCTCGTCGAGCTCCGCTTTCGACGTGCGGTATTTGGTTTCCATTTCCTGCGCGCGGGATACACAATTAATGGGGCAACCTCGTGGGAACCGGTGGGGTGGATACCACACCAGACGGCCGTAACACACACCTCGTACTTCTGTGTCCACCCATCGCGCTCTTGCTCAACACGCTGTACCTGACGTTCGTAGTGCTCTGCCTTGACATCTACTTGTCGAAGTCTGCCAACCAGTCAGGGCAGAATAAAGACGACGCAGGGACGGGACACACTTCTCCATCGTCTCCTTCGCATTCTTCTCGGCCGCATCCAGCTCCTCCTCTAGGAGCTGGATTTTTCGCGTCAGGCCATCATTGGTTACCTTACCGCCTTCCGCATCTGCTAAAGTAGCCTTGAGTTCAGCCACCTTAGCTTCCGACTTTTCGAGATCGCCGTCGAGAACGCCAAGCCTGTGGTTGAGTGAGGTTATCTCCTGTTCCTTTTGGAGGAGATCCTGTTCATATTTCTTGCTCTTCGCCTCTGCTGCTTCCGCGCGTTCAATAGCGGCATCTGCTTCTGCACGAAGGGCGGCAAGTTTCTACGACGGAAGAAGCGGTGAGTTGGAAGGAAGAAGAAGAGAGAGATGGATGAGGAGTAACCTCCTTGATCTTGTCCATTGAGTGGGTAAGGTAAGGTAAAGTAAAGGTAAAGTTCGAACACGTGGGAAAGTGTTTACCCTAGATAACGAAACACGTGACCTTGGATCTAAGCGGGCTGAGACGAGACGAGAACGATTGAGACGATTGACTTATCAACTGATCACTGACACAACAGGGTGGGCCATAATCGA
>Ga0307510_10007153_pt1 | contig 13288 bp, 16 predicted proteins | sample 12_EM_MG_FD_207224 | JGI IMG/M metagenome (GOLD analysis project Ga0307510, IMG submission 207224) | Populus trichocarpa ectomycorrhiza microbial communities from riparian zone in the Pacific Northwest, United States - 12_EM | ecosystem: Host-associated > Plants > Roots > Unclassified | place... | reverse complement strand
TGCGGGGGTAGGTGGGGCCCTCAGTGCAAATAAAACAAGCGGATCCAAAGATTTCCATATCATGCAAGTACAAAGTAACGCAGTTGGTCCTGACTCTCAACAGGTGTTGCTGGTGAGAGTCCTGGTTTCACTTTACCTCATGAACGGGCCCCACTCCCACCGTGCACTTGTACTCGGGTATGTTCATAAAGGGCGGGAAAAAAGATCAGCAAGATCCGGTGGGGTAGTTAGAAAACAGGTTGCAACAGTGGAAAAATTCTTGCCTTGGCAGACACCTCAAATCCGGACTGAAGGAATAAGTATCTTAGTATGATACCTGACCATTTAGACAATATCTAAATGATAATGAAATTGCCAGTACGCAGTTGAACCTATGCATTTATACAAGTCTCTTGGAAGAACTATTCCAAAAGCCCAGATTCCGCCCCCTTGGTCTCAATTTGGCTTGATGCTATCAGATTCTTAACAAAACCCATAGATATAATACAGCAGGAGCCACATCACTATTGCTCTTGGGGCGGTGATAAGAACCCCCGCCCAAAGATACCCAATTTGACGAGATAATACGGTACTCCATCGATCCTAGCCCACCCCAGTCCACCCCTCCCTCCCGCCACCAGAGTTAGCATGTCCTTTACCGGAGAGAGGAGAAACGTACCTAGGAAGAAAAAAAGATAGCGTCTCCCCCACAGAGTAATCGGAATCGAATTGTACCATTCTTTCGAACAGCACGCCGCAAATTGCACTAAAGTGGCCCAACCCACGATCTTCGCTTCGACTCCCATAGCATCCTTCCCTGCCACCTCCCTGACTCGCCCTCGCCCACTCCCCCAAGCTCATCCGAAGAAAACCCGAGAGAGCAGAACAAAGAGGAAGAAAAAGAGGCACGAGAAGGCGCTTGATTTTCTGATGTCTTAGCAGGAATGAAATCATCCCTTGCCCTCGCGGGCCGCCGCATGTCGTAACAACAACGGTGTAGTGTGCTTTGAAGATTACTCCGAATTTCTCATTTGCATAGTGATCAAAACAAAAAGGAAGCAAAGGGTGATTAGACCCAGAGCTGATGCCAATTGTCCGTATGTGAGCAAAGAAATGCGGCCTTGTGGAGGAGACGCTGTGAGGAAAGAAGTAGAAGTGGGGGGTGGTGGGAGGTATTTATAGGGGTTGGTGGCGAACGCTGTTACCCGGCTTTCTGCCTTCGTGATATAATATACCCTAAAAATCATTTTTCGAATGCTCGATACGGAGTTAGACACAATAGGGAGGTTTTGCTAAGTCAGTTCGCTACTGAACTTTGCTTAATTTAAGCAAAGTAGAACAGGGTGGCGTGAAGAATTTTTCCGGGAGTTTTGCTGTATTGAACTGTGCAACTAATCTATCGTCAACCTCGTGGATGAAGTGCCGGTATCAGTTGTCCACAGTACGCAAAATCCCTCCCTCTTTTATAAAAACAATGATGTCAACAAAATCCCTTTGCACTGTTCATAATACTGTGCAACGCTGAGCCACTTCGTGCTTTACCAGAGGCGGAAAGGATAGCGCCGTTGCTGTGGTGATAAGATAAGTTCAGTAGCGAACTGACTTAGCAAAACCTCCCTAATAGGGATGCTTGTATGATACTCGGGCGTAAATTAAAGATCCGGAAAAAGTGACAAACAAAATGTATGGTTGCAACACAGATATTTCAAGTCACTTTTTCCGGATCTTTAATTTGCGCCCGAGTATAACAAATTTTCTGCTCAGGTCGTGGCCGATCAGTAAATCTGGTTTCTAGAGCTTTTACTAATCTCCCAATTCACCAAAATTACCCCTATTAACCTGACCATGAAAAGACCTCCCACAGCTTCACCATGCGTCACTCGAAAATAAGCATCTAAAACCTAACACCCAGCGGTTTTAACTCATTGACGAAATCAATTCAATTCAACTTTTCTGATCCATCATTCATTAAGCAAGACCCACTAACGAATCAAGTAATTAAAGTAAGTAGTAGCCCTTGGTATAAATTACATCAAATAAGCAGAGAATAATTTTTCCACCCCAATGCGAACCTGGCATAGCAACTCCCCCACCTGCTCCTCAATGAACCAAACTCCATTAACGTATAAAATATCAAGTCATAAAACCAATCCACTCTCCCTCAATACCTTTCCGATCCCGCCTCTTAAAACCTCCCTCCGCTCCTCGGTCATCCTTAACTTCTTAACGCGCACTTCTGCAACTTTCTCAACCTCTTCTTTCATTTCTTCGACCATAACTCTCCGTTTGGTGACGCAATCTGCAAGCAGCGTTTCGATTTCACGCTTCTTGCTGAGGATAAAGTCCCCTGCAGCAGCGTGTTGCCTATCGTCAAGCTTTTTGAAGAAGTTAGATGGCTTGGACGCGTCGTGGGGATAGTAAGAGTTTGCCAGCTCAGTGATTTCGGTGGGTAGCTGGGTTTGGGGGATTGAGGCGTAAGAGGCCGAGCGGAGGGAGGAGAGGGCTAAGATGAGGTCTTGGTATGAAGCTATTGCCGCAAGCTCCAAGTCGGAAATCTAAGAATTAATTAGATAAGGTATGTTAGTAAAGAAAGCGGGGTCATACCAATGGAGCAAAATCCGTGCCACGATCTTGACTGGGTCCCTTGTTTCGCTGTCGAATAATCAGTTCATATACCTTACATATCGCATTCAGAGAAAACAAGTACCTCGACTGCTTTTGCTTGCCGCTCGGGAGCTGTCTCTCTTCTCTGTGGCTTATAGCCGTGCAAACGGTCCTCGTCATCCTTTCCTAACACGCTCTCCCTACTTTCAGGCCTGCCATTCCTATACGGCAATACAGCCCCTCTCCCCTCCTTCTCACGGTTTCTCTGCTCTAACCACCCTCTGGAAGAAATTGTTGGGCTCCCACTCTCCCAAATAGCCCCCAAGTCATCCGCCGCCCCCTCCTCCTCCTCATCTTGAAGCCTTCCATCCCCATCATCATCACCCTGGGAATCTTCAACATACTCCCCAGCATCATCGAACCCGCCCTCCTCGTCTCCGTCTTCATAATACTCATCCCCACTAGCATTTTCCCAAAGCCTCAATTCAGTATTAACCACCTTCTCTTTTCCACTCTTTCCCGAGTTCGACCTCGGCCGCTCATCGCCCCTCCAGGGAGCTGGCGAGCCACCGACGAGCGAGATTCCATTACCATCCTCGCATTTTATAGTACTCTCGTCGAGACTAGGAGTGTCCTCTTCGAAAACATCGTACTCACCGCCCTCGAAGATCTGGCGGAAGTCCGTGGACCGGACGGGGCGCGGGGTGTTTGATCGGGAGTCTGATTCCGCTTCGTAATATTCTTCCGTTACAGCGAGCTCGGCGGCTGTTACCTGTGCGGAGGGCACTGGCGGTGCTGAAGAAGCAAGAAGAGGAGGAGGTGGTGGTGAAGTGGGTGGTTGGCGGGACGCGTTGTTGTTCTTGAAGGAGGGGCGGGAGCGGGAGCTTATGAAGTTTGAAACGCCGGGAGAGCTGCGGCGGTTGTTCAGAATTGAGGAATAGGATGGCAGACTACTTGTGGAGCTTGGTCTGCTCATTGTGATAGTGGGAGATGGGATAATACAATGAAAGCGGTTGGTGGGATGGTTCGTTGTGCTTAAAGTTGTCCAAGATGGCGGATGGCAACTCAGTTATCGATAAGGCTCATTCGACGTCACTCGAAATAAAGACCCCGGTTACGATAAGAGCTTTTGACCACTACCGCTATGAATCCCAGGTTGGGAGTAGAGAAGGTGATGCCTCCTGTCAATTAGTGGAGTAAAGCAAGTGCTGTCAACCTTAACTGTACGAACCAGGTTCCTGTAGCTCTGGTCCTTTGCATCCATACAGTGAATGGATGCGCGAGGATCGCAAAATCATCTACAACCACTGCGTAGGTATCTTGTAGGTTGAAAAATCTCTCTTACGGGATTATTTTCATTCAATTGCGCAAGCACATTATCGAATATCTAGTGTACAATAAAATAGGGGGAAAATAAAATTCGCTTGATGAATAAAGAAATGAACTCCGCCCGGCCTATCCCTACCTCAAACAAAAAAGAGAGACTTGTATGATAGTGTTAGAATCGTAGGCGAGGAGGGGCAAAACTAATTAAGGCCTCTCTTTTCGCTCTCGGAGTAGAAAATGACCATACGCCAGACTTTCTTGACCAGAGTTTCCGCATCTTCGTCGAGCGCCTATTGTGGGATTAGATGAATGTAAATAAATTTGGGGAATTATATAGTACCATTTCTAGCTCCTTCACCAGATCTTCCGCAGTACCACGTTTTCGGATATGCTCCAGAACAAAGTTAATGAGCTCTTGTTCTTGAACTCCAAGATACTGGAAAACGTTAATACCTAAATGTAAGTGCAATAGAAGGGGAAAGAAGTTACTTACTTCAACAATCTTCTTCTCCACGAATGGCTGTAACTTTTCATTAAGAATTGCTTCATCGATATGATCCCACTGCAACTTCCATTCGAATAAGCCCTTTCGGTCGCTTGGGATCTCTTGAGCCAGCTGCCTAACAAGCTTCTCCCTAGTCTCCTCGTCCATAACACTAGAAGAGTCGTATTGTATAGGCACAAGGACACGCTTGGTTTTCGATTCGTCTTCTTCCTCGTCTTCCAGCATCCCTTCAACTTCGGCAGCTGTCTTCCTTCTAGGTCCCTGTTGCTCTTGCTTCTTGCTTGCGGCCGCACCCAAAGCTAACTTAAATTTCTGTGGTTCCTTGATCTGAGCTGCCTTCTCCATTTCTTCGGCCTGTCTAGCTAAGAAGCTATCCGCCATAGATTCGGCGGCTCGCTTTTTGTCGATGTCCATCTCAGCCTGTCGAGTCTCTGCTTGCCGATCCCTTTCGTCCATCTCAATCTCCCTATTCCGGAACGCTGCCCTGTTGCGAATCCATATAGATCTATCAGCGTAATATTCCTCATTTTTCTTTTCTGCCTCAACATCATCGTCCCATTCTGCCAACCGTTTGCCCATAGCTGTAGTATCCTGTTTCTCTCTCCCATCGTCCTCCTGATCTCTAGCTTGCTCACGCTCTAGAGCGGAGGTCCTTGCTCTTTCACGATTAAGCCAGCGCCGTTCGTGGTCTAAGAATGTCTTCTCCTGATCTGCCTTCTTTTTCGCTTTTCTGCGCTTTTCCAGCTCCTCATCAGATGCGTCAGAATCTTCTTCCTCCTTGCTGTAGGAGAGCCCATTTGTACCACCGTTGACGAATGCGACCCCCTTATGATAATCCCTAGGAAGTTGACTGCCGGAAGACGGACCAGTTGGGATTTTCGTCGAAGTGCCTGGGGCCCCCGAGTGATCCCGCAATCTTGAAGGCCCAATTGGGATAGCATTCGCTCCGCCTGATGGCCCCGTAGGTGCTAACGGGGGTGGGGATGATGCAAGACGGTTTACCCTGGGTCCGTGATTCCTGTCCCGCTCCATTTTTTCTATTTCTTCTTCCCTCTTAAGACGTTCAAGGTCTCTACGATTCGAGCGTTCTCGGAAAGCTGCAATCTCCTTGGCCACCATATCACGCATATCTGCTGGAATATCACTCAATTCATCATCTGCCGAAAGGGGTATGGTCACAATTTCAGGTTGCGGGGCTGCATCGACACCGTCTGGAGCTGGTGTTTCGGAGTTCTTCTCGGGCACAGGAGTTTTGGAGCTTTCGGTGGTCTTGGGTACTCGTTTAGAAGGATCCTTGTATTCAATTAGCGTGGTTGCGAGAGTAGCCCTAGCTGACTCTCGCCGGTTCTTTAATTGTTGAGGATCCACCCGCTCTTCGCAATTTTCAATGTAGGTCACAGAATTATCATCGATGACCACCTATGGGAAGTGTTAGTGAACAAACAAGACTGCATCTAGGGGAAGATCGGGGTTGGATACCATCAGCTTCTTAGGTTCCGAGTGCTCATCAACAGCAGGTATCTCTAGGCCCTTGAGAGTCTCAATAGCGCATCCAAGACCTTCAGGATCCTCGTATTCAGCAAATCCGAACTTGCAAAGTTCCCCCTTCTCATTTGTGGCTCGAGTCCATTTTTTGAGCGGCGCGACAGACTAGAGAGGAGCAGTGGTCAGTGCCAGACTCTTGGTTAGACTTTACTTTTTAGAGACCATAACGATCTACCTTCAAAATCCTCTCTAGCCACTCATCGTCTAGATCCCTCGGTATAGAACCAACAAATACCGTCTTGAGTTGTTCCTCCACACTTGGTGGCGCTAGATCCGCAGCAGCATCCCTTGAAAAGCTCTGTGAAGACCCAGCCCCGGACTTGGATGTACTTGAAGAGGACGGAACGGGATTTTGCCGCGTCACGGATGTGCCGAGTCTGATAATTGGCGCGTTGAAGTTAATATTCGGTAAATTTGCTGGCGGGACAAATCCTGGCATTCCTGGCCGAGCAGGCATATTGGCCTGAGCCGTCCCCGGAGGGACACCACTAACACCAGGAGGGGGGGGAAGACCAGGTGCGCCCGGAGGACCGGTTCCGGGAGGCATTCCAAAGCCCGGAGGCATGCCCATCCCAGAGACTCCAGGAATTCCTGGGAAGCCAGGCGGCATTGTGGGCCGGCCGAAAGGTTCTATCGAGAGTCAGCAAGAGAAACGCGCAAATGAAGGAAAATTCTTACGCCCGTACGGATACATGGTCCGCGAAGTATTCGTAAATTGGGATAAGAAATGGTCAGGAGTAATAGAAGTACAAATGTCTTGCGGTTGACGACTATAACTGCGAGTGGTGGTGGGGTGGTGGTGGTGGTGGTGTTGAGAGGATGAAAGAGCAAAAGAAAGCTTGTCGTGTTAAGGCTGGGTGAAAGAAGAGGTAAAATCCCAATATTTCTCAGAGTAAACTCAAAGGGTGAGAAAGCGATTACTAAGCACTCATATTTTGGATTTTTGGATGATTTTGTTTCCGCAACCAGACTTTAACTTATTCCTTCCCATTTCCGGTGCAACACCATTCGCGCGCCCACTCCCCTCAATACCATGGAGATCCGTCAGATGGCCCGGGCAGCCTCCTGCGCCCGGCCTCTTGCTTCCTCCTATCGCATTAATCCTATCCCCCGAACCGTTCTCCGGACATTCGCATATTCTGCTGCGCGATTCGAGGACAAAAAGACGGAAACCGGGCTATCGACCCCCACCACCGCTCAGACACCTGGTGTTGCTGCTACCACTACCACTTCTACTCCCGAAACCACTACCCGCAGCGAAGAGCCTGATAAATCCCCTACACTAGCACAATCAGTCTTGGAGAGATTCTTCCACGTTGCTGGTGCAACACCTTCGCAACCGCCTTCACAACGTTCCTTCAACCGGGGCAGCATCCTTCCGACAGATCTTGTTAGTCGCAATCCATCGAGTGCCATCAACGTCCCACCTATCTCTGCCCCTTCGAAAGAACTCCCTAGGACTGGGCCGACGGCCGGTAGAACGGTCGAAGTTACCAGCGATCTTTCATCAGCCTTCACGAGATTACGAACGATAATTGCCCAGAATAAGCTCAGAATCGACCAACGAGAGCAGAGGTTTCATGTTCGACCTTCTCTGAAACGCAAGAGGCTGAAGAGTTTACGGCATAGGAAGAGGTTCAAAGACGCATTCAAAAGATTGGTTGGAATTGCTATGGACATGAAGCGAAAGGGAATATAGTGCTTTGGGCTTGGCCCTGAATGGAAGGCGCGTTTAGTTTTTGCTACAGTAGTTTATATCTTGGGGATAGATTAACTCAAGGGAGGTTTTTGGGATGTCGCTGTCAGTCATCAACGGTCAGAAAGTGGCCAATAGTGCTGGTTTGGATCTTTTTAGCTGGCAGAAAGAGGCTACTCGTATGATATTCTCACTAGTATATATTTATTTCTCTCTTCCCTTCCCCTTTTCTAGCCACTACAAGTAAATAGTTTTGATACTCTGTTCAAAGCCCTGGGCATTTGCTGCTGTATTCTAGCACTACTCATACTCGACCACTAGTGATGATCCTGTTCCTTGCATTCTTCACTGGATGGTAAATATAGTCAAATACAACTGGAGCAGGGTAGTTGGGCTGTGCTCTGCCAGGTACGGTGAGGTCAAGCCAGAAAAAAATGGATATAATGGACATCTTCCCCTGCCAGCAAAAATATTTTATTTTATCGCGGTCGCAGTCTCGCTTGCTGAGCCTCACTTCTCAACGTTGCCCACTTCTCCTTTCCATGAACCGATCCTTGATGTTGTCCCCTTTTATTTGATTTTTCATTCGTTTTCCCTGTCTCGTGGTTTAATATTCCTGTTTGCCTTTACTATTTCTTTCTTGGGAGGTTGTCGTTCCTTCTAGCATTTGATTCCTCCTCCCCTCTCACTTTACAATCACTATCCAGAAGCACGGAACTGAACTATGGCTCGTCTGGGAAGGTTAGGCTTCCTGGGACTTGCCGTCCTATTCCACTTGATTTACATATATTCGATATTCGACATATATTTTGTTTCCCCAATTGTTCATGGCATGCAACAACACCGCGTTGATGCCCCGGCACCAGCGAAAAGACTGTTCTTGATTGTTGGTATGCATATTTGCCTCCTGAATGAGTTTTCGGGGGTCCAACCTCAACTCTGTGCGAGTATATTACCTCCTAGTTCACAGCTAAATTCTAATCTAGGCGATGGTCTTCGCGCCGACAAATGTTTCCAATCCCATGACGACCCGGACTACCCTTCGGAAAACCGCTATCTCGCCCCTTTCATCCGATCCAAGGTTCTGAACGATGCTACCTTCGGTGTTTCTCATACCCGTGTACCTACTGAATCCCGACCAGGACACGTAGCGCTTATTGCCGGATTATATGAGGATGTCTCTGCCGTCACAACTGGTTGGAAGCTTAACCCGGTGAATTTCGACTCGGTTTTCAATGAGAGTCGGCATACTTGGTCCTGGGGATCACCAGATATCCTGCCAATGTTTAAGCACGGAGCTAGCGATGAGAGTAGAGTGGACGCATTTTCGTACGACGAAGAGATGGAGGACTTTACGGCTGGTACGATGTTATTGAGGCTTATAAGCTTTGGTTGGAGTAAAGCTAACACTTGCTCGGAGTTAAGATTCGACTAATCTTGATATCTGGGTTTTCGATCGCGTCAAGGAGCTATTCGAATCAGCTGCGCACAATGACCATCTCAATGCGATGCTTCGACAGGACAAGGTTGTCTTTTTCCTTCATCTCCTTGGGTTGGATACTGCCGGTCATTCCTACAGACCATACTCGGCCGAATATCTCCGAAATATCAAGGTTGTCGATGAAGGAGTTCAGCAGATCCATAAGCTTGTTAACGACTTTTATGGAAACGATGATAAAACAGCATGGATATTCACCGCCGACCACGGCATGAGCGATTGGGGATCTCACGGAGATGGGCATCCAGATAACACCCGCACTCCTCTTGTTGCATGGGGTGCCGGTGTCAAGAAACCGGTAGCGTCCAAGGTACTCGAGGCGACAGGTCATGAAGATGGTTTTTCTGGTGATTGGGGGCTAGGCGCTGTACGAAGAGTAGATGTCGCACAAGCCGACGTGGCTGCGCTAATGGCCTATCTCGTCGGATTGAACTTTCCAGTCAATTCTGTTGGAGAACTTCCATTAGAATACCTTGATGCAAATGTCTCTGTGAAAGCAGAGGCATCCTTGGCGAATGCAAGGCAAATTCTTGAAATGTACAGGGTCAAAGAAGGTTAGTTCGGTTCCTATCCCGTCCTCCTTCATGGGAGATAGATTTACGAGGCGAATGATGGTTCATGATGGTAGTATGGAGCGACCGTTACTAATTTTAACAGAGCAGAAAAAGTTCACAACACTACGATACACCGCTTTTGTGCCCCTGGGCGAGGGTGAGCAATCTCTCGAAAGCCGTTTGGCGGAAATCCGGGGACTTATCGATAGCGGATCACATGAAAGGGCTATTGAAAAGTGTGTAGAGTTAATCAAGGCTGGTCTAGAAGGCCTTCGATACCTCCAAACGTGAGCCACATACCCCCTACGTGAAAAGACTAAAGATAGCTAAATAACCTAGATATGATTGGCTTTTTCTACGGAACCTAGTCACTGCGGGGTATCTGGGATGGATTGCATTTTCGCTCACAACAGTTATTGACCTGCATGTACTCCACGGAAGAATCGAGCCCGTCCGAACTACTGGGAGCTATATATTCTTCATTTCCTGTCTCGTAGCCATTTACTCCATCCTTATGATCCAAAAATCTTCCTGGACATATTATGCATATGCCTTTTTCCCGGTGATGTTCTGGGAGGAGGTATATACGAGGAAAGCCTCGATTGCAGAAGGGACGAGACAGCTTGTTGCGCACCTGGACTCATGGAGCGCATATATAGGCTTGGGCGCCAAAATAGTCGGGTTTCTTGCGTTACTAGAAGCTATGGTAGAGTTCCTCTCTTCCCTTTGATCAAGGGGTGTGGAGTTAGGTGCGAGGATTGGGACTAATGCGTTCTAAAAGGTATATGGATACTTTCGTCGTGAGGTTTTTACGGGATGCTTCCTCCTTGCGACTATCTGGCCCCTGTTCTATGGGTCCAGCTTTCTCCGAAAGAACAAGTTATTGGTCGTGAGTTGGATGGTATGCTGTATCTTGATGAGTACTTTTACCCTGCTACCCGTCATCAAGCAGGAAAGTGAGAGTTTGATGTGCGTCTATTCTTACGAAACGGGAAGGATGTTTGCGTATTATCAGGTGCTAACTGCAAGTAGATTGCTAGGAGGGTTTTTCATGTTTTCCTTGGGGTTGCTTTACATGATGTTCGGAGAGGCTGTTGCCAATGGTAGTGATGGGGCTCAAGTAGCCAGAAGTCAAGATTGGGTATCAAAATCCATTTTAGGATTACAGGTCTGTTGCATCGCCCCCAGGCAATTTAGGCGAAATTGGAATGCCGGTACTTGATAGATACTAACTATGGGTACAAAGCTTGGGCTGATTGGGCTCTCCATGTTTGTGACGAGATCCAGCGTCAGATCTCTGCAAGCGAAACTAGGTCTTCCCCTCGGGAACCAAGCTGTGGGGTGGCTTGTGCTCGGTTAGTTTGAATCCCTCCCCGCATTGCGTATCGCCGCCCCCGTGCCCTACTTACTAAGTTTCCTAAAAACCATAGTCCTCTCGATTGCTTGCCCGTTCCTGCATGGAATCCGACCCCAGGGTCATTACTTCCATAGGCTAATGGTCATTTTCCTCACCTTCTCACCCATATTTGTAATCCTTACCATCTCGTATGAGGGGCTGTTCTACGTGATGTTTTGCCTTACGTTGGTTGCTTGGGTCCGCTTGGAGCACAAAATCCACCTGCACTCGTACCGAAAGCTGCCGAAGTCTCCGGGTTCTCGCGAAGGGGAAACGAAAGATGCATCGCCTGGGCCGGATGAAACACTCAAGAAAAGTTCAACGGCTTCCACAACCGGGCCACAGACCCCGCACCCCCCAAAATGGAGAGAACTAACCCTTGCTGATGCAAGGATTGCACTGTTTTTCTTCTTTTTGATTCAGGTGGCGTTCTTCGGAACTGGCAACGTTGCTTCGTTGTCATCTTTCTCTCTAGACAGTGTATATCGCCTTATACCAGTGTTCAATCCACTCGCAATGGGGGCACTTCTGGTCTTAAAGCTGATGGTCCCGTTTGCGGTGATCTCAGCGAACCTTGGGATACTGAACAGGAGGATAGGAGTGGCGCCAAGCTCTCTGTTCATGATAGTCATGGCTATCTCAGATGTCCTAACACTCAACTTCTTCTATATGGTTCGGGATGAAGGGAGCTGGTTGGACATTGGTACGACTATCAGCCATTTCTGCATATCGAGCCTGTTGGGGGTCTTCGTCTCCGCATTAGAATTCGTGAGCGAGGTTTTTGTTGGGGGGGTGAGCATGGAGGGCAGGACTCCCATGCCCTCCTCCCCTTCTCCCTTGAAGGGTGGTGTGAGTGTGCAGAATGGGAAACCTACGAGAGGCTCGAACGCAAAGGCTGCTAACGGGGCCTCTTGAGGGCGGCTAGAAGGGGGGGATAAGGGAAAAGCAACATTTTATTGGGGAAAGGCTTTATCTATCATGCCTAGTGTGTAATTTTAGACGTGATAATATTATCATATTATAGTTACGGTGGTAGCGATACTTTTTTTTCCCCTATCTCCCCCACCTCAATCCAGTGTATGTATGTGTGCCAGGGAGCACCCTCTGCACCTCTCCCCCTAGGCATTACCCACGAATAGAAAGTAGAAGTAACAGATGGTACAATACGACACGATAGGTACATGTCCCAAGCATATTGAACCCGAATATTTGAGTCCGAATTCAGTACGGGGTCACAGAAATCTGCCACACTAATTTTTACCCCCTGTGTTCGGGTTCAATATGTGTCGGACGTGCAGAAGATCCAACCCTATCCCCTTCTTCCTTTCCCTCCTCTTCCTATTTGTATCATGATATCATACCTGTAATAAATCGAACCCCTAAATATCCGAGGAAGCCCCACCCTTCTCGCCCTGAGATGGCCAGGATCTAGGATCCTACCGGTACTTGTAGCGTAGTACGAGTCGCACGAATGGCAGCGGCCCATCATGACATTAAATTTTTGCTTTTGTCCAGCACCCAGACTTTCACATGCGAAAAAGTAAACGCATAGCACGACATCAGGGGAAGGAGAAGCCGTCGCCGTCGCCCCAAAAGATGAGGTGAAATAAAGCACGGGCGGGGTAGGGCACGGCACCAGTGCTCGAATGCGGTACCGGTAGTGTGTACAGTATATCATACGAGTACGAGTACCTGAGCTATGATCTCGTAGCCGATCAAAGATCACGGAGATCCTGCGAGTATGATACTGTACTTTACAGGGCAGAGTAGAGTAGAGAGTGCCGGTGCAGTATTCGTATGATACATACCCCAATACTGTGCGAGAAGATTGTGTTGGCCTATTCTCTTCTTAGTTAATTTCTGTGCTTTTCTGATTGCCTCTTTCCTTCCTTCCTTCCTTCCTTCTCCCTTGAGGAGAAGAGGCAGGATACCGGTACCGGTACCCTTTCGTCCGTTACTGCAAACTCCGAGTTGACTACGGTATGATAGCCTGTGTGATGTGTCATGAGGGTTTGTCTCGCTTTTGTCGTTTTTGTCTTTGGGAACGGACTGTCGGGTTCTTTTCACATGTTTTTTTTGTCGTTGTTTGGATGGATGGTCAGGTCAGGTGGTGGAGTACAGTATCTGGGTTTGGGTTTGGTAGCGTCGCGTATGATATGGTAGTCTGGGATAGGTGGGGATCACG
>Ga0307510_10007152_pt1 | contig 13288 bp, 15 predicted proteins | sample 12_EM_MG_FD_207224 | JGI IMG/M metagenome (GOLD analysis project Ga0307510, IMG submission 207224) | Populus trichocarpa ectomycorrhiza microbial communities from riparian zone in the Pacific Northwest, United States - 12_EM | ecosystem: Host-associated > Plants > Roots > Unclassified | place... | reverse complement strand
ACTGAAATAAATTTATAATAAATAAATAACAAGAAAAAATAAATTCAATTAAAAAAATTCATATGAAAAAAAAAGTTGTGATTGCTAAAAATTAAAAATCCTATAAATAAATCTACTAAAAATTGATCTTGTATGAAAAAAAATCCCACAACAATATTCATATAATTATTCCAAACAAAAAAATTAAAAATAAAATAAAAAAACAAATATAGTGAAAAAACATGAAAAAAAAAATCTAACCTTAATATAGTTGCAAGTGAAGCTAAAAGGAGGGAAAAAACAAATTTATTAAGCATATTAATTAAAAAAAACTAAGAAAAAAAAAAGAAAAAATGAGAAGAATACATACCTGAACATAGAGGAGAAGAGAAGGAGTTGAGGAGAAAGAAATAGATATTAATGCTTTTTTACATTTGGGGAAGAAGAAGAAGAAGAAGAATAAGCAAAAGAAAAAAAAAGGAGCCCCGTCTGTTGTGAAATCAGGACTCCAGACTTTTTACCGAGGCGTTTTATCAACGGATAATGAAGTATTAATATTTTGAATCATTCCGTCTGTAATATTTAATTTAAAATTTCAATTCAATAAAATTTTTTAGAAACCGTCAAATATCACCGACGACTTTTCCATCCGTCGGTGATTCCGTCTATAATATTTAATTTAAAATTTTAATTTAATCAAAAATTTTCAGAAAATCATCAAATAATACGAATGACTTTTCAATCCATTGGTGATTTTGTTTGTAAAGAACAATAATTAAAAGTGCAATTGGGAAGTAAGCAGTTCAAGAGCTATCTAGAAAATACCGACAGAATTTTCCGTTAGTGATTTCCCTTGTAATTGATATGGTGAACAATGTTCACAATTTATCAATGATTTTACCGACGGAATGGTATAAATGACACGTCATTGTTTTTTTTTTGTTTTTTTTAAATTATTTTTTCCCACTGTAATTCTCTTGGTATATACCAAGAAAATATCCCCGTCGGTAAAATCCATCCGAAATTTACCAATAAAAATATTCCCTCGGTATTTTCGTTTGTATTCATCAATTAATTTTCTAGTAGTGGATTGTTTTTCAAAGTATTTTTTTGTTTAAAAATAAATCATAATAATATTTTTTTATTTTTAAAAATTTATTTTGATATCAACACATTAAAACAATCTAAAAAAATAAAAAAATTAATTTAAAACAAAAAAATATTTTAATTTTTTTTTAAGAGCACCCATGACCCAGCTGCTAAGACAAACTGTTGAAAAAAAAGTCTTCAGTAGTATCCAAAATTTCTGCAGTTTTCCATCATCCAGTTTTACACTTACTATTTATCATTTATCTTTTCGATCGAATTGTTCTTTCACCGTACTTCCAACCACAACGCTACCAAAACACTTGAGAAAAGTGAAGAATATCATAGAATAAGTATATGTTTGGTGATTTAGCAAAAATAATGTTTAATTGAAAAAACAATAATTTCATTTTTAAAAATATTTTTTAATAAACTTAGAGACATCTCAAAACATAAAAAAAATATTATGAATTTAAAATCTAAATTATGAATTAGATGGATTATCATTAGTTGACTTGTGTTTATTAAAATGAGATGCGTAAATTGATATTTCTTAAATTATATTATTTTTAATTTTTTTTAAATTAAATCAGATTTTAACACAGTTGACTTACTTAGTCTTAAATTTCACTCTTATTTTTTAGAACTCGTTCCCAGTCACAAGCACTGAGTTCGAGTTGATTCACCAACCGGATCCGAAATTAATAACGATCCTTTCAGTCCACCACAACATGTGGGTTTTAAGAATCACGATTCAAGGCCCATCAATAAAACATTGGGGCGATATCAAATCCTACGGCTCCAACACACCCACGTGCCACAATCACAACGGTACAGTAAAAAAATTTGGATTTGCCGCGCTCGAAGTCAAACGAGGGAATCAAAAGTAAAATGAAAAACACTAGTTTAGCTTCCGATTTTGTCATTCCACCAACTCTAGGCTCGGACTCACTCCGAACCTAAATCCTCTGTCACACGCTCTCTTCCTTGTCTCTGTTCCCGATATTTTTATTTTATTTTATAGATTAAAAAAAAAACAGCTTTGATCTTATTGGATTTTATTTCTCAATTTGCACTAAATGACAAATAAATAAAAACCCTATATTCATTCCCTCCGTGTGATCTTACTCGACACCAAACCTCCACCGTTAGATCATCCATCCATACATGGCAATACCAAAAACTAAAGCTTGCCAAAACATTTTCCATGCCAATTTGTTTTGTATCCTCTCTCCCTTTCTTTTTCTGCCAGTTGGTTTCCTTTCTTTTGTTTGCTTTTGCCAAGTAAACATGTTTTTGTGATCAAAGATTAGCATTTTGAAATAAAGTTCTCTTTATGCAGAGAGCCTTCTGAGTTTTCACTGTCGGGCTCCTTGCTGTGTTCTTGGTGTGTGTGTTCACTGTCGGGCTCCTTGCTGTGTTCTTGGTGTGTGAAATTTTCCTAGAAAATTTTACTGTTTTACTCTTGTTTAAATGTTTGAATCTAGCTCAAAGTTTGAATCTTTTTGGTGATTTAAGCATAGTAGCATACCCTCCTTTGATTATTCCTTGTTTCCCTCTCTCTATATTTATTTATTAGTTGAAAGTGACCCCCCTTCCGTGGTTCTCTCTCTCTCCCCATTATAAGTTTGTTTGCGAGGATACGCATTATTTTGTGCCATGGAAAATAAATTAAAATAAAAGAAGTTTTATTTTAATTTTTTATTTTTCTTGGACTAGATTTGGGCAGTGTATTTAAGGTGGGATCCAGTGGTTATTTATGAATTTGGACTTATGGGGTACCCTTGAAAATAAATGTTTTCACATGCAGACACCAAAGGCCATAGCCACTGCAAGCACTGCATAGAACAAATCATAAAGTCTAGATTATTTTTTTTGGTCCTTTTTAGAAAGCAAGATTTTGATCCAGTGCATGCATGTGTTATATGTAATAGATCTCTGAGGAAAGATTCAGTGTAGTTGCTGTTTGATCAAATCCATCAAGTACTAATGTCAGTTTTGGAGAGATCATCGTCGACATCAACTCCTGTTAGAGAGATTGATCCCTTATTGAAGGATTTAAATGAGAAGAAGCTGAGTTTTAGGAAAAATGTTGTTTCTTTGGCTGCTGAGTTAAAGGGTGTGCGTAACCGCCTTGCATCTCAAGAGCAATCATTTGCTAAAGAAACAGAAACTAGACAGGTTGGTGATTTCTGGGTTTGGCTTCTTTTTGTATGGTTTTCGAGCTCTTTAGATTTTCTTTCTTTTTGGTTGTGGGGTCATGAGGGTTTTATTTATTCTTCGAGTTAATTAGTCAGTGTATGTGTGTTTCTGGGTTCTTCACAGGAGACGGTGCTTGTTTGTGTCTTGGTTTTTTACAGGAAGCAGAAAATAAAGCAAAAATCATGGAAGAGGAGATTAGCAGATTGCAGGAGAGAATGGAAGAGAGAAATGGCCAGCTTCTGGCTTCAGCTTCTACTGCTGATAAGGTCCCACTCAATGTCCCTCCTTTGGACTTTACCTTTTACTGGCCTTTGACTTTTGTGTAGTTCTGCTTTTTGTTTGATGATTTGAAATTCAAACATGATTGCTAATGATGTTCGAGTTATTTGTTATACGGACTAAGTTTATCTAGGGCTGTGCTTTGTGTTTTTTTCTGTGCATCTTAACACGTAACCCACATATCAGATCTTCATCCTTTTGGATGCCTCCTGACCTTTTGGCTTTTTCTATTTGTTTTTCGGGTGGAGCCTTTAGGAGGAAAGGTCGCCAGGGTGTTCTGATTTTACATTGTTGCCCCCCCATTGTTATTTATTAGCTTGAATGCTTTAAGATATCCTTCTCTTTTGTTGTTGCCGCCCACTCGACGTCTTAGGTTTTTACTTTGCACAATTATGGGTTGTATTAGAAAGGTGGTCTAAACAGTTCCTGCAATATCTTTAGGATGGTCTAAAGACAAAGTGCTTAGTTTTGTTAGTGTTCAAATTATCATTTAGTTTAGCTACCACTTTCTTTGGGCTGTGCATTGATCGCTGCATAAGAAACTTTAATTGACAATGAAATTTAAAGAAAACATGAAGATTTCATATTTAATTATTGGGAGTATAGTTGAACAATAAATGAAATATCTCATTAGCAAATATGAAGGTGATGGTCACTCTTGTAATCATTAAATTATCCCTAGATCGAGGTTATGGTTTCTCTTAATTATACCTGCCTCAATTATTTTGGTGATTTATTTCAAATAAATCCCAATTGAATGTCCATGCAAAATGGTGATGACTTCATACCAAGTAATATTGAGATTTGGGATCCCCTGCACATCAACACCATTACAGTGAAACTTTGAGAGACGAGTGGTAAGATCTCAGTACAAACCAATCAAGCTTGAGCTAGTCTTTTCTCTTCTTTTTGGCCCTCACCCCCCCCACCACTGTGGGAAAAGGAGGATGAGATAGCCTTTCGTGCATATTCAAGGTGTCATCTAGAAGCATAACATTCTTTAGATCCTTCCACTTTAATTGAAGACTTATAGGAGACAGTTGAAGTTTCTATATCTGATACCATTTCTAAGCATCCATCATCTTGTAATAAGTCAATCTTTAAGCAACCATTATTAATTTCTTCTATGTGGTTACCTTGCATGCATTTATTTAATGGTGCTCACTAAGTGAACAACATAGTATGCCACTTTTCAGAAAACACACTCACAGGAATCGATTTGTTTCTGACTGGATGAATCATTGAGGAATTGGAGTACATTAAAAAAGAGAGGAAAAACTATGTGCTTCTTGCTCAAGACAACCTTCTTTTAAATTCTACAACATGGTATCACGTTAGAAATTTCATGTATCGTAGAACTAGCATACATGTCTCCTTGATATTTGGATGAATTTTAAAGAACATTTAACGAGGAGATTTCTCGTTGGAAGTTCTGTAACTGTATGAGTTGCAACATAACCATCTCTTGATTATGAACACTTCCCACTTTAAATTTTATCATTTGCAAGCTTCTTGCTCATTGCAACATCAGTTTTTCTGACTTTCAATTTTTTTAATTGGTCACAGTACCTCACGGAGTTGGATCGTCTCAGATCACAACTTGCAGCCACCCAAGCAACTGCGGATGCAAGTGCTGCCTCAGCTCAGTCAGCACAGCTTCAATGTTTAGCACTTATAAAAGAATTGGATGCAAAGAATAGCTCGTTAAAAGAGCATGAAGAGCGTGTAACTAGGCTAGGAGAGCAACTAGATAACTTGCAGAAGGATCTTCAAGCTAGGGAATCTTCCCAAAAGCAACTGAAAGATGAAGTTACGAGAATTGAGCATGATATTATGAAAGCCATTTCCCAGGCAGGAGACAGTAAAGATTGTGAACTGAGGAAATTATTAGATGAAGTTTCTCCTAAAAACTTTGAGAAGATGAATAAACTTTTGGTTGTTAAGGATGAAGAAATAACCAAACTGAAAGATGAAATAAGAGTTATGTCTGCTCACTGGAAGCTTAAAACCAAGGAATTAGAATCACAGGTGCATCCATCTTTAGTCCCCTCTATTACCATTTAAAGTCTATTTTCATTTAAGGTCCTTGGACTTTGTGATTTATGAGATCTAGCCTGTTTGTTGGCAGTTAGAGAAACAGCGACGAGCTGATCAGGAATTGAAGAAGAGGGTGTTGAAGTTGGAATTCTGTCTTAAGGAAGCTCGTGCTCAGACACGGAAGCTCCAGAGGGTAATGTTTTTTGTCATCTACCCTTTTTTTCCAAACAGGATCATGGCTGCATTGACTGCGGTGAATAAGACTTCCTCCTGTGCACTGTCAGCTTTACCTTAACATTTTGCATAGCAGATGAGTCATGCTTGAAAATCGTTCAGATGCCTCTCAGCAATATCTAGCTTTTTCATCAACTAGGTGAACGGTAGACCACATCAGTCCCTTGTGTTGTGCAATTAGCTGAATTGTGGCATGTTGAGTCATTTAGGTTCTAATCAATTGAATGGCCCACAGGATTATATTTCTGGGTGGTTGTTTTTGTGCTCTTCAATTCTAGCACAAAAGCACAAAATTTGTGTTGATGTTAGATGCGTCCCTTTTCTTCTGTTGTTTTTTGGTGGCCATGCTCTTCCAACTAGCTGAAGTTATTTTCGCTGCCAGATTGCAATTTCATGTACTATTAATTGATTGTTTCTATTCATCATACAGATGGGAGAGCGAAGGGATAAAGCTATTAAAGAACTCCGAGACCAGTTAGCAGCTAAGAAGCAGGCTATATCTGAAGCAAATAATGATAAGCAAAATTTCTGGGAGACATCTAGCTTCAAGGTTGTAGTTTCCATGTCAATGTTGATCTTGGTTGTTTTCTCCAAGCGATGAAATAAGAGGGTTGATTGATGTACATGTCTTGTTATCACAAGTTTCGGGGAGCTTTAGAAGCCATTTAGATTGTAGAAATAGCCTTTCTGTTCTCGCTAGAACTATATTTCTCTAGTAATCTTGTACGTTTTAAATCTTTGTACAGCCATTTGGCTTCCATACCTGAACCCATCACTTAAAAAAAGATGAAGTCTTCTATGCTGTTGATTTTACTAGCTGGATGGCATGATAATGACCTGCGATGTGCAAACTCTGCTATCAATTTTTTTCTAGGGTTCTCTTGCGGTTGTAGTGGACTGGGACATTGTTAATATGGCGGGGACCGGAGAGATTATGCTACCAACAGCTTGCCGACGCTGTGCCCACGCTGAAGTCAAATGTTTGGTGAAACAGTACATATTTAAACTCAATGATTCGCTAATAAAATTGGCATCCAATGCGATAGGGTTTCATCGTATGGTTTTCACTAAACATGTTAGCCGTTAGGAGATGCTATTACAAAACCTGCATCCATCTCCTAGCATGATTCAGATTCTGGTAGGGTTCACCTTTGTAGTTTTGTCCAGGAAACATGGACATCATTTTTTCTCTCTGGAATGGAAATTAAATGATTAGAGCATCTAAACAAATATGTTAGCATGTTTAAATTTGGTGTTTGTCAATGAAGTCACTGGGTGATTTTGACATCTAAACAGATATAGAGTTTGCTAAAATAAGCGATCCTCTTTGTGAATTATTTAACTAGATTAATCAGAATCTCCAAACTACGTTGTGAAAATATACAGGAACAAAATTGGTATTGAACAACTACTATCCAACCTCATTACCCTTCACTACTAGCAGCCTAATATTAAACATGTAGAAATTGATTTGTACCTTCAGCAGTAAAAGTCTTTACATTCTGCGCAACCTCCGGCTGGCCAGAAAATGTTTGTCAGGATCTTGGTGTTGTAATTCATTCTTGTGGAACTTGCCTCCAGTTTCTTTACTATCAAAGATGATTCATCTGTACAGAACTTTGAAACTGCTGGAATTCGGAAGCATGAGCTTCCAATCCATTGGCGAGCATAAAGAAAATCTTTATTCTAGTTGTCTAGAATGATTGTTCTGGCAACAAATGATGTTACCAAAATGGCACAACCAATAAATGGCTGCAAAGTAGCTGACTTGGATGCTGAAGAGTTGAGAGCAGGAGGAGTATTGAAACCGAAACTTGAGGCAGGGTTGGTTGATGAGTTCAAAACTGATGGGGGGGCGCTGCAGAAATCAGAGTGTTAGTTTTTGGGTTATTGAACTTATACTGAAGAGTTACAAAGTCATGGAAGACTGAAGAATTACCCTGGCACACCGATCGCCGGTGGGGATGTTGCTGGATTTGCAGGTGATGTTGTCGCTGGATTTGCAGGTGAAGTTGTCGCTGGATTTGCAGGTGAAGTTGTGGTCGCTGGCAATGACGGAGTGGATGATGATGATGATGATGATGATGACGGATAAATGCAGGAACCAGTGCCTGTTTCAATGTTATGCAAGTCTGAGAAATAGTTTTGAATATTCAGAGCATTAATTTTAAGCACAATTCCACGTGTGTGGGTCAATTAGATTCTTACTTGGATTCACATTAACTGTAGTGGCAGTCCCTCCGAAATCACAGCTAGTTGCCACAGGATTCTTCTGATAATAGCTGTTGAATGCATACGAGGCATGGTTTTGAAGAGAGTTTGGATTGTAACAATTCCCACCCTGCTGGATCTGTGAACAATCAGCACCTCCCATTCCACATGCATAATCTAACGCTGACTGAAGTGCTGTGTCCATCACTCCGGACCTTGCAACACACCAGCTCTGTCCTGGAATTGCTGGAGCATTTGTCGTAGCAGGAGGTGCCACAGGATTTGTCACTGGTGCTGTGACTGGAACATTGCCTGCTGGGGCTGGATATGTTGTCACAGGACTTACAGGTTGTGCACCTGGAACTGTAATAGGTGCTGGTGTTGTGACTGGATTGGTAATTGGTGGTGGTGGATTGACAGAAGGGTTTGTAGGGGGAACATTGACAGGTGTGGTGTTGGGGAAAGGTAATGGAGTGGATACAGGATTGGTAGGTGTTACAGTGACTGGATTGGTAGCAGGGACAGTGACTATTGTTGGTGTTGGAGTATCTGGCAGGAGAGTGACGACAGGTGGAGTCGATCCAGGATTTGTTGGAAAAACTGTAGGTGGATTAATTATATCATCATGTAAAGTAGTTTTGAAGTTTCTCAAGATTTCTCTTCGAGATGAAGGAAAGATTTGTTCATGTTCCCTCTCCAGCTCTTTTTCCGCGAAATCTTCTACAGAAGATACTTCTGCATACAATCCAGCTACCTGACCTCTGATCTTAGTGTTTTCTAAAGATTTTGAAACCCTATCTCCAAATTCAGCTACTTCTTTTGCACCAGGAATAACAAGGCTCTTGATAATCATAACTATGGGAGCATCATTGGGAGAAAGTAGAGAAGTGGCAACTGCAACTTTTTGGATCATTGATTGAATAAACAAATCTTTCATGCCCAGTTCTACATCCATATCAAGACTGGTTTCTACAATGACAAAAGACGTAGTTCTCTTGATAAATCCCAAAATCCTACGGAGATCTTTTTCTTGTGTTCTATTCAAATTTTCTAAGAATGACAGAGAAAATGCTACTGAGACCTTAACTTCATTGTCAACATGAAAACTACTCAGGACAGAATGGATTGATTTCAAGGCGGATAAAAGCTTTGACAAGCCATTGTTGCCACTTACAATGATGCTACTGTACACATGGGGCAGAAAGGTCACTATTTGGGCCTTAAGCCAAGAAATGGCAGATGGTTTAGACTTTGTCAATTTCTCAACCAAGCTGTCATCTAAATAAAGATCGGCAGACACATTAAAGTTGGAAAGTGTACTCAAAACCCTGTGATCTGCAGCAAAAACTCGAATATGACTTGCAGAGACCTTGTTTAGCTCAAGAAATGATACTATTCTGCCAAGTGAAGCAGCTGAAGTGATTCCTCTGGCATTGTAGGAGAAACCCACAAAAGTTCCTATAACATAGAAACAAGAAATGATCCAAGTCAACAAAGCTTCAAAGAATTTGAGCTCATTCATGATTTCAAACAAACAAATACTATACATCTTCAAATAAGTGGGGCATGCTAAACTCTTCTTTGCGCTGAATTAAGAGAAAAAACAGTGTGAACAAGCAATAGCAGATAATTACCTGAAGAGCTAAGAGTGAGAAGAGACAAGAAGAATAAGAACAGCCCCTTTGAAGCTACTTTGGCCATCATAATCAGAGGTGTTTTCTGGGTTTCAGGAGAAGAACCCTATGGATTTTTAGTGAGATTCATACAATAGTAGTGCTTAAAAAACACAACGCTAATAGAATGAAGATAGGAGATATAGAAGGGGAAAAGCCAAAAGGTGTTGTGGATGAAAGGTTAGTAGAGAAGAGAGAGAGAAAGCAAAAGGATGATGACTAGGTTTACATGTAATGATAAAGGAAAGAGGTTACTGTCATGAAGGATTGGGCTAGAAAATGCTGTGTTCATCAACAGTAGAGAGAATCAAGTAGGCAGCCACTGCTTTTCTAGCTTCTTTATCTTTCCCAAAAACACAATTGGGCGCAAAATATAAAGCACCTTCCTTCACCCTAGGACAAATTCCATGAGATATGGCCACATGCACGTTACACAGTATAAATATACGCAAAGATGGCATGCCTTTGTCTACTTGTCCCAATAGGGTTTGCAAAATACAAGGATGGCAAGACATGCTCTCATATGCTGCCCTCATACACGCTTTGCTATGTTATGAATTACCACAGTAAAATGTTTCTCAATTCTCTCGAATCCATCAATATTTTGCATTGACCAACAACACTTACTTGTTTTATGTTACTGTTTTCTACTGACAGTTAACAAGCTTAAACTTTCTTCACCATCTGTTAAGATTCTTTTGTAGAAGTAGAACCTCCTAGCAGACAGCTAGCTTTTCAAAGGGTTATAGAAGACAGTGTCATTAACCCACCCAGTCAACTCGGGGCCCGACTCTTGAACTGGATCTCTATGAAGTATAAAAAAAGAATCTAGAACCAACAAGTGGGTTGAAAAAAATGCCTAAAGTTTAGTTGAGAATAACCAAAAGGAGAATGCACTGCTGCTGTCAGCATCCATTACCCTGTCTTAACAAATCCTCGAGGATTTGAAATTGGTTGGGCAGTGTACGAGGAGGATATCAAAGTCAGTTCTGGTTAGCTCACCAAGTTTCACAAAAAAAAAAAAAAAAACATAATTTATTTTATCTTAATTAAAAAGTGATGAAAAAATCAAGGGCCAAAAAGAGGCTTTGGATTTGGCCTCAACCTTCAACGAAGATGTTAATGATTTTTATTTGTCTAAGCCGACATTTTTTAGCAAGCATTGTTATTTTCTTGAAATAAAAGAGATGAATATAACGAAGATAGATATAACAATTTTCTCTTTACTTCTTGTTTTAAAAATCCATAAATTTATTTTAAAATTATCTTATATTATGTTTATGTTTTTGTCTCTTCAATTAAATATATATATATATATATATATTTTAATTTTTCCTGGTACACTAACCAACCGAATGTAAAGGAACAAATAAGCATACATTTACATAATTTGCATACATTTGTATATATAATAAAATTCCAAGCAGCAAAGTTGTCAAGTTAACCAAACTCGTCCCTCTACAACTAATTTGATTAATGGGGTCCCTCTACCTTACATTCCGCCCTTAATCCATAATGGTATCAAATTATCAATATTGACTTTGTCGTGGACGTGTGACACATGTACATTTTGAATAGAAAAAAAGCTTGTAAAAATAAAATTGATTTTCTTATTGTTTAATCATTTCTGTAGGCATTGAATTAAATAATCATTATTAACATCTTTCTGGATTGAGGATCCTAAATTGCAACCTAAATCTACGATAGATGGATCCCATTGATTAAATCAAAAATAGAAGGACCCAGTTGATCAAGTAAACATAGTAGAGGGACCGTGGGTGTAATTTACCTTGGTAACCAAACTATTAGTAGGGCCACTTTCCATGGGATATTCCATTGAGTAGGGACAGCCCATGTGGAACAATGTATTGTGCTTCTCTGCTTTTCAAGTTCTGAAGACTTCACAAGTACCTTTTCTGACTAGGTTACACTTCATAGCCGAAAGCGAGCACGGTCCTATTGGCGGTGATAAGGTTGATTCCATGGTTGTAAAACCTTACATGGCGGTTGGGCCCGGCCGACCTGCTCTGCTAGCTTGGGCTGGTTATACAAGGATTTACTCAAAATTGACATTGTTTTAAAACGATGCTGAATTGATGCGGTTTAACGGTTTAATAACTTTTTCGATGGAAAACAGAGATCCATGCATGAATCATGATTAAAAAGAAAAAGGAAGAGAAAAGAAAAGAGCTCTAAAATAGGTGCTGGTACTTTCAATATCTGATACGTGTGCTTTTTCTGATTTTGCGTTGTCAAATGGAGGATAAATCTGCCTACCATTATTCTCACATTTCGAGTCATTTACTGCTATAGAATCAGAGATTTAAGGTAAAGGGTGATACTTGATGACATTCATCATGTTGTGTGTGTCCACACCTTTTGGAACATCCCATGCTGATTTCTGGTCAGAGGGATAGAAAGTAGTGCATCTCATCTTTGAATTTCTTTCCATTCTCTTCCCAGCTGTAACTTTTGGGCATCCAATGAACATATTCTTCCACGATTAAAGAAGGGGAGAACAAAAGAGGATTTAAAGTCAATAAAAGCTGGTAGAGCAACGATCTTGCGTGGTGTAATTTGCTGGTCCAGAAGCAAGGAGCAGGTAGCAGGTAGTTCCTTAAAACTATAAATCGAGAGAGAGAGAGCCTTCAGTTTACCAACTAGACTGCAACATTTGATGCCATGACGAGTCACATTTACTGAAAGCAAAAGAACTAGATATGCTCTGTTAAAATAAAAGGCTGTAGAGAGATGCATATGTGAACTATAAACACTGGACAGCCTTACATGGCATCCACTTTGTGAACTTCAAATCCATGACATGAACTCTCATTTCCTTTGTTAGCGGCAATGGTACATCGGTTCTGCAGAGTTTTGCAACAACTTTGTTAGTCGTACACTGCACCGTCACAAGATGCTAGTTGTGAGTCATAACTAGCATCTATGTTCTACTTTAACAAACTGTGATTGGATATGCCTTCTTTCAATTCCTTTTACATGATTATCTAACCTATCCCCCCTAGAACATACAAGAAAAGAGTTATCGTCCTAAATAAGTAACCACTTGTAAGCAATTTATTCACACAACAAGCAAGTTGCTGAAGAAAGGATCCGAAACAATAGCTTCCTTAGCTGAATTATACTTGCTGAGACGCTTTTTGAACGAGCGCATATCTCTCTCATTTTTTGAAGAGCGATCCTGCAATCAAATCAATAGTAAGTGGATCAGACAAGTTAATCATCTCTAACCGTTACAGTTGAAATGGTTGTATTCAGATTAGAATGCAACAGAATTTGTGTTTCTTCTTTCGTGGGACTTGTTAGTTTTCCATATATGAAAATTCTTTTGCAGCCTTGTCTGCACTACACACTGTTAGGAGGTGCTTTTATTAAAAATTAAGGACAACAAACAGTGAAAGGAACAAAACGTGGAGAATTTGATAAATCAAGAATATAATTCATTTTCTAGTTTCTAGAAAAAGAGACACTTACAAAAGATTTCTTCAGGAGCAGTATGTCCACCAAGTATAGCAACCACAACACGTTTGTCTTGGGGAAGCTGTAGAAAATGAGACAAAACAGTCATA
>Ga0307510_10007151_pt1 | contig 13288 bp, 12 predicted proteins | sample 12_EM_MG_FD_207224 | JGI IMG/M metagenome (GOLD analysis project Ga0307510, IMG submission 207224) | Populus trichocarpa ectomycorrhiza microbial communities from riparian zone in the Pacific Northwest, United States - 12_EM | ecosystem: Host-associated > Plants > Roots > Unclassified | place... | reverse complement strand
ACAAACAGTAACAAATAAAGCTGCCTGCTTGTGAATTGAGGCGGCGATGCCTAACATTACTGATTCTGTTAGAAGCGTTGAAAGTAGAATTGTTGAATTTCAACAAAATAAATCATCAGCATTAGACTCTCCAGCAGTGATGGAGCTTGTTTCACTGGTTTCATCTAAACAAATTTCAAGAGTGATTCAAGCTGACCAATCTTCTAGCAAGCTCAAGTGCCAACCGTCTCTTCATTCTTTTGATAAGAAATAGAGCCAGATGCCCGATCAAAACATGTAAACAACAGCGTCTCAAAACCCAAGAGATTGAAACCAGCACAAATCTCTCAATTCAGCTCTGAATTGAAAACCCGTGCTTTTCTTATTGCTAAAAAAAACTTAAAGGAATCAAGGCAGTAATAACAATCAGCACTAGTTTATTTTTACTCAAAAATGTCACAGAAAGTGACTTGAAAATCAATAACACAATTCATATCAAATTTCTTATGCTTTCGCAACAATACAAACGAATTACTATATAACTACGTCTTCCTATCATATTCTTTACTGTGAGTTCCAGTGGAAATTTTAACATGAGCTACAACATTATCAACCATCACAGTGATTTTCTCTACAACAGACAACATCGCCAGAGTTATTCAGCTGAAAGTGTTTATATAGACCGGTGTATCACTCTGTTCATTCTAATTTTCAAACCCTAAATAGGAATACAACTCAATTTTCAGATTTGAACCTGCAATCATGGTGACTTAACATGGACATGGTCTCTTTAACTTGAAATTATCAGCCTATGAAATAGGCATCACTGTCACTTGAACGAGAGAAACGTTGCTAAATATGGTGGTATGCTCAGTTAATTAGTCAGAAAATGGCTGGGAGTCCATGCACAGATGCACCAACTTTCTTTGGTATTGTCCATAATATTCACCTACTGCAATGACATCTTCATTCTCTGGATTCAACCCTGGCAAGCCAACGAGAGTATCCTTGATTGAAGACCCTGATTCGTCATCTGAATTTCCTAAATTTGATATAAATTGTGCATGGCCTTCATGGCAAGCAAGTATGAACATGGCAGCTGTATCAGGTTGTTGTGTTTCCCGGAGTGCTGCTAGGGCATCTTGCAATGCACCAGCTGCAACATAAAGAATAAGAGCCCTGCATTGGCCCATTGCAAACATAAAGACGGGAACATGAGCAAATTGACGGGAACATTGCAAACGTCAAAACCAGAAAATGATAGTACCTCCAGATGTTGTGTTCGGCATGGAGGACATGGTTGGCCCATCTTAACAACACCCTAAGAAGTTACAATTTGCAAGTATGATTAGCATAGTTCAAAATTAGTTATACCTATGCAAATGTCTAGATGTGCAATGCAGACAAAATATAAGGGATTCTAGATGAGATTTGGGTTTGATTGATTAGAGATGCTTCACACAGCACATGCGCTATTGTTTACACATGCACAAGCAACCACATTGAGAAATGAAATCGTTGACTGGAAATTGATTGATAAAAGGCTATGCAATTTTGCAAGATGCACCTTAAAATGCTAACAGAATCCTCAAATTTAGTGATGAAAAGGATCATAACCTAGCATAATCAGATCCACTTAAATGTGTAGCCGCCAAAGTTGCAGCATCCGTCCAGCATCCTGCATCTTGCAACTGCACAAGTTTATGTATTCTATCAGTCTAGAAAAAAATAATCATTGCTCAATTTAACACCCTGCTAAAGGAACAAAAAGTCCTCTCCACATGTCATGGGAGAAAAAACAAATTCCACGTCAGAGGTCATGACATTATGCCCTGTCTGCTTTTTTTTTTTTTTGCCTCCAGTTTTGTGCAGAAAAAGTCATGCACGTATGTAAAGTATCATTGGATTTGCAACCAATACAGATGGGATCAATCCAAAATCTCCTTCAACTTGTCATTAATTCAGCCAACTGTCATGGAAAGTCAACAGTGATATATGAATACTATTAATTTTATGACGTGTGCATTTCTCCGTGTCCCTGTTGTCATTGGATCATTATGGAATAAATATTTTATTACTGTCGAGATTTATTTCCACTTAATCTGTGCAATTTCTAAAACTGTTCAACAATTATGGAAAAAACTCAAAATGAAAGACAAATTTGCAGCGTGGATATCAAGTGATAGATCATAATATAAAAATGCATGTTGATAAAATATTTTACTTTGGTGATCAATTTCAGAGACATTGAAGGAACACAGACAGTTTGATATAGAACCTAACCTGTGAACAAGCCTCTTGATACCTTCCAACAGCACAAAGAAGATGAGTGCCAGACAATGATCTGTCTGTCTGGACCATGTTGGCTGCAACAACCTAGATAACACGGTAGTAAAGAAGTCAAAATGCACATAGAAGTAGGTAGTGCAATTCCAATGACAGGATGTGGGCTAACATTGAAACATAAGCTGTTCTATATCAATGCTCACCTTAACTGCAAGCTCATGAAGAGACCTTGACACAGCAGACGAGAGAGCGACTGCACGTAGAGCATTTACATAGAAATAAGAGCTCTCAGGAGAAGTAGAAAGCAACAAGCTGACTGCTGCTTCTAAGTTTCCAATAGAAACGAGCCTGTTTATCAAGAATATGGCATATAATCATCACTCTAAAACCCAAATACAGGTGCAAGGGAAGACAGCTCATATGCTAGATCCATGCTTTCAATCAATAAATAGATGATCTGCGGGGAAGAAAAGATAACCAGTACATGCAACATACAACAGTAAGGCAAGGAACTCACTCATGTACTCGATTCTGAATAGCCTCTTCTCCCTCCAATTTCTCATGCCAAGGAATGCGCTCACAAGCACTTTCCCATAGTTCTTCTTTCTGGAAAGCCATTGATCTAAGTTGACCTTCACTCTGCCACAGGATAGTCCAAGTTATAAAATGCTAAATACATTATAAATGATTAAAACATCATAATATCTGCAATCTAGCATTTTACAAAGTGAAAACATGAAATGACTTACCAATGGATCCTTTTTCTCAGTCCCAATTACCGACCTCCCCTTTGATGAAATTCTGTTCAGCATAGTCACGTCATCAAGCTCTGGGGTTGATGCTGAGACAGGTGCTTTCTGTGTTGACTTCGTAACTAGCTTATCCATCAAATGTTTAAGAGCACGAGGCAACTGCAACCAGAATAGTGCTTCTGAGGTTTCACCAAAAATTGCAGCTGCAAATGCAAACCTCGCAGCACAGCCTTTCTTGACTACGATAGCATATAGTCTAGCCGTTTCATCATCAAGTATGCAGCCTTGAGCAATGGAAACATTAGGAATGTGTGAGTACTAAACCAATTAAAACAAATGCTCATATGGTAGATTTTTTATGTATTGCACGTGTTGGACAGGCCACCCATGACCGACCTTCTCTCCTGTAAGGATCTAACACTTTGAGGAGCATTTCTGGCACCACAGAGTCACCAACAGGTGGAAGATCAATTATGTAATTCCGGAGATCCCCTTTGAATGAAGCAGTTCCAGGAATTAAGTGAGGCCTCTTGTCAATAGTTGTGCTGCAAGTGTTAAACCAAGAGGGTTTGACACCTAATTGCAAGATCATCCGCAATGCCTGCACAAGGAACAACAACAGTAGTTGGTGGTCACCATAAATGACAGCCTTTATCCACGAAAAATTCACCAATTTTGGAAGACAAACAGACATGCCTTTTTCCACAGCCTTTTTTTGGATGTCACCATATCCTAGACGGTAAATGCAGGGCATGAAATGCTACAACCTCCATGATTAGCAAAACATAGCCTGGGATTTATTTTCAAAAGATTTCTCTCTTTTTTGATTGGGGAATAAATGGCTGTTGGGTTGTTGAGGGAGTGGGGGAGGGGCAGTTGAATTTCTAGTCCATCAACAATTTGATTTCCATTCCTTGTTTATTGTTTTCTTAAAAGAGAGCCACCCCCTTGATTTTTCTTTCTTAAAGGATGAATGGATGGGTGGATATATATATATATATATATATATATATATATATATATATATATAGAGAGAGAGAGAGAGAGAGAGAGAGAGAGAGAGAGAGAGAGAGTAATTCTCACCAGTGCATGTGGTGTGGGAAGCAGTATGGGAGAGCATATAGGCATAGGCTGAAATTTTTCTTTAATAGCTCGGGGTTGGAGGCCAAGTTTTTTGTCATTTCTGCACGAAAAGATGACCACAGGCACTGGTATCAAAGCACAAACAATGAAAAATATCCATTGAAATTTTTTTAAGAGGAATCACATATTATATTAAAGCTAATTCACCAAGCATTATTACACACTACAATTTTTTATTGGAATATTCACTACAAATATCATCAGTGTGAAAATTACTGATCGAAATCATCAAACAATTTACAGCAAAACAACTACCAAATCGCCACTTTGCACAAAACATAGCGCCAGTAAAATTGTAATTGACAAAGCATGAAAGACATGTACGAACAATCCCCAATGTCCAATGCCCAGAAGAGAGATAAAAAGTTTCTAAACTATTTAATCAGACTCCATCAAATCATGTTCGCTACTTAGTTGTTCAATTCAATCTGATTATATTCCAGAGATAATAGGTGCAAAGAAAACAGATTGCCGCATGCTACAGCACCACCTAAATCCCCGACCAGTCCTATCAAGAATGTTTTTTAAAAAGTTATTTACTATAGACACCACTTAACCCTTTCAAATATAAAGACAATAACAAGTGAAGAAAAAAAGTTCGACAACATATATTTGGCGGCACATACACGTTAACCTCAACAAGGCGAAAGCTACTATCAGCTCCAGCAATACATAATACCAGAGGGTCATTTCTATTAGTTCGCAGAGGCAACCAATCGAGTTCCAACACAAGGGTTCCAGGAAATAGAGGTTGTAAAAGGGAATTAGCTAACGGGTCTGGCAAATCCTGCAAATAAAAAAATAGCATGGACATTAAAATTTGCCAGCAGAACAGTAGACTCTGTATCACAGTAACATGAATGCAGACTATGCTTTAAGGAACAAGATTCGTTGCCATATTTCATGCTTACAAGGTCAAAAATAGAAAAGGTATTGTCATAAAAAAGGACAGCAATAAGCCCTCGGCTGCGGTCTCCAGGAACAACAGGTGAGAATTTGATTCTCCTGATTCCTTCCCTGTGAGTGTTAAATGATGAAGAATGCCCAGTTGTTACATCCCACCACCGTATGTTCCCAGACCTATCCCCCATGACCTGAAAAGTAGTCAAGTCACTGCCTCTCACAATAGAAACTTTGGAACAATTAAGTTGTTGATATGGCCAATTAACTGAAATAATTAGGAATATAATGATACATACAACATGAGGCAAGCGGTAGGCCATGGCCGTAATCAATCCATCAGAAGACACAAATGAAGATGAAGGCCATTTCGGTCTATAGACAAGAAAAGAAAACTTCATGAGATAAGGCAAACAACTAGACACCATGTACTGCAAACAACAGAACTGCCTCTGTAGCATTTGATGGTGATAGATGATAGTAATTGTGCAAACCAGATGTGTTGCTTTTGAAAGGGATAGAAAGGAAAGGAAAAATTGCATCTGTGATTCAAGTTCCATGGTCCATGATATAAAATTGCAAATATAGTGCCTTTTTTATATAGGGGAATTCAAAAGGCAATTATTCTTATTCAAGCCATTTTGTAGGCTCTATTCACCTTTGAGATGAGTGAAGCATTGAACATGGCAAAGAAAATCACCACATTACAATGGGAAAAAGCATGAGATGAATCACAGCAAACATGACTGCAGAAAGTGGTAATCTATGATGGAATTTATCATGGTACATGCTTCATAAACTATGTATTTCCTTTTGACTTTTACAGTATATCCTTTTCTCCTTGGGGGGCTGGGGTAAGAAAAGGAGAAAAATTGATACTTAAAATGTAAAAGTACAATTAACAGAAACCTAGTACATAAAGTAAAATTAAATTCATGTTCAATCATACATCCTGTTCATTATCAACCAGAAGTGAAATCTATATGGACTTCATAATTTAACTTAGGATGCTAAAGGCATCTCCTTCCTAAGAGCAAATGGTGGCTTTGATTCTTGAGAGTTCTTATTTTGTCGAGCAAAATGAAAACGTTAAAGCAGTTTCAGATTCACTTCATCATATCCAACTCAAGCAGGACTGTATCTACATTCTTGGCTTTTTACCTCTTTTACAACCACGGCTTGCTCAAAAATACTAGAAAAAGTTTTGCTTCATCCCTACCACAGAATACGAATCATAAATTACATACCTGGCCTCCCTTTTATTATAAGACCATCATGTTTTGCTAACACTGGCAGATGCTGATGGGGAATGATTGAAAAGAAAATCCAACTTGATCAAAACATACAAAAGTTAAAGCTATTATCCAGTTGGCCAGTTATGCTTCCAATGAAGTAGGGTTCTAAGAAAAGAACATATTTTCAACTTCTTTTTGGCATAAATTGGCTGTTCATCAATGTTCAACCTACATCCTCTACTTGCAAGCCCATGCTCATGGCTAAAATATAAATACAAGAGAATCAAGCAATGGATGTTTAGGCATAACAAATGCCAAATGTCCTAATGCAACAACTCGCATCAAATACTTGTACCTGAAATCCCGGATCCTCCGCCCATGAACCTCAAAAACTCCAAGAGCACCATTTACTAGTGCAAATGCAAAACTTTCAGCAGTGTCATCCTGAGAAGCATCTGAGCTTCCTGCTGCTGCACATAAAAGCTACTTCCTTGTTTAAAAGATTTTGAACATAAGAAAGCAAGAAAAGAAACTGGATCAAATGGTTTGGACTAGCAACCAATCTACATAATAATTTAGAAAATCAAGCAAAAAGAGCTCACTGGATTCTGATGCAGGTTCCTTTGCAGTGGATGCTCCATCTTGTGCTACAGGCGTTTGATCTTTCGATGACCACAACACTTGTTTAGAAGGACCATTTTGAACTGGCCGAGGAACTGTTGGAAGAGTCCATTCCAATACCGTAAATGGAAGAGCTAATGATCTAAGCTACATGAGGATATAAAGCATAATAATTATCTAATGGATAAAATTATAATTAAAAATCACCAAACCGAAGGTTATAACTCAAGATTCTACCATTCGCTATGAGTCAGAAAAATATTTACACTTCAGACATTCATGTAGTCAAGGAAAAAGTAATGAATGGCTGCTGTTATAAAATATATAAAATGAAGGTACATGATATGTGAAATTACTGAGATAAGATTGACGTCCACAACTACATGCTAAGAGATTAAGTTTTTTATTATAAATGAATTTTAGCCTTATTTTGAATTTAACAGTGTCTTATATATTTTTAAACAAACTAAATCTATTTACCTTAAGAAATTAGCATGCAAATGGAAAAACATAGATTCATTTTATGTCATTATCCAAAGTAAAACAACCATTTGCACCAAGAGAAATCTCAGGTTTTGGCATTCTCCCTCCTCTCAAACAAGATAAATAGATTAAGTACTTCCTACATCACCTTAAAACCACAAAACTCGTTATATTTAAAAGGTGAATATTTTGAGTAATGATGGAAAAGGAGACGGTATCAATCAGCCTACAAACCATGATGGGAGTTTTTGTCATTGCCCAAACCTCCACCGGTGCATCACGGAATAAAATAAGAAGATACCTGGAAATTTAAAGCTCGGGTGTAAGCTACCAATAAAAACATATAAATGTGACGTGTGTATCAGTACACAGACAGAACAGAAGCAAAAGAGTAGTATGAAGAAACATTCAGAACAGCAACGAAATATATAGCTAGCAGTTGTACATGAAGTTGAAACTGTAATGCACCACAATTACAATTGAAGAAAAAAAGGTTTCAGAGCAACCTTCCAGATGAAGAAGTTCGTAGAGCTCTAATGGGTGCACGTTCTGGCTTTTGTAAAACTCGAAATGGTCTGTTAAGACCGCTTCTAAGACAGGTTACAACAAGCCGATTATTGTAACCTCCATTTTTTTCATTCACCTGTCCCAACAGAGAGAGAGAGAGAGAGAGATTTAAAGAAAAAATGTCAATGAAAACAAGTAAAACTTAGATTACTACAATGCATTCATACAATAACTTCCGATTCAGTGTCATTTACCTGATTGTAAGAAAATGAAACAAGTCTAGAATTTCCAAGCCATCGTAACCCCCTAACCGTACTATTATGAACTGAAAAACTAGCTGCAACAGCATTTGCAGAAACATCAACAACATCAATTGTCCCAGATTGAGTACCCAGAGCAACCAGAGGAACAGCTACAGCAGGATAATTCCCCCCACCTTCACAGTAAATAATCAACTTAATCTAGGTTAATAACGAGAACAAAAAATTGACTTCAAGTGATTTAGTGTCAAGAAGAAACTAACGGGCCAAAGTAGCTATTAGAGAAGGAGAGGGTACAGCCAGCATAGTAACTGTCGAAGAAAGAAGCTGCAGCTGTCCAACTAAACTGATCTGCATCAATAATTTGGCTCATAAGGATGCACAGATAAAACTAGAATTAACATAGGATGAACACTAAATCTACGCACCAAGACTGTCATCCGTCATTAATAATACAATAAAAAAAAAAGGAGAGAGGTAACATAATAGCTTGCACTTATAAACAAACTCTTGACATGGAACAGAAACTTGCAGAACTATGGTTGTATTTTGAAGTCATAATCTTCCTCAATTCAGCTACTAATTTTACAGTCTACGGCCAACAGCCACCAAGAAGGATGCATAAAACTACATAAAATAACATTCAAGATGAGATGTTTATTCACTTACCTTAAACGACAAATCCTGGCTCAAAGTAGATGAGAGGCGGTTTTTATTGCCATTCCCAAGCTCTTGTTGCTTGCCTGCTTCTTTGCCAAGTCCATCAGTCACAACTACAGCATTGGCATTGTCCCCTATAAGTGGAATTTCACGGGAATCAGCAACCGTATCCTTATGATTGTCTCCAGTCCCTTCAGCAGTTAACAGCCAGTTCCATACTTTTCCATCATCAGAAATTGAGATCATATGTGTAGTAGAGTGAACAACAGTATCATCACAGAAATCAAAAGGATTGTCAAAATCCACCTCAGCCGACGGAGAATCAGGTGCATCAGAACAAATCTTAGCAACATGTTGGAGCGTAGACTCTGACTGACAAATGGCAACAGCTAGAACTGAAGGAGAAGGGACCGATGTTCCAATTGACGGCATCAACTCCTCCATTGCACACATTACATGCACCTGTTCTCCTCTGCAATGGTTACCCCAATAAGCGCATTCCTTATTTCACCCAACAACACAAGTACTCATTGCATAAACCTAGTTCTTCATATACCAGAACAATCAAATTATCTAAAACAATCACACTAACCAATTGTAAGAATGAAGTTCACTGAAAAAATCATTAGTCCGAGCCTACATAACAATTTCTCCAATAACACCATAAACCCACACAAATATCATTGAATCAATTAATTCACAAAACAATTCTTGACATAATTTTCATACGAAAAAAAGAGCTGCAAGATGAATACAGACTTCACTTTCCAATTAACAGAAACACTTACTCTTTTCGCCGCCAAATACTGAGCTTTCCATCAAGATGAGCGCAGTAAAGCAATTCATTATTCGGATCCGGCAAAACATCTAGAAACTTCCCACAGCCTCTAGGCAATGCAGCGCTAAAAAGCACGGTCTCGTATTTCAAATCAAAAACCACAAGCTCCCTAGGAAACGTGACAAACAGAATATTCCTCCATTGTGGTGAAAACGCCATTTTCACACTATACAACGGAAAAACCGCCGATGCCGGCGCCAAGGATCCTCCCACACCACCACTGCTCGGCGTTACGTCTTTCTCTAGCCTCAACAAATCACTATAATCCGTCGGAATCTTAAATTCCTTTAAAATGACGTCATTCTCACTCTCTGCGAGCACTTTCACCGACAATAAAAATCCTTTAAGTCCGATGACACAAAAATGCCGCGAATCAAACGGATCACGACGAATGCACGACAAAAACTCCGGCGACGCATCGTACTTAAAGAAACAACAATTCGAAGCGGTGGCAGTGGAAGCGGCGCCGGTGGTGGTGTAGAGATAAAGAGAAGAAGGACCAGAAATGGCAGCGAGGGCGTATGAATCGGAACGAGAGAGGATCCAGCAGAGGTCTTGGATACCAGATTTCGGATTGGGATCAGGTTCGAGCCAGAGGACAATGGACTTGAGGCGGAAATCGAGGAGAGCAATACGGCCATGGCGGTCGGCGGCGGCGAGGAGGAGGTGGGAGGAGGAAGGTTCGGTGGAGAGGAGGTTGCGATTGAGAGGAGAAGGCGTGAAGCGTACGGAAGTGATGAAGGGGGAAAGAGAAGGAGAGGAAGTGGAAGAAGGAGGAGGAGGGAGAGGAAAAGTGGAGATTAACTGGAGGGAAAGAGCATCAACGATGGAAATGGAAGAACCGGAGGGAAAGGCGAGGAGATTTGAAGATGAAAGATCGAGGGAGGAAAAGTTATTGCGGGAAGGTGGGCCAGGGAGGATTGTATCAGTTGTGGTGGTGCTTGGTTGTGATCTAGAGAGGGACATTGTATTTGCCGGAGAAGGAGAAGGAGAAGGAGAAGGAGGGGAGGGGAGGGGAGGAACCTGTTCAGTTTTGCATTGGAGGGGGGAGGAGAGGAGAGCTGACTTTCCTTCTGGCGTTAGTGAGACGATGGCGTTGAAACGGGGAGTTTTGTTTGGAATGGGAATTAAACTTTTAAAAAGTCTGTTTTTTTTTTTAACTGGCGACAACCATTCTCATTAACTTGTGTTTTTTTAATTGGATTTTGAAAATATATTAAAATAATTTTTATTTTTTTTAATATTATTGTATAAAAAATATTTAAAAAAATATTAATTTAATGTTTTTTCAACTAAATTTTTTTAAAAATCATAAAAAAACAAAATCAATAATAATTTAGTTTTTGTTAGGGTCTTTAAACTAGATTTGACATTGATCTAATTATATCTCGTTGATAAACTATATATAAAGAAATTATTCAAGAAATGTAGTTTTATTTTACAAAATATTAAAATAGTGTCATGTAGGCTTTAATTAAATTGATAGGTCGACTAAATAATCTAAATTTTTAATCTGATTAGACTGGAAGTTAATAACTATAGTCAGAAGACTAGTTGCATGTTGATCGGCCTCGTGCCTAGGAGACCATGATGATTGCCATTGATGGGCTAGTGGGGTGCAAGATTGGCGAGTCACCTTGTTAGACCTGGTTCCATTTGAAAAGAGCTTGTTTCTAAACTTGGTGCAATAATGGCTTAGCACTTTTTGTAGGGTGACTCGATTTAGTAATGCTAATTGATGTCCATTGTCCAATCGTGCTACTATATAATATCAATGCGGAAACAGATTTACGTGTTCATCACGTCGATAAATTGTTTTTACAGATTCAATAAATCCAAACATTTATTGTTGAATTAGTAGTACTATATCAATACATGTAAATGTCACATAAATATATAATATAAATAGGCAATCTTTCATCATCTTCATGAACATGTGTGCTGTTTTTTTTTTTTTGAAATAGCATTAAATATATTCGGTTTGAAAAAATATTAAATTAATGTTTTTTAAAAATATTATTGTGAATCATAACTAAGTTATGTTTTTAAATGATTTACATCAATTTAATATATTTAAAATAAATTAATAAATTCTTCAAAACTCCCAAGCACCCGAAGAATGTTTAGTCCGCGCAAACTAGCTCTAAAAAAAACAACCTAGATAAGGAAAAAGGATGACAAGGTCCATCATTTAAGAGCATCGGTCAAGAGAAGAGAAATATATTATTTAATAATTTGATTATATTAGTTACATTTAATTTAGATAGAGTTCATATAGATAGCCACATACAAGAAATAAAATAAATTATTCAAAACACTTCATTATTTTCTTTAATTAAATGATAAAAATAATTTTCTAATTATTTTGAATAGTTTGATTTCTTGAATTAAATGGTAGGAAATAGAGTTTAATTTCTTGATTTTTTTTATCATTCAGGAAATAATTAAAAATATTAAATTTGATTTTTTTTTTTTTAAAAAAAAAAAAACATAACTAGGATGACGGTGGAACAATCAATGGCAGCCAGATTGCTCGTATTTCTAGCTTTTGGGGTGTATACAATTAGGTTCTCTTACAGAAACCTCTCCGGACACTGCAGCCAATGTTTTCCCATCAGCTCTAAACAACTATAAACTTTTCCTCCATCAATCGCGGCATTCCTGTTTATTTTTTTATTTTATAAGTATTTTTTTAAAATAAATTTTTTATTTTAAATTAATATTTTAATGTTTTCAAATTATTTTAATATATTGATATTAAAAATAATTAAAAAACAATTACTACAGTAATTCCAGTAAAGGAAATTGCTATCAGAGCAATCGAGAGTAACAAAAAGTCACAGCCACCTCTTTCCATGTTGTTCGAGCATTTTATCTTCACAGACAAATCGCTCCGACATGAATGAATTCAGTCCAACCACTATATCCACGTTAGCCTAATTACAAATATCTTAGAATCTAACCACTCTATCCACGTTAGTCTAATTATAAATATCTTAGAATCTACTTATTTTGAACTGCGTTAGTGATTATCTTTTAAAATATTTTTTATTTAATAATATATTAAAATAATATTTTTTAATTTATTTTTAACATATTAAAATATCTAAAATTATAAAAAGAAATTTTTTTAAAAAAATCATTTTTTTAATAAACATGATGCCAGCCACGTTTTCGAAAAAGTTCATATAGAATGCCTCTTCCACTATTAAAAAATACAGCAATATTTGTAAGTCTTTAGATCATTTTTAGAGCAATCAGAACCATTCAACACACATAAGAAAGGTAAAGGAAGAAGTCGCGTGTCATTATCATTAAAGGAATCGAGACGTGGTTGTCAAATCCAACCCGACACGACGGATTGATACAAAAATTCAGTAAATTATTAATTAACTATAAACTAAAAGCTTTGCTTCTTCTTCTTTTTTTTTTTTTTTTTTTAATTTATTATTTAATAATAAATTTATTTTTTATCTAATTGTCAGAATTTAACAGATTAATATGATTTAATGAATTAACTCAATTTTTTTATTAATATTTTTTTTATTTTTTTATTTTAATATTATATTGATTGAGAATTAGATTTCATGATTTATTTTGTTTGCTTTCTATTATGTTATTTCG
>Ga0307510_10007150_pt1 | contig 13288 bp, 18 predicted proteins | sample 12_EM_MG_FD_207224 | JGI IMG/M metagenome (GOLD analysis project Ga0307510, IMG submission 207224) | Populus trichocarpa ectomycorrhiza microbial communities from riparian zone in the Pacific Northwest, United States - 12_EM | ecosystem: Host-associated > Plants > Roots > Unclassified | place... | reverse complement strand
CCAAACTAATTACCCATGACCTAGACAAAAATCCTCCGCAAAATGGCAGCATACTACTCATTCCTTGGGAATAATGAGATTGACATGACGCAAAGTGGAATAATTCAATGATAATATGTCAAACCGTTGAAGTGTTAGTGTATGTAATGTGTATCGTACAGTCCAACTGTTACAATCCACCCAATTTTTCACCTCCCTCATACCCTTCAGCATCCACCCCAAAGCCCCTAGCAAAGCCACTACCAGTCCTACCACCATTGCCACCCAGTAACCCACCCAAAGATGCCACTATGCACCCACCTATGCCAGTCCAACCACCAGTTGAACCCCTCGTCCCTATCCCCTGGAATATCCACCAAAGGGAGTACTCCTCAATGGAGATGTACCAAGAGCCACAACCAGTAGAGAACCCACTGGAAGACCCAGACAGTCCCATGGAGGACGCGCCGCCCTTAGAGCCAGAACCAGTCACGCACTATGAACCTGATGTCCCCAGAGGCCAGACATATGCCTTATCCCCAGAAGAGTCCCCTATCGAACCCTGGCAAGCATACCTCACCCAGCCCGGCAATCCTGTATCCCGCAAGCACTCCCTGTCACCTACAAGTCCCTCATCCACACCTATACGCCAACGCACCAGTAAAGAAGGCAGCTACCAGTCAATCACACCTGCTGCCTTGTCACCCATAGCCAGCACCTTGCCCCAGAGTCAGAGTAACCAGTTGACCTCTTCAGGAGAGTCCGCAGACAATCCCTCATCCACGCATAGCTCTGCAGAAGATGTGGATAGCAACATGGCCCTCAATTGGGTCACCATTAAGTCCGACTACCATAAAGGGTAGCTGCTTACTTCAGACACCCATTAAACCGTAACGGGCGTGCGGCAACCAGATCACCTTGGATCAATCTCAAATCTCGTCGTCATGATCGCATCATGATGATGCTTCCCTTCTTGAAATGACCCGTCATTCCTAGTACCTGGTTAAGGATAGATTAGGCAATCCCCTGACATATGATTTCGCTCTCACTTCATCCCCCTTGTAACACTCATACAGACTGCAGCACTTGTCCGCGGATATCATGACGATACAGATAGCTCCGTCACTACTAGTAGTACCTCTCCTAGTAGTCTTGGTCCGTGCGCATACATGCCTGTATATAAGCGCTCAGTATTTCAACAGTCAAGACCTAAGCTTGACTTGGTTTCCAATACAACCATTGTCAATCCCTTCATAGTCCTTCTCTTATTTGCCCAGCACACTCTGAGTCGTCTCTAGCAGTACTAGAGAACTCTACTTGTTTGATAACTCGCCACCAGAAGAACTCTTAGTACAAGTCGTACTATCAAGGCCCGTTGCAGCCTTAACACCAACAAACATCAGGAATTCAGCCGAATTCATGTGAGGCATTGTAGTGCTTGTAAGTGAGATCCAAGCTGGGATGAGGTCATACCCCCATATGGCTATTACGTGTCATCACGCTCTTCTTATGAGATTTTATTTCATTGGCCACTCAATGTGTGCTCATATCTGACTTGTACTTAATTGTGATCCCTATCTCAGGTCGTCTGATCGTCATATATTGTTGTGAGGCTTATGTCTGATCATACTCTCCTCATAAGGAGAATAAATCAGTATGAGATCGCGATGTCAAGCTGCCTTTGAGCCGCCTTTCCTACAAACTGCTCAATGCCAATTTCCAATCTGAACTGTTGTGCAAGATAACAAGACGGAAGCGCATATGTATAAGATACAACAAAAGTACAACACTTTACTTTGGGATCTATGTTGCGCACTCTACATATCTGCCAGCCAAGTCTAAAGATCTAAAGACTGGCATAACCTCTACCATTGCTTTCGCCGCTGTTATGGTCCGAGTCGCTGCTATTATCATTGTCATCATTCTCCTCGCTTTCTCCATCCAAGTCACTGCTGTCATCTGTGTTGAACACAGGCTTGGATTCTTCATCATCCTCTGTTTCCGAGTCATCATTGATTTGTTCCTCCCTTTTGGGGTCTTCGGCCTCACTCGCATCATCATTGCTGTAGTTGTTGTCACCCTCTGCCAGTGGGGCCATTGTGAGGTCAATATCCTGCTGCCTTTCGTACTGCAAGTGTCCAACACTGTGGCCAAAATGCCTCATGAGCATGTCACGGTCCAGAAAGCTGCAAAGGGGATTATCATTGAGTGTCAAGAGAAATCAGTGTTTCGCCGGACTTGTAGAATAGAAAATAACTTGCATGTTGATATAGAAATTCACCCAATCGTCTTGTTTGTCAGGATTCAAAATATGTGCAACAGACTTTGTTACTGGCAACAGAGCCAATGTGCGCTCAGGTGTTTCCGAGAAAGCAGGAATAAGATGAACTCCTCTGATGACTTGTGTGGGGTCAAGAAAAGTAAATGCATGGTAATCTGAGGACTTGATAAAGCCTATTTTTGGCAGGTGTGTGTGGCGGAATCCATGGTGATATCGGCCAGGCTCCATTCCAAACCAACATACCCATAGAAAGTCCATTGGGTGCAGCATTTTCCGCCCCACACCTGGATGAGTTGACAAGATATATGCATGGAAGATCCCAATCACACATGCATACCAGTATGGTTGCATGTGCGGTCCTGTTTCTGGGGACTTGACCATAATATCAGGGTACATCCTCAGATTGATGATGTCCCCATCGCGCATAACATCGTAGGTCATATAGTTGATCCTCATCTTTCTGCAATGATAGATTTGTTTGCCTGATATGTGTACTGTATTCCTATCTTCTTCAGTGAAGTTGCCGTAAGTGTCGCCCTCATAGTCTCGATCAAGAAGGCATCTGAGTAGGTGATCCTTCAATTTCGGGATAAAATTCTATGAATAAACTCAGGCTCAGACTCAAACAATGCAACCAGTATATTCCAAGAATGTGGCACACATGTCACCGCCACAAAGTGAGGGCAACACCGATTCAGTGTTGGGTTAGGTAAGCTGTCCTAACTTGGCGGGGTGTCGTGTGGATAGCTTGTTGCCAAGTTGTAGTCGATATAAGAGAAGTGGTTCCCACACTAGAGTGACGTCCTAGTGCCCACTTATAGTAAGATGTAAGAGAAGAGAAGGGAGTTGATTTGACAGGAGATTCAACTTGCCGTCTTAGGGACAGCTATGAACCTCTTTATACTAAAGATACAAGTACGACTAATCACTGTGTAGTAAGCCAGATATGTGCTATGACTAAGGTACTACTAGGATTAGTAAGCGACTCCAGCTCGATCAATAAGCACAATAAGAACATCAGTCATCCGATCACCAATCACTAAAGGCCGGTTCCCACGACTTACAAAGGCTGTACCATATGAGTAATAATGATCACCTAAGGCTGGTCACAACACATACATTGAAAGCAGGGTCACCATGGTTTGCATGAACATATGTATTCACGCTGATAGGGTCTTTTCGGGACTTTGAGATCTGGTAATGTGGTTCCAGGTCCTGTCCTATGTCGTCATCACCACCAATGGTCTCTGAATTGATTTGCTTCTTTATTCTCTGGTGATCTGCAGCAAGCTGAGCATGCTCAACTCGTCTCACATGCTGTCCAATTTGCTTTGTCGCGTTGCGTTTATTTGTGGTCCCATACAACCTTTTCACAAGTCTGTGAGCCAGTTTACCCTACGCATTGTAAGTATGTATACCAGTATACATTGACAAGATAAATTCCATACCACTTGAGTTGAAAATGAGTCTGTGGTTCTGAACTTCTGTATAGTCTGAACATAATCTCCCAGTGCATGAAATTTCGGTGTGAATAGGTTCAACTTCTTCTTTCATTGAACAGAGCTGGAGGTGGCCACCCCTGAACATCCTGAACTCTTTGGGGGCTTTGCCCTTGCCTGCGCTCGCTTCTGTGCCTCAATCTTGTGAGGTAGTGCCTTGGTCTCGAACCATGAAGTCAGATTACAGAAAGTCCTCATGAGATGACCAAGTTCCCTTGTGAGCGATTCTAGATGCTTCAAACTCGACTGGGTGTGCATCCTTAGTTTGGCAAAACTGTGCCATTCTGCTGTCCGATACAATAATTTACTGAGGTGTTTATTATCAGTCCCTGTAAGGAGACCTTCAAACACTGGGATGGAACACTGAGTGAGGCCGTGAGTGTGTTGTGTAACATGGATGGGAATAACCTCACCTGCAACACATCCTCAAAGTCTTGTGCTGCAAGCTTTTTCATGTCGGATACATTGTCAGAAAATCTGCGTATAGTCTGGCTAAATGGGGATATTTTTCGAAACCTATTATGAATCAGTCCCGATTATAATGTCACATACTCATACTGTTACTGCACCTTCCATCAAGAATCCCCACCAAATCTCCACTGGGTGAGACTGCATAGAGTACATGAAGTAGATGTGTGAAGAGAGATTTCCATACACCAAGCTCGAGCTTGTGCAGAAAGTCGACCACAAGCATTTGAGATACATCGAAATTGCCACCAAGTCGCTTGGTAAATGCGTTCTAGGTTGCACCAAGTAGAAGGTCAGAATTACAGCACTTCAAATACCTGAACACAAAAGGGAGATAAACTCACCAATGTCGGGACAGTAGAAGTAGGTTTCAGTAATCGCTGAACATACACTCCACCAATGGGCACCCCCTGCTTGTAAATTGCGTCGTGGGCCTTGTTCACTGATTCAGAGATGTCCTGATACTTGTGTGCTTGGTTGGTCCGAATCTTTGTATCGGAAATTTGACCGACACAATCCAGCTTGGCTTTTGGTGCTAGACAACACAGACAGGGACAAAGGCCCTTATCACAAATAGTAGCAAGTAGTACCCTAAAGAGGGCAGTGAGTGACAATGTAAAGAAACAGAAGGAAACACATACTTCTTGGGGTAATCTGCTGAATAGGTCAGGATGCGTGGATACACCTGTCGCTCAATTCCGTCCAGGCAGTGCACAACCATGCTATAGGTGGAGGTATGGAGGAACTTGTCATCAAGCAGGAACTTCCATACTGCATGCATGAGTTCCCGGCGACAGTGGGTGATGACTTCCTTTTTTTGTGTACCCCATTTATGGTGAAATGACTTGAGTTGGTCTTGGAGCAAGTCTGGTAGTGGAGGTATGTATGCCAGATGCATTGTTGCTCCAGAATTTGGCTGGCATCGGACATATTTTGAGAGGTTACCAAAGAGCATGTAAACTGGCCACATCTTTGCTGTACCAAACGTCGCAAGATGGGTAGCATCCGACCAGAACATGAGTGCTGCAATGACCTTCTCACATTTGCAGGTTGGGTCACCTGTTGGGGTGCGTTGAACCTTGTCATGCTTGTCCAAAAATACATCTGAATTGTAAACCTCAGAATAGAGGTGTTCACTATCTTCGCTGTTGGGGTGCTTTCGAAATAATTTGAATGGGGAGAAGTGGAACTTCAATGAGATTGGGCTTTCAAATGCCTGTTTTATTAGAGTTGTAATTGGACGATAGTAAAGGCCAGGAATAGAAAACACATGTGAGGCTTCATGGGGGCTACCAGACGGGACATCAATCTCAATGGATATGTGTTGGAATGACTGTAAGAATGATTTCTCGTCAGCTGCGTCAGCCTTTTGGTTCTTGTGCATTGCATTGAATTTGGCCAACTCATCAAGTTTGAATTCGGGGTGACAAAGGATGTTGCATACAAGTCGAATGACTTCCTTGTTGGACTTTTTTGCACTGCCAGTGGTTTGCCAGTGCATCAGAAGTTCAGTACTTCGGTTGCTATACACTGACTTGGAGGCTTCCTCAACTGTTCTTTCCTGGTCAGAACAATTGCAGAGGTGTGAGGGCGATACAGATCTTCGGTCAATATGAAGGTGTCGGGGTCATACGATGGATGATACAAGTATTCTTTCCAGAGACCAAAACTGTTTGGAGTAGTCTTGAATGGATTCCGTACAATAAAGGTTATGCACAGGACGACTCCGACAGCGGTCTCAGGAGGTGAGTAGTCGGATGAAGCAGCAGGGAGGGGCAGTTCAGGATAGATGTCCTGATATCGTGCAGGCAAGCAGTGGGTGCGTTGTGGTCGTCCTGACTGAGATAAGGGCAGAGGTGAGGCAGGCCCTGGTTGTGGTGAGGGGAAAGGTGGATTCAGAAGGGGAGGCAAACTGAGAGGTATCAGGAATGGAGGGTGACTTGGAGGTAGCTCCATCTGAGGGGAGACCAACGGAGGTGGACTGAGGGGCATTGGTATCGGCGATGGGGCATGACTAGCATGACTCAGAGGTATCTCCAAGTCCGTCTGAGGGCAGGCCATTGGCATGATATCACCTCTGATGGGACCAGAGGAAGCCTGAGATGACAATTCCAATGCTCTTAATCAATTTCTGCTGCTGATGACCCAGTATAGTGAAGAAGGGACTCACAACATGGTCTAACTGCATGTCACAGTCAAGTTGTGGCCCAGGAGAGTGGCAAGTCTGTCGCTTTTTGGACCTAGCTTGATGTTTGCTATCTGCAATTTTCTGGCACTGTGCACAATGAGCCTGATGAGTGGCTGCATACTGTTGATATTCACTGCAAGACTGTTGATGTCTGTGCAGACCCAAAGACGATGACACTTTACGGGAGCATGTCTTGCAACACTGTGTTCGCACCATGACTGTACAGAGCTGGGTGAGTCCCCTCTGATTTTGCCGCTCATCAAGATACCCTGTCTGTATTACCATATCATAATGCAGACACAGTATCTTGATGAGCGGCGATGAGGACTCGAAAGCTCCATGGTGTCACAAGACACAGAGAGGACTGATCAATCAACAAAAAAAAATTCAACGTTGACATGACATGCACCAAGGTGGACCTGCCCAATAAAAGATGTGGCCCCCATCAATAATTGCTCAATCCATCCCCCTCACTGATCCCCTCATCATTTGTCTCTTCATGACGCGAGAAAACCTTCCCAGGTCGTTGGGTCGAAGGACCACCTCCCAGCCTTATGCTTGTAGTTGTAGTTCCCACTTGTCATCGTCTCTGCAGAACAGCAGCCAGTCTCATCAGCCTACGAATGCCTCATGAGCCCATTCCCCCTCCAGTTCGCCCTCTCAGTTTCCAGAGGACTACACAGACACACAGATGGAGTGTGACCTAGTATCCACTCTTGATGAGTGCAGCAATAACCGACGATGTTCCTTGTCTGACTTGGATGAAGATGAGGACGAAAGACCAGCCAAAAAGAAGTGAGTTGCTTTCATTGATGACCAGGCAGAGGTGACAAAGAACTGACACTGGCATGTGACCAACAGGAAGGTCTGCTCGCTAACACAACCAGGGCGAGGTATTAGAAAGATTGTGGATCTTTATCATAACCTTCCCGATCTGTTGGATAAGGCCGAAAAGCACACTGAGATAGAGGACCTTGAACCAGATGAACTGGAAGAGCATGACCGCAGCAACTTTGCAGGAATGACACAAGAACAAATCGATAAAGAGTGCCTAGAGTACATTATCATGATGTGTGACTTGATGTGACTAATATATGCTGCAGCCGCAAACGCTGCTACAGCGTGTTGGAAAAATTGAACAAACTGATCCCTGGATTTGAGGATAAGCTCAGTGCCTCCCAGAGTATCCATGGTTTCTGTTCTCCGGTACGTTACTGGTGACTCCTGACACACCACTGTATCATACTAACTTGTATATCATGGTTCTAGTTGCAGGAAGGAGCAAACAATGCATGCACTGATGACACAAGCAGATTAATGGTCGTCATTGCTGAATGGCTCAATAGTCGCCAATCTACTCAGATGCAAGATAGGCTCTCTACTAGGAGCAGGGCAGAGCGTGGCATCTGTAATAATGTCACAGGTTGCCTACTTTGCCCCATTGAATTCGATTGGGATAACCCTGAGTACATCCCCTATCCCCTAGTATATCTTTATTACCATGGCCTAATTGTCCTATTCAGTGTACGTGCCAACCTTCGAAATGCCGCTCCAGGGTACGACTGTCGCAAGCAGTACTCGCGACCCCCAGTCTCAGCTACAAATCCGTAACTTCAGCATCACATGACCATGGAAACATATCACATGACCCTATACATGACCCATCACATGACCCCTCCACCGTTCGTATATCATGTGACTTATCAGCACGTGACCCTGGGAACCTACGACCCCGTGACCCTGGGAAGATAACACATGACCTATCAAGGAATTGGTCATCAACAAAGTCACATGACAAGACGTGCTTTGGATGTGCGTCTAATCCGTTGATCAACACGTGGCAGATCATGGGAACGATCAACAAGACGTGTCCACTAAACAATCAACAAACACACAACGCGACTTGATCAACAAAGATGCGACTCATTAGGGCTAGACCCTAATCGAGATGTATCATGTAATCCACAGTTACTGCGGCCCCCTGTTACCTGTAAATGTACCTACCCTAAACTGTGCACAGACCACCCTGTATTAGTATATAAGACCTACGAATTTAGGTGAACAGTCCTTAGACTGTTCTCTTGTCAACCCCCACACTGGAGCCCTTCAAAGCTCCCCCTTCGTCAGCAGCCCGCCCTTCATCGTCAACAGTCTACTCCATCCCGCCTCTCCTCACCTTTTGTCTCTTCCTCCTCAACGTCTCTTTGCTGCTCCTTTGGATCAGTCACCTTCAACTCCGCACTGTCGTTGAGTCTTGCTACCAATAAAGTAGTGAGTTCCCAACATTAGAACAGTCTCTTAAAGTTGAAGCTGACTGTTTGGAAGTGTCCTCACCTTCCCTCTCCATCGCCTCTTGGTCTGACTTGAACGCCATCTACCAGGAGAACTCTGCCGCCGCCCTCAAGGTCATCAACAATGTCCTCAACAGTCCCCACAACACTTGGAATTACCCAAGTCCCGGAAGCCCCCGTCTCCAGTACCCTCCCAGTTCCACATTGTCCCCTATCGTCCCCTGGTCACCCACTGTTGCCTCCAGCCCCGAACTCCACTTTGAGTTCACCATCCCCGGCTTCCCCTTCCTCGAACCTACAGGCCCTGGCCCATACAATACCTTCATCCCCCAATCCCCCCAGTACTCTACGTCGTCAGCTAGCGCCGGCATCACCCTTGTCAACCCGGACACCCTCAAGCCCACCCCCGTTGATCCTAACCCCTATGTTGTCCGCTCCCCGTCCCCGCCCACTCCCGCACCCACCCTCAAAGCCCTTCGCGCCGTTGCGGAGTTCGACCTCAAACAGCTCGGAGAAGAAACCGCCTCCGAAGTCATCCGCCTTGCTCAAGCTGAGCTTGACATCCTCCTTCCCCCACTCACCCAAGACAGCTGGTCCCATCTCCAGCTTACCGGTGACATCACTGACCACATCTCGCTCAAGGACATTCCCATCGAGAACATTCCCCCGCCCATCGTTGAAACTCCTGTCGCTACTGTCGCCTCCCCCGCCCCGCCGTCACCCGTTGTCCAACATCGCCCAGTATTCTTTCCCACTGTTGACATCGGCCCCTTCGATTATCTCTTCGCCGCCCCGCCTTGCCTCCCTGCCGACGGACACCCTCATCAGTACACGGTCCACTACAAGCAGGACCGCCACGTCTGGTTTTCGTCGGAGGAACTTGTCAACAGCCAGTTCCTCAATTACATTCCCCAGGCCCAAGACCTCAACACTGCCACACCCCCATATTTTGTCACTCCCTTCCACGCTGACGCCCATCATTCCATCTATGTCCACTCCAACGGTGCCCTTCCCCCGGTCCACATTTGTGCCAAAGTAGGCAAGCATCCGTGGTCCCTCAACTTCCCTTTCGGCTATATCGAGACCACCTTCTTGGACTCAATTAAGTTTGTTTTCTCTTGCTTCCCTTCCCTTTGGCTTGCTCACTTTGAAGGAGCCCTTGTCCCCCTTGTTGCGTATGACTTCCTAGACAGTCGTACGGCCATCCTTTGCGGCCACTTACATTTCACAGAGCAAGGGATTCTTTTTATTAACTGTAGTATGCGCATTACGGACTTGCTTCATACAGACCCCCAGTTTTCTTGTTTCGTGCCTACCCCTCGTGTCCCTACTAAACCGTTTGATTTCATTACACCCCCCTCAGAAAACCCTTTGTAATACTTATTAGTAAGTTACAAAGGACTATTTGGTGTAAATAAATCAGAGGTTTATTCCAACTCTTTTCGTTTGTCTTAAGTGGCGAATTTCTGCAAAGAAATCTTAAGACAAACTTACTCAAGAATCGCCAATCTCCAGGAACAAGTCCAACTTATGTATTGGAGTGAACATCACTTGGTTCCTCAAGACCTTTTAGACATCCTCCCCTTTGGTTGACTCTTCAGCGCTCAACGCTTCTATCATTACATTGATTACCAACTTGTCGACATCCTCAACGCGGCAAGACGCTGTACTGCCTATTGGTTACTCTCTGGCACTCATAACTTCAACCAATCCCCAGCCACTCAGATCTCCTTGTTCTACGACGAAACCTTCCTCTGGCACTACTTCGTCCCCTTGGTCAGGCCGGAAATTATCATGCAGATCCAAGCCGGACACAGAATCAGATTTCTATCTAGATTTTTCGTGTCGGAAACCAAAGTTGAAGTGGAATTCAACGAAATTTGACTACAGACAATCCCAAGCAGAGATTTTACTTCAACAGGATTATATCAGTTCATCTACAGCGACGAACAAATCCTCACATACCATTGGAACCGCTGCGTCTGGACCACAGATCTCCTTACCCCACACACCAGCCTTATTGATCCCCCTTCCCATTTTACTCTCCCCATCACCCAGCCAAATACCCAGGGAAGAGACACCGAATACCTGGAACGTTTCCAGCGTATCCTCTTGGAACCAGATCTTCTCACGCTCAATTCATTGTATCACGACAGCGTGGACAGTTCAGTACCCCCTACTTTGGTTGGTACCCCTGAATCCAGTCCCCCAAGCACACCTGAGTCGGTATATCAGCGTGCCCGAGAGATCACCTTTTCGAACAACAACCCAGATCTTTGTTTCTGCAGAATTGACCTTTGTCGTTGCGATAGCCGTTACCCCGGAACCCCACCCACCCCACTCGGAATCCACCTTTGGGACCCCTGATTCTTCAGAGCAGGACCTGTAGAAGGTCTCCACTACAACCGACAACCTGGCCAGTCCACGTAACAGGAGAAATCACTCAGCCCCAGCCCAGGAATGAGGACATTTCATACCCTCTAATGAAAGAGGAAGACCCCAACTGCATAGGACACAGAACTTCGTGAATCAAAGACCCCAGCCCGTTCCCTCTCCCCAAGTTTATAGACAACCAACTCCACCCCTGAATCCTTTCACAGTACCAGTAACCCACCATCTCCAGGAAGTCCTACAAGGACCATCTAGTTCGTTACCAAGGATCGAACAACCACTGCTCCCTACTCCCCATAGTCACCACACTAGCGTCTCTGGAAACTCTGATCTTGTCGGAGCTACTTCACAGATCTACCTGCCAGAAGTTATTTACCTAGGTGTCACCGCTCCTACAAGGAATCGCACAGAGCTCCACATCTTCAAGCAACATTGTTTATTCCTCCTACAGAATTGTACTGAGAAACACATTTGTCATCCCTTGACAGAGTTACAGACTATCACTCCGCATATCAGGGCCTTTAATAAATTCTTTTGGAAATACCAAACTTCGATCACAATCAACGGTATTCTAGAGGACTATAGAGGCATTACCCATCACAGTGATACTAGAACTCCTTGTCTAGTTAAAGTGTGTATGATTTTCTATAGTTGGGATAACCCCAGTTATACAGTCACTCTCGCATGAGCTCTTGGGACGTTATTCTTGACAACTTCCCTCCAGAACAGCGATTAAACCTCACAGAACCGGAACAAGACTATATCCCTGTTTACACCACAAACGCTTTTGCTGCCGATTACAAAGAGACTCGTTGCCTCTTTGCTTGCTTTTTAACACCAGGTATTTGGTGTGAAGGAGTAGGAACCCCCTGGAAATTCACAACAAATAACGAAGAACTTGCTACAAAGAAATTCCGATTCCTTGTTCTCCATTTAGACGAAGTCGACCATTTTGATTTCATACGACAAACTGCTACCTTTCATGGTAAACAAATCAAGTGGGACACCACAGATTCCAAGTGGAAATACCTCAATAATCGAATGGTACACTTCCAAAGTCCTAGTACTTCTGAAGCAGAAGATATCACCATCCCTGGGGAATTCGAGAAAGAAAGTTCAGACACAACTGAATATAAATCAAATCCCAGTACACCCTCCACCCCAGAAGATGAAGACACACTCAATGTTAGCAACTTGTTACAGGAAGCCGAAACAAGAATTGTTGCTACTATCCAGAAACTTACCAGTTGTCCTAGTACCCCAAGTCCCCAAGGAACCCCATCCCATCCAACAAGTACGCTTCCTGGAAGCTCCAAACTTTCAATACCAGAAGAAAGTTCACTTCCTACTCCACCCATATCCAAGGGCAAAGGAAAAGAAGAACCATTACCTGAAACCTTTGCCAGCTCTTCGAGATCCTTGCAAGCCACTCCAGTACCCACCGCAACCCAGCCAGAGACACCACAAGTACCGAAAGGAAACCCCAAGAGAATACCACTGCAGATCCCTCCTCACCAACCGCGCTCGAGTAGAACAGGTCCACCACAGAGACCACCTAGTCCCCCAGCACCACCTCCACCCCCAGTCCTCATGTGTTAAGGCTTCAACGGGCCTTGATAGTACGACTTGTACTAAGAGGTGAACTGGTGGCGAGTATCAGAAGAGGTAGAAGTCTCTAGTGTTGCTAGAGACGACTCTGAGAGACTTATGTAAGAGATGGGGGAAAGGGGAGGCACTTGGGGAGCTTTCAAGAACGTTGATATTGAGAATCAAGTCAAGCTTAGGGCTTGACTGTCGAAATACAGGGCGCTTATATACAGGCACGACCGCGCACGGGCCATGGTCACTAAGGTAGGTACTTCTGGTCAAGAGGGGGCTGTCTGTATCGTATGGTACTCCGCGGACAAGTGCTGCGGTCTGTATGAGTCGAACAATAGAGAATGAGCGAGAGCAAATGAGGGATCAGGGAATTGCCTAATCTATCCTTAACCGGGGAACAATGGCGGCGGGTCATTCCAAGAAGAGAAGTGTCGTCATGATGCGATGACGACCACGAGGTTTGAAGTTGATCCGAGGAGATCTGATCTCCGCGTGCCCATTCTGGTCTAATGGGCGTCTAGTGTAAGCAACTACCCTTTAAGGTAGTCCGTATTGATGGTGACCCAATTAAGGGCCATGTCGCTATCCGCGT
>Ga0307510_10007149_pt1 | contig 13289 bp, 10 predicted proteins | sample 12_EM_MG_FD_207224 | JGI IMG/M metagenome (GOLD analysis project Ga0307510, IMG submission 207224) | Populus trichocarpa ectomycorrhiza microbial communities from riparian zone in the Pacific Northwest, United States - 12_EM | ecosystem: Host-associated > Plants > Roots > Unclassified | place... | reverse complement strand
GACAGCCGCAACCGAGGGCAGATTCATCTGCGCAATCTGTTGCCGGGTCGCGCGCTCGATAATACGCAGCATGTTGCGCTCGCGCGGCGCGATGAACAGGATCGCTTCGCCGCTGCGTCCGGCGCGACCGGTACGCCCGATTCGGTGGATGTACGACTCGCTGTCGTACGGCACGTCGTAATTCACAACATGCGAAATCCGCTCAACATCGAGTCCCCGCGCGGCAACGTCCGTGGCCACAACGATGTCGATTTTCCCGGACTTCAGCGCAGCGATGGTCCGCTCGCGCTGCTGCTGCGGAATATCGCCATTCAAGGGCGCAGCTTCGAACCCACGCGCCTCGAGCCGCTCGGACAACTCAACCGTCTCGAGCTTGGTACGCACAAAAATGAGCATCGCATCGAAGCTCTCCGCTTCGAGGATGCGAGTCAGCGCGTCGAGCTTGTGCATGCCACTCACGACCCAATACCGCTGCCGGATGTTGGGAGCGGTGCTCGTCTTGCTCCGAATCGTGATTTCCTGGGGCGAGCGCAGATGCCGTTGCGCGATCCGGCGAATCGCCGGCGGCACGGTGGCGGAGAACAGCGCAATCTGCCGCGTGGGCGGCGACTGCTCGAGAATCCACTCAATCGCATCGATGAAGCCCATCTGCAACATCTCGTCTGCCTCGTCGAGAACGAGGAAGCTCATTGCATCGAGTGGCAAGGTCCCGCGCTTCATGTGGTCCATGACACGGCCGGGCGTACCGACGATGACATGCGCGCCGCGCTTCAAACCTTTGAGCTGAGGGGTGTAGCTCTGGCCACCGTAAATGGGCAGCACATGAAACCCTTTCATGTGTGTGGCGTAACGCTGGAATGCCTCGGCGACCTGAATTGCCAGCTCTCGCGTCGGGACGAGAACCATGGCCTGCGTCTGAGGCTTGGTGACGTCGATTTTGGACAAAACGGGGAGCGCGAAGGCGCCCGTCTTTCCGGTACCCGTCTGAGCCTGCCCCAGGACATCCGCCCCGGCCAGGAGCGGCGGGATCGTCGCTGCCTGAATTGGCGTTGGCGCCTCGTATCCGACGTCACGGAGCCCCTGCACGAGGTTCTCCGGGAGGCCTAAGTCGAGGAAACCATTAGAATCGGCCGCGCTTACGGCTACCGTCGCATTCACAGAAAACACCTCAGGGTGGCAGGCCTGCTGCAATGAAGGCCGGTCGGCCGCAGAGGCTGGAACCGGTAAATATATCAGTTTGAGCGACGCTTCGCCGGACCGTTTAGCAGTCGCGGTGCAGCAATGGGCGGTTCAGGCAGCCGAGCCGCAGCTCCAACTCACTCCGGCGACTTCCCCAACGTATCCGCCACGTAAGCCCCCCGCTGCCCCATCGGCTTCGGCGGCCCCTCGGTCGTATCAACCGCCGTCTGATGCTCCATCTCGGCATTGATTTCCGCACCGAGCACCACGGCGAACCCGCCCAGGTAGAACCACATGATCAACACGATCACACCGCCTAGTGCCCCATACGTCACACCGTAGCTGCTGAAGTTCTTGACATACAGCTCAAACAACACGCTGCCCAACAGCCACAGGGTAGCGGCAACCGCCGAGCCCAACGTCACCCAGCGCCATTTGGCATCACGTCGATCGGGTGCATATCGATATACAAAGGCCAACGCCCCAATGGAAAACAACCACAGCAGCACCCAACGAAAAAACAGGATCGCAGCGGATGCGGCCGGCCCTAACGGCAACTCCTGAATCACCAGCGGCACGGCGATCCCCAGCGCCAACATCACGAGGAATGCAATCACCGCCGACAGCGTAAATCCCAACGAGATGGCGATCTGCCTGAAAAACCCCCGCCGCTCGCGTTCGTAATACGCGATGTTGGTTGCCGTCATGAGAGCAACGATCCCCTGCCGCGCACTCCAGAACGCCAACAATGCACTGATGACCGCCCCAACACCGAGCTTCACGTGACCCGGAATCACGAGGCTCTGGAGTTGATCCTGCAACAGCTTGGCCGCATCGGCGGGCAGGATTTCGAAGAACGGCCGCACGTCCGCAGCCACATCGGCCGGGGACGAGAACAGGCCGTAAATCAACACGGCGACCGCGAGCGCTGGAAAAACAGCCAACAGGCTGTTGAGCGCAATGCCGGCGGCGATCAGTGAGGCATGGTCCTCCCCGATTTTCTGCCACACGCGCAACAGGATGTCGCGCCACCCGGCAGCCGGAATCTGACCGGGGTGACGAGCATGCCGCCCACGACCGGGCTCCAGTCGCCCACCGCGAGCCTCGTGTCGCTGTTCGGTGATTTCAGGTTCGGAGATGCCCACGACGGATGTCGGAGCAACCGATATGCCCGCGCCCGCGTCAGCGCCGGAGTGCCAACGACCCCCGCCGCTGTCGGCCCGCGTCAGCGCGCCGGAGCACCATGGCCAAACGCCCCGTCAGTGCTCGATGTTTCTCGGCACCGCCACCCGTCGCGTCAGCCGCTCAATCGAGCGGCGCGCCGCGGCCTTGGCAATATGCTTGCACCACGGCGGCTCTTTATGGGCCGTCCAGCGCCGGAACTTTTCACAGTCACAGATCCACTGGATGCGGTCGTCCTCCATGAGGACCACCTGCACCGTGCGCGTGGGAAACGTGTACGTCCCGAGCACCGCCACCGGAGGCTGGAGTTTGGGGCGGCGTCGCAATCGAATTGCCATACCCCGAGCATAATCCCACTCGGTTGTGGATTGTCTGTGGATTACTTGTGGGTAGTCCGATCAATTGCCGCGCGGCCGGGCTGAATGGACCCCCACCCGGCTCTGCAGGCCCTTGCGACCCGCCGCCATGAGCGCCCGGTGGTTCCACTTGAACAGTAGCCCGGCAATAGGCCCCAGGATCGGGATCCGCGATACCGGCACGTTGACGATCCAATCGTGCTGGACCTCGGTACCGGCGCCGGCTCGCGTGAGCTGCCACCGCCCCACCCCCGTCAACTGGCCGTCCGCCACGGACTCGATGAGCGCGCGGGGCTGTACTTTCACAGTCCGCATATTGAAGGTGAAGCGCGAAGGCAGAACGCCCTTCCACGTGATCCGCCGATAGGCCCCCATGCCGCTGCTGTCACCCTGTTCCAACAGGCGCACATCGCTCATCCCCTTCCACCACTGGGGCCACGCTTCCGGGCGCGTCAGCTCAGCCCAAACAGACCCAACAGGCGCATCAAACGACCAGTGCGTCGTCAGATGGAATTGGGTCACTTCGGATTCAGCAGCCATGCGCGCCGGACTTTATCCTGCTAAGACCAAGGTCTCTAGGGATTTTGACTCATTGCAGCAGAGATTGGACCAGATCGGAGAGGTATTTCTACGCTCTTGGGACGTTTGGCGTAACTGCGAGCAACAAATGAGCCGGTGTGGGAATGACTGTATAAACCTCTCCCGCCGGCCCGGGCTGTGACCCAACCCAGACATAACCTGCGGCGGCCGACCGGATCGAAAACTTCACGGTGGGTGATTCGCCGGAAATCGTGGCCGGGCGGTCGAGGTACAACAACATCACGGTACGCCGGGAGTCGCCATCGACCCAGTCTGTCCGACCAACAGGCTCGATACCGTCCGCCTGCAACACCATGGGCGCGAGGCGGGCAACTCGGGCGTCCGCCGGCTCGATTTTCAGATAAGACACACTGAATTCGGTCGGCTGCAGCGAGGCCAACAATGCCGCGTGGCTGCGATTCAGGTCGATCTCGAACCGATTGTCCGGGCCCAGGCTCGGGTTGAGAAAATCGCCGGTAGTCGGCGCCCCGTAGATATCGCCCGCGATGTAGGGGAAGAACAGGCGGAATTGATTGCGGGCGAGCGGCGGACGCTCAGCAGCCAGGTCCGCCGCCAGAAACACGAGTTGGGAGTGGATGATCCAGTCGGCGCGTACGGGCTGTGGTTGATGACAGCCGTTCAACCACAGTAAAAGGACAACGAACGCGGCTCCTGCACGCAGTCTCACGAAGAAACGATCTTCGCCTTGATTGCCTCGTACTCGGCATCCGTGATCAGTTTGGCATCGAGCATCTGCTTCGCTTCCTGGAGCCTGCGGACCGCATCCGATCCGCCGGGAACCGCTCCCATGGAGGTCGGACCGGAGCTGACCTGGATGCCTCCTGAGCGCGCACGCAGCTCTTCCAGCTCGCGCACCCGGCGCTTCTCGCGCCAGGCCTGGTCCTGCGCCTGGCAGATGCGATAGACCGCCTGCGCCTGCGATTTGCGCAGGCCGGCGAAATCCAGCCGCCGCGAGCCCGTAGCCCCCTGGGATGCCATGTCGGCTGCCTTGCCGGCGCGAATGGACAGATCAGCCCCGAAGATGCCGACCCGCAAAGTAACTTCCTCGAGATCCTGCCAGCGGATGTCGGAGACATCGAAGCCGCCGATCAGGTGCCGCGTGATCATAATCAGGCGGCCGCTCGTGGCAGCCACCAGCACACGCCGGTGCGAAAGCGCAAACAACCGGGCTTGAACCGCCCAGGCTTCCAGTGTTTCCTGGGGGATGAGCACCGAACGCAGGTACTCGAGCGGCCGCTGCAGGCTGGGCTCAATGGGTTCGAATGAGTCGTTCATTGTTGTTCTCTCATTTTATCGGGCAGCCGGGCCGCAGCCGCGCATCCTTCAGTGCGTGACGGGCTCGTCCGGCCGGTTCACGATCATTTTGCGAAACTCCCGCAGCTTGGCCTTCATGATGGCCTCGTTCGCCGGTCCCATGCGCAGCAGCAGCTTCTGGCCGGCGGACAGGCTCTCGAGCTTGGGATCCGCGTACTCATAGAACACTTTGGGCTGCGTGAGCTGAATCGGTCCCTGCACGTCCGGTGCCTTCAGCATGTCATCAATGACCTCGACCAGCCGGTCGTTGAAATACTGGCCCGGGTAACCCAGGTCTTCGTACGACTGCTGGAACAATGGATACAGCTTGAAATAAACGCTCGTGAGCGTCTGTGTGTCCGTGTTCTGGACCACTTTGATGAGCGGTGCATAGCGCTCGAAGTTCGCCGAGCCCAACGTCGTGATGTCGCCCTGTGTCGCCGTATCCGTAGTACCCGGGGTTGGCTTGATGGGACGCAACTCGATCGCAACTTTCTTGCGCGGCAGATTGTCGACGGTCACGACGACGTGGCGGACGACGCTTTCCGGCACCAGAAATTGTGAAATCGCCTTGGCGCCGAACACATCCACCAGCGCCTTGCGCACGTCCGGATCGCTCTCCTTCAGGGGCGGCAGCGGCTTGGTATCGGTGCTCTCCGGAATGGGGTTGCGGACCGCGGGCTCGGTAGCAGCCTGGGGCGCTTCGACGGGCGGCTTCGGCGCCTCCTTCACGACCGGCACTACCGGTACGGCATTGTGGTACTTGTAATAGTAGACAGCTCCGATGAGGCCGATCACCACAATGGCGGCCGAGCCCCAGATCACCTTCTTCCTGAATGCCTCGTCAGCGTCTGATTCCGTATTCCACATCGCGCGGTTCCCGCTGATTGCTTGCGAACAGCTACTTTACTACCGCTGCGCAGCCAGCGGCGAGTCTTGCCCTTGCGCTACACTGGCTCCGGATTTCTTGCGGAGCCTGCGGATGCTCGAGCGAAGTATCGAAAAACTGTTGTTCGCCTGCCGTTGGCTGCTGGCGCCCTTGTACCTGGGGCTGTCGCTTGCCTTGCTGGGATTGACCATCAAGTTCTTTCAGGAAGCCGTGCATTCCCTGATGGGCATCCTGCAGCTCGCCGAAACCGACCTGGTACTGAGCGTGCTGTCGCTCATCGACCTGGCCCTGGTGGGCAGCCTCATTGTCATGGTGATGTTGGCGGGATATGAGAATTTCGTCTCCAAGATCGATACCGGCAGCGAGCAGGGGAACCTCGAGTGGCTGGGCAAGCTCGACTCCGGCACCCTCAAACTGAAAGTCGCCGCCTCGATCGTGGCCATTTCCTCCATCCACCTGCTGCGCATCTTCATGAATGCGCACGACACCCCGAATGACAAGATTCTCTGGTACGTGGTGTTGCATCTGACATTCGTCGTCTCGGCGGTGCTGTTGGGAGTTCTCGACCGGATCGCATTCTCTTCCCACCGCGATTCGTAACTCGCCGCGAATTCCGCGGACCCGTACACGCAATGCTCACGCCGCGATGCGGCATTGCGATGTGCATTTGCACTTGCGTAGCGCGTCTCACATCACATGTTGCATGTTTGACGCCGGCACGTGTGGCGAGTATCCATAATCTTCTGTGTTTGTTGGTTGCGACAGGACCGATCATGAAGCTACGGATACTCCATCTCGAAGACAATGCCACGGATGCCGACCTGGTACGGGCATCGCTGGCCCGCGGCGGACTCAACTGCGACATCCTGCCAGTCAACACGGGCGATGCATTCCTGGCAGCGTTGCAACGACCCGAATTCGACCTCATTCTCTCCGACAGCGGTGTGCCCGGATACGATGGCCGCGCCGCGCTGGCCGACGCGCACGATCGCTGCCCCGGCGTGCCGTTCATCATCGTGTCCGGCGCGCCGCGCCGCGACAACGAATCCGGAACGGCGCAACCGGCCGCGGCGGTTGCGAAGTCCGAGCTGGAACAACTCGCGCCCATGATCAGACACGCCCTGCACTCCACGGCGACGCAGGAGGAAGAGCTCGAGACGGCCTCGTATGTCTGGGGAATGCAGCAACTCGTATCGGTCGTGCAGCGCCTTGCCCTGGCGCGCAGCCCCCAGGCCATCATGGACATCGTGCGCCATGCAGCCCGCAACCTGGTTGGGGCCGATGGCGCCACTTTCATCCTGCGCGAAGGCGAGAACGCCTTTTACGCCGAGGAAGATGCGATCGGACCGCTGTGGAAAGGGCGGCGTTTTCCACTGAGCACGTGCGTGAGCGGCTGGTCGATGTTGAATCGGCAGCCGGCCGTCATCAAGGATATCTGCCAGGACGCGCGTATCGTCCAGGAAGCCTACCAGCCAACATTCGTGAAAAGCCTCGTCATGATGCCGATCAGGACGTTGGCACCCATTGGCGCCATCGGCGTCTACTGGGCGCGCCCGCATCGCGCCAGCAATCAGGAAGTCGAGCTTCTACAGGCGCTGGCCGACAGCACGTCGGTCGCAATCGAGGCTGTCGAGCTGGTGCACGGGCTCGAACAGAAACTGACCGAGCGCACCAGCGAGCTGCATCGGCGCTCGGTGGAGCTGGAAGTCCTGAATCGCGAGCTCGAGGCGTTCTCCTACTCGGTCGCTCATGACTTGCGTGCACCCCTGATCAGCATCGACGGTTTCTCGCAAGTGTTGCTCGAGAGTCACGGCGAGAAGCTCGACGACACGGGCCGAAGTCACCTCGAACGCATTACCGGCAGTGCGCGGCGCATGCACCGGCTCATCAACGATCTGTTGGAGCTGTCGAAAGTGGTGCGCGCGCCGATGCATCCCATCATGGTCGATCTGTCGCGGGTGGCAAACGATATCGTGCGTGGGTTGCGGGAAAGCGCGCCGGAGCGGAATGTCGCGATCGTTGTCGCAGACAACATGGTCGTTGAAGGGGATTCCGCCTTGTTGCGGATTGCGCTGGAGAACCTGTTCTCCAACGCGTGGAAGTTCACCTCCAGGGCTGCGAACGCGCGAATCGAATTTGGCTCGCGCATAGATCGCTCCGGACGGCGGGCCTACTTCCTTCGCGACAACGGCGCCGGCTTCGACCCGCGTCACGGGGCCAACCTGTTCAGTCCGTTCCGACGGCTGCACGCCGAGTCGCAATTCCCTGGCAGTGGCATCGGATTGGCCACCGTACAGCGGATCGTGCATCGGCACAGTGGTGAGATCTGGGCCGAAGCGGCTGTCGATCGGGGCGCGTGCTTTTACCTTACGCTGCCGACATGTCCAAATGGGGAGAGGCTCTAGTGGGTATCCTGTGGTTCAATCAACAGGATGTCCGCCGCTCTCGCCGCATTCCATCCTGCCGTAGCCAATTGGTTTAACAGGACTTTTGATGCAGCCACCCCGCCGCAGGAACAGGCGTGGCCGGCAATTCAGGCGCAGCGCCACGTTCTGATCGCAGCGCCGACCGGCTCGGGCAAGACTTTGGCGGCGTTCCTCGCGGCCATCGACCGGCTGGTTCGCGAAGGGCTCGACCACGGCCTGAGCGACGAAACGCATATCGTCTACGTCTCGCCCCTCAAGGCACTCTCCAACGACATTCGCCGCAACCTCGAAGCCCCGCTCGCGGGTATCCGCGAGGAATTGAAGGCACTCGGCCTGCCTGAACTGGAGATCCGAACGTTCGTGCGCACAGGCGATACGCCGCAAAGCGAACGCAACAGCATGCGCAAGCGGCCGCCTCACATCGTCGTGACCACGCCCGAATCGCTCTACATCCTGTTGGGCTCCGAGTCCGGGCGCAGGATGTTGGGTACAACACGGACGGTGATTGTCGACGAAATTCATGCCATGGTCGGCGGGAAGCGCGGTCTCCATCTCGCCATCTCACTCGAACGACTCGAGGCGCTCACGGGCAAACATCTGGCCCGCATCGGCCTGTCGGCAACACAGAAGCCAATTGAGGAAGTCGCGCGCTTCCTCGTGGGTACGCGCAATGTAGGCACGGACGGCGCAGCCGACTGCACGATCATTGACAGCGGTCACGTGCGCGATCGCGATCTGGCCATCGAAGTGCCCGGCTCGCCGCTGGAAGCGGTGATGTCAGGTGATGCCTGGACCGAGGTTTACGACCGCCTGGCCGAGCTCGTCAGTGAGCATCGAACGACCCTCGTATTTGTCAACACGCGCAGGCACGCGGAGCGTGTTGCCCGTCACTTGTCCGAGCGCATTGGCGAAGACAACGTGACCGCCCATCACGGCAGCATGGCGAAGGAGCTGCGCTTTGATGCCGAGAGCCGGCTCAAAAGCGGCGCCCTGAAGGCGCTCGTCGCCACGGCCTCACTGGAGCTGGGAATCGACATCGGGGATGTCGACCTGGTATGTCAACTGGGCTCACCCCGCTCCATCGCAGCATTTCTGCAGCGCGTCGGCCGGTCAGGCCACAGCGTCGGCGGCACGCCCAAGGGCCGACTGTTCCCCCTGTCGCGCGATGATCTGGTCGAATGCGCGGCCTTGTTGGATGCGGTTCGACGGCGCGAGCTCGATCGGCTGCGCATGCCCGAAAAGCCTCTCGACGTGTTGGCTCAGCAGATTGTCGCCGAGACCGCCGCTCGCGAGTGTAATGACGACGAGCTGTTCGCGATGCTCCGGCGGGCGTATCCGTATCGGGACCTGACACGCGAAGAGTTTGACGAAGTCGTAAAGATGCTGGCGGAAGGGTACAGCACACGTCGCGGTCGACACGGCGCGTTGATCTATCACGATGCCGTCAATCACACGGTTCGGCCCCGACCGAGCGCACGGCTGACCGCCATCACATCCGGCGGTACGATTCCGGACAACGCGGACTACCAGGTGCTTCTCGAGCCGCAAGCCACTTTTGTGGGCACCGTCAACGAGGATTTCGCGATCGAGAGCCTGCAGGGCGACATTTTCCAACTCGGGAATGTCTCCTACCGGATCCTGCGAGTGGAACAGGGGAAGGTGCGTGTGGCCGACGCGCAGGGCGAGCCGCCCACGATTCCGTTCTGGCTCGGTGAGGCGCCCGGACGTTCAGACGAACTGTCGCATTCAGTCTCGCGTCTGCGAAGTGAGATAGAACGCCGGGTGGTGAGTGGCCTGGAGCCGGCCGTGCAATGGCTTGCCGCCGAGGTGGGCATAGCAGGATCCGCCGCCGTCCAACTCGTTAATTACCTGGCCGCCGCGCGCACGGCTTTGGGCGCGTTACCCACCCAGGAAACCCTGATTTTCGAGCGGTTTTTTGACGAAGCGGGCGGCATGCAGCTGGTCATCCACTCGCCTTTCGGCAGTCGCCTGAATCGTGCCTGGGGCCTCGCGTTGCGCAAGCGGTTCTGCCGCTCATTCAACTTCGAGCTGCAGGCCGCGGCCACCGAAGACACCATTATTCTGTCGCTGACGACAGCCCATAGTTTCGAGTTGGCCGATGTCGCCCGCTATCTGCATTCGAACACCGCGCGCCCGATACTCGTGCAGGCGTTGTGCGCGGCTCCGATGTTCACAGCGCGATGGCGCTGGAGTGCAACGATCGCACTGGCGCTGCCACGCTTGCGCGGCGGGAAGAAGGTCGCCGCTCCGCTGGCGCGGATGGCCGCCGAAGATTTGCTCACCTCGATTTTCCCTGACCAGGTCGCGTGCGCCGAAAATCTGCCCGGCGAGCTGGAGATACCCGACCATCCGCTCATTCGCCAGACCATTCGCGACTGCCTGGAAGAAGCCATGGATGCGGAGGGTTTCGAGCAATTGCTGCGCAACCTCGAGGCCGGAAAAATCCAGGTACTCGCTCGCGACGTAGTTGAGCCCTCGCCCCTGGCGCTCGAGGTGTTGTCCGCGCGCCCCTACGCTTTCCTCGACGATGCTCCGCTCGAGGAACGCCGCACCCAGGCTGTGATGAGCCGCCGTTGGTTGGATCCGCAAACGGCTTCTGACATTGGGAAGCTCGATGCTGAGGCCATTCAGCGCGTTCGTGATGAGGCATGGCCGGATGCGGCGAATGCGGATGAGCTTCACGATGCGATGTTGTGGCTGACATTCCTCACGGAGGATGAGGTGGGGCGTCATCCGGGGTGGAGGGAGTTGATTGCGGCTTTGGTGAAGCAGAAGCGCGTCACTGAAGTTGGCACGCCAGCGGCGGCCGCGGGCCCCGGGGGCGCGCATGCGCTTTGGGTCACCGCCGAGCGCGTGCCGCTCTTCGTGCCCGTCTTCCCCAACGCCCGCCTGCACCCCGCAATCGAAGCACCGGCTGCCTACGATAAGCCGTGGCCCCGCGACGAAGCGCTGATCGAAATTGTCCGGGGCCGCCTTGAAGGCCTCGGCCCCGTAACGGCAGCGTCCATCGCGACGTCACTCGACCTGCCGCAATCAGACATCGACATCGCACTGGCCGCACTACAGACGGAAGGCTTCGCGATGCGCGGCCAGTTCTCAATCAACGCAGAGGAATGGTGCGAGCGTCGACTGCTCGCGCGCATCCATCGCTACACCGTTAAACGACTCCGCGCGGAAATCGAGCCGATTGCGGCGAGAGACTTTCTACGCTTCCTGTTCGAATGGCAGCGCGTGACGCCGGAAGGCCGCATGGAAGGTCCAGACGCTGTTGGCGCCGTACTGGGGCAACTCGAAGGCTTCGAGGCACCCGCAAGCGCGTGGGAAACGGAGATCCTTCCCTCACGAATCAGCGAGTACGAACCGGCGTGGCTCGATGAGCAGTGCCTTGCAGGACGGTTTGTCTGGACGCGACTTGCGCATCGTTCAGCCCGCAAGGGAGACAGCGAACGAGGCGCCGCGCCTGTGCGCTCCACGCCCATTGCATTGCTCGCCCGACGGAACATCAAGGTTTGGTCGTCGCTGTCGGGGACGCCGGATACGAGCGGTTTGTCCGTAAGGGCTCGTGTTGTGGCGGAGTACATCCAGACGCACGGCGCGTCATTCTTCGACGAGATCGCCGACGGCGCGGGATTGTTGTCCAGCCAGGCAGAGGAAGCCTTGGCGGAGTTGGTTGCACTCGGCATTGTCAATTCGGATAGCTTCGGTGGCCTGCGTGCGTTGTTGGTACCGTCGGATCGGCGGCGGTCGGCAGGCGGCGGGCGCGGACGGCGGCGGCGCATTGCGTTGTTTGGCATGGATGCTGCCGGACGGTGGGCGTTGATACGGCGTCAACCGTTGGCGTTGCCGGATGCCGGCGAGGCGGGCGCTGTGGCCGCTCGTCTGCACGAGCGCATCCAAGACGACGAAACCATCGAACATGTTGCGCGAACGCTCTTACGTCGCTGGGGCGTCGTCTTCTGGCGGCTGCTGGCGCGCGAAGCTGACTGGCTCCCACCCTGGCGTGAGCTTCTCATGTGCTTCCGTCGTCTCGAAGCGCGCGGTGAAATCCGGGGCGGGCGGTTCGTCGCCGGGTTCACCGGCGAGCAGTATGCTGCTCCCGAAGCAATCGGCTTGCTGCGCGACATGCGCCACAAACCGCAATCACAAAGTTATGTTTCGCTCTCGGGTGCTGACCCACTCAACCTGGTTGGTATCGTGACACCGGGAGCGCGACTACCCGCGCTCAGCTCAAACCGCCTGCTTTACCGAGACGGAGTGCCCATCGCGCTGTTGGCGGGCGGGGAAGTGAAATTCCTCGAAACGCTGGAACCCAAGGAACAGTGGGAGGCGCAGAACCTGCTCCTGCGCCGCCACGTGCCGGCCGTGCTGGCGGATTTCGCATAGGGCGCTACCCATCGGACCATGTCACACCCGTGATCCCACCAATGACCACGGCAATGATCCATCCGAGCACAAACCCACTGATCGCCACGATCGCGGTGAACCCCGTCGCCCGCTCGGGCAGAACTTTCATGGTGCTCGGCAAACCCAGGTAGAACAGATACACGCTGTAAATTGCGCCAGCCAGCGCAATCAACCCGGAGAGGCCCGGCAATATCAGGCCCACTCCGGCAATCCAGCTTGCGGTGTACGCATAACCCGAAACCTTGAGTGCCTGTATGCGGTTGGATTCGCCGCCGAAGTTGGGCGCGAGGGCTTCGACAATGATGGCGAGAACATAGATGGCGGCGAGTGAAGTCACGTATTCCACCATCGCAGCCGTGAGCCCGGCACCCATTCCGAGTCGATATACCCGGAAACCGTGCCACGCATACCCCAGGATGCAGACCTTCACGAACTGACAGATGGGCGCAATGGCTGCCAGAATCATGAAGTAGTCGCGGTACAGACCCTGGACCGTCGCGGGCTCTGCCGCGATCACCGGCCATTCGGTTCGCGGCGTCACGAGCAACGCCCGGGCACGCTGGATGATTTTGTTCAGATCCATTGTCCCTCCCGGTGATGGAATCTACTCGCCGTAGCCCACGAGTTCTACGTACCCGCGGCCGGTAATGTCGCGCCCGGACTGGACTCCCCGCAAATCGACGGCTCCCTCCCAATAACGCGGTTGCGTGCCGAGCTCCTGATCTGCCAGCACGGGACGGACCTCAACATCCAGGCCCGTTGAGGGCACGCGGACCCTCCAGCGCGACGGATATCGCCCCCCTCGTGGGCTGGTCCAATGATCGCTGACATCGATGGACACCTGATCAGACGTGAGTTGCCGGGAATGGCCGCTCGCGTCCACCCAGGTACCGGCGCTGTTGGGATCACGCGTGCCGTTGTGGTCCCGCAGGGAATAGA
>Ga0307510_10007148_pt1 | contig 13289 bp, 4 predicted proteins | sample 12_EM_MG_FD_207224 | JGI IMG/M metagenome (GOLD analysis project Ga0307510, IMG submission 207224) | Populus trichocarpa ectomycorrhiza microbial communities from riparian zone in the Pacific Northwest, United States - 12_EM | ecosystem: Host-associated > Plants > Roots > Unclassified | place... | reverse complement strand
GGGAGGTGCTCACAGATAAACGGCCCTGATTGATGTGGGCTTTAAGTCAACAGTGTGTAATTATAGCTCTCCTATGGTGGGGCTGGTAGCAGGTTGAAGTATACCAACCTTGCAAATCTTTTGCACGGTGTCGTTATATCCTTGCAATCTCGCAAAACTAATACAAATTAAATGGAGAGCAAGCAATCCAAATAAATACAGTGATGAACAATTTTAGGTTTTAAGGTCTGTAGAGGACATGGGCTTAATAAACATCCTGCTGAATTGACGATAGTAGCCTAATAAAGCATCCTGCTAAATTATCCTGATGTAGTTTATTGAATTCATATATGAGGTGTAAGCTTCACATTAGATGCTTTAAAAGTCCTCTGTTCCTCTGCAGTTTAATTTGCATGTGGAGAGGCATGTACGAGTCACACCAGGTCCAGACACACATTGTTCAGCAGCTCAAATATCTCAACGCTATCCCATCTACTGAGCCGACGTCAGAGATTCATAGACAGTCGACTCTCCAGCTTGAGCTTGAGGTCCAGCAATGGCACCATTCATTCTGCAATGTTGTCAAGGCTCAGCGGGACTACATCCAGTCCCTCACAGGCTGGCTCCGGCTCAGCCTTTTCCAGTTTAGCAAAAACCCAATTTCCAGAACCAGTCAGGAATCAAGAATTTACTCCCTTTGCGAAGAATGGAACCATGCAGTTGATAGAATTCCTGACAAAGTGGCATCTGAAGGAATCAAGAGCTTCATAACAGTAATTCATGCTATTGTAGTTCAACAAGCAGAAGAGCATAAGCAAAAGAAGAAGTCAGAATCTGCATTCAAGGAGTTTGAGAAGAAGGTTGCTGAGCTTAGAGCTTTGGAGAGCAAGTATGGTCCGTATTCAATGCCTGAAACTTCGAGCACAATAAGCATCAAGGACCCACTTACGGAGAAACGAGCAAAGGTTGAGATCTTGCGGGCAAGGGCAGAGGAAGAAAAGAGTAAGCATGAAAAGTTGATTAGCGTAACAAGGTCAATGACATCGAATAATCTCCAGATGGGATTCCCACATGCTTTTCAGGCAATGGTGGGTTTTTCGAGTGTGTGTATGAATGTTTTTGAATCGGTATACAATCAAGCCAAGAATGCTGACCAGGAACATGATGTGAAGAGAGAAGAACTAGATTTAGGATAAAGAAAATATTGGTAATTATTATCCTGTATATATAGATTGAAGCCTGGAAAGATTTTGCATTATTAAACCTCCAAGAGATGGGAAAAATTATCCTGGTCCAGCAAAGGTAAACTTCATGAGCACATATGGAGGGCAGCAGGTAGATCCTTGGTGCAGTTTGTGATTGGAGGCTTTGAAAGGTAATGGAACTGGAAGCTTTGTATTAGGGTTTTGAACCAGTATTGTTAATCTATCATAGGAGAGAGTGTGAATGGTTTTGAAATTTCCTTCGATCTGATTTGGAAGCACAGAACTGTTAATTTTGTTGAGTGTTTAAAGGGCGACTTATTTCTTGAATGAGAATTCATGCATGGTTACGATCTTTTCATCCCTGTCCCAAATTCAACAGAGGGCTTGTCCTGGATAAAAAAGAAAAAGAAAAAGAAATAATACGATTTAACTTGGTATATGAGGGAGGACTTGGCACCAAGCTTCTTAAAATCGCGTGTAGACTAGATTTTACAGGTTAACATATTTATTGTCTAAAATCATGTAAAAAAATTGAAAAATAATAAAATTGGACTAAATTCATGTAAAAACGTGATTTAACTATTGATTTTATAATATCATAATGATTTCAAATTTTCAATTGTTATCTTTTACTTTTATATTTACTCACTAACGTATAACCTCGTAAGCACCAGGAAGCGCTTGAATTCATTGATTTTTTCTTTAATCAATAGGTTATGAATAAATAAAATATAATCTTGTTTAAACTCTTTCTAACAAATAAAATATTATGGGATAAAAATTTAAAATTTTCTATTTTGTAAGGATATTTTCACAAACAAGAGTGACAAACTACATTCTGAAATCTAATTCAATGTATGTTTATATATATCTAAATATCATAGTTTTTTTAAATAAATTTACAATATTATGATTTCATTTAAAAAAATCTTATAACTTGTCTAAGATATGATCTAACAAGAAACAAGACTTCAAGATAATTTTTTTTGTACTTTAAGTTATTTGATTCATTCATTTTAATTCATACAAAAACCTACAATTCCTTATTGATCCATTTAAAAAAATAAACTATCTGACTAGCAGTGAATCGTAAGTCAAATAACTAATAATACACTAAAAAAATACGTTATTTTACTAGGTATTGCTGTTCATTTACATGATTTCATTATGAATGGCACATTTCAAGTAACAATGCTTTTTTTTTCTTTTTTCATTGAATTTCTTTCTTCTATTTTTATTATGTGCTGTTTGTGATATTTTACTTGTTGATATATTTTTTTCTCTTTACATATTCTTGACAACTCAAAGTGTTTGATAAAATCTTAGAATTAAAATAGAGGTCATTTTGATGAAATATGATTTAAATTTGTTGTGCAAAGAACAATTCAAACAAGAAGGACAAAAAAAGAAAAAAAAAGAAAAAGGAGAGGTTGTTAACTCATGTTCATCCAAAGATTCTCCATTTTCTTATTTTTGTTTCATTTAAGTTTAGTATAATATGTTTTGGTCATAAACTCCATTTTATTTATATATGTTTTAGTTTCTAAGTTTAAAAGAGGAATGACCAAGTTGTTAGAAAATGAAGGAGATAAAGAGAATATAATCTGTTAGCTACATTCTAACAAAAAACAAATCAATTTTGATGTCAATACGTTTAATTTTATGAGAGAGGTTTTCATTGATATGTTTTAAAACTCTCATCTTGTTAGAAAAAATAAATTGAGGCTCGAGAATGTTTTTTACTCGGTTTAATTTTGAATTTTTCATTGATTAAAGGTTGTATTAAGGTTAAAAATGGGTTTATCGAGGCTTTTTAGGGTAATTCTTAGATGTTTTCAAGTGAAAAATAATTAAAAAATAGATTTTAAAGGTCTAAAAACCTATCATATATTTTGTTTTTTTTTAAATAGGACAGACACTTATTAAACAAAAAAAAAAAAATTCAAGCAGGCTTGAACTTGTAAACCCAGACACTAATGACCTTCTTTATATTAGGCCAGTGTGCTAGCCCATTTAAGCATGATACTTGGTTTTTTTTATGCAACTATGTGGTTTTTTTTTAATTTTAATTAAAATTCATTATAAATAAAATAATTAAAATATTATTCCAATTACATATCATTCAATTTTACCTTTATATTCAAATAAGATTATAGCATTTATTTTGATAATACTAGCAACCATTTCATTAATTATTATATATAAACCTAATATGCAGAAAACATTTTAATTTTTTTTCATCATAAAACTTATTAAATTTAATAAAGATAATCACCTAACTCTTGTATTTCTCTTGTTTTTTTTTTTTTAAAATACTATTATTATTTAAGCAATTTTTTACAATAAAAAAGTTTGGTATGGTCCACGACGTATCGTAGGTTACAGATCTAGTTTTAGATAAGCCTGCTGATTTATGACAAAAATGGAAATGGTTGGCGCATGAATCGTAGGATTCACTTGGTTTAGGAAGCCGTATAGATGAGCTCTGGTAGGCCTTGTTCTCATCCACTCCTTCGATTTTGACAGATCCTTATTGTTTATACTTTCTCAAAACACCCGTCTGCGTTGCTTGTGGCCCTCAACTAAATTTGATATCCATCAAATTAACATAATAAGTGTTTTTTTTTCTTGATCTACAGATATTCACAAGGTCCCAGTAGCCCAGCTTAAGCTGGCAACATTGCTTTCACCTGTTTTTAAAAATATTTTATGCATGAGCCACCATTGATCTGGTCTTGTAACACCAGTTGCGGAATTGTAAAACCAGGGTCTAACCAAGGATGGCTCTTAATGAAAGCAAAACAAGAAGTATTTATTGCGATAGCTCAATCCCACATGGAGTTCAAACCCAAAGCAAATACTTCAAGCTCTCTCTTGTTCTTCTGCGCTATTCTTAGTCATGTGTCCATTGTTATCTCCTGCATCTCCTGCTGGAAAATGGTTAGGATTTGTTACTGCAATATGGGTGCAGGCAAGCTGCGGTAACAACTACACCTTTTCCAACTACTCAGATGCTTTAAAATCAATCATGGCTCTTACTCAGCTGGAGCTCAATACTCTATCTGTTGCTAAAGACGTTGGAAAGGCCTTTGGTCTATTGTCTGGCATTGCTTCAGATCGTTGGTCAACTTCTGTAATACTCCTTATTGGATCATTTGAAGGGCTCATAGGATATGGAGTTCAATGGCTTGTTGTTAGCCAGCGTATCCATCCTCTTCCTTACTGGCAGGTATTCAAAGCATTTACCATATCCCATGTAAAGATTTTATTAATATTTTTTTGATTAGTTTCATGTAAAAAACATTTATAATTCTTGATTGAGTATTAAAAAATTCTGAAAATTTGTATGGAGCCTTCTAATATGATACTTTACCTTGGGTTAAAATTTCAGAATTTTTAGAGAAATTCAGAAATATTTTAATAAAAAATCACAATTTGACCAGTTTTACGTTATCGGACGTAATTTTTAATTTAACCATCAGATTGAGCTGAAATTTTACGAGGGATCTTAAAATATATTGAATAAAATCTGGTTAAAATTTTAGAATGAATGGAGCTTGGTAGTGCTAGAAAAAAAAACCGTCAAATAAAAGTAAAACGATTCATTAATGGTAAAATGGTTATTTGCCATTAAAAAATAATAAAAATAATTTTATATGTTATCGATTGGGCAGAAGCAGAATAGGAAAATAAAGAAAAGAAAAGGCAAGAGAGAAAGAGAGAAAAGTAAGGGAAAAACATAAAAAAAAAATCCAAGGAAAAAAAAAAAGAAAACTGAGATAATAATCTTGTAAACTTACAAAGTCTAACTTATAAAACACTAATCTAAGGAAGTATCAAGTGAAGGAAGAAAGAATTGAGAGAGGAAAAAAATTTAATTACTTTGTTTTTCAGTTGACATAAGATTGTGATTTTATCCCGGTTGAGGGGTTGTTACAATATCGATTCAGATTCGATTATAGATGGATTATAATCCACAAAACATCGAAAAATATAACTTCAATAGTGAGTTTATTTTTACTTTCATTTCAATTTTATGTATTTTCAAATTTATTTTTTAATATTTTGAGTAATGTATTTGAATTAAAACTTTACTATTAATTTCAAAAATTCATGTATATGAGTTAATAATTGATATTTATAAAAGCAGATAGGAAAAATTATTGGCTCCGCCGTTGTAGTGTCACAGGGTCATCAATCCTTTCGAGCAAGTGCGCTTCATAACCAAATTAACTAATGTTTGTTTTCTGCTACAGATGTGTATATTTTTGTGCTTGGGAGGCAACAGCACAACATGGATGAACACGGCAGTTCTTGTAACTTGCATGCGGAACTTTCCAAAAAATCGCGGCCCCGTCTCCGGAATCCTGAAGGGTTATGTAGGACTCAGCACAGCAATATTTACTGATATTTGCACAGCTCTTTTCTCCTCCAATCCTTCTGCATTTCTCCTAATTCTTGCTATTGTTCCTGCTATCATTTGCCTTGCTGCTATTCTTTTCCTCCGCGAAACCGCATCTGCTGCTGGTCCTATAGAGGAAAAGGAAGAAGCCAGATTTTTCAACATCTTTAATGCCATTGCCATTATAGCAGCTGCCTATCTCTTGGCATTTGACATCACTGGAAATCATGGTCATGTTGTCTCCCTTGTATTTGTTGCAGGACTAATATTCCTTCTAGCAAGTCCATTATTTGTTCCTTTATATTCGGTTCTGTTGAAGCTTAAGTCCAATTCGGATACTGAGCAGCAGATTAAGGAACCATTACTTGTTGGCCCAGAAGATTCACCAGCAAAGGCACAGAAGCCAGAGCCAGCAACAACAGTCAGTGTTGAAGTGGAGAATGCTGGAATCAAGCAACGACCAATGATTGGGGAGGATCACACAATCATCGAAATGATACGGACATATGATTTCTGGGTTTTGTTCATATCATTCCTCTGTGGTGTGGGTACTGGAATGTGTGTAATGAACAACTTGGGGCAGATGGGCCTGGCTCTTGGATACATTGATGTATCCATTTTTGTTTCTCTCACCAGCATTTGGGGATTTTTCGGACGTATTATTTCCGGTCTGGTATCAGAACAGCTCCTCTGGTATGTTTTTGTCACTCTCTATTTCAGTTTCTGCACTCCTCACATTTCGAACATCACAGTTCAGCTTTTGATATTTCACATATCCATCATGTTATTTGCACTTTGCAGGAAATTTGGGACGCCAAGACCTCTATGGAATGCAGCTTCTCAAGTCCTAATGACACTAGGATTTGTCATCATGGCATTGGCCTTGCCCGGATCTCTATATATTGGTTCAATCTTGGTTGGAATATGCTATGGAGTTCGTCTGACCATTACTGTCGCAGTAGCCTCAGAACTATTTGGTCTCAAATATTATGGCTTGTTATACAACATTCTCATTCTTAATCTTCCACTGGGTTCCTTCCTCTTCTCTGGCCTGCTTGCTGGTTATCTTTACGATGCTCAAGCCGCTAGAAGCCCTGCTGGTGGTGGCAATACCTGTGTTGGTCCCCATTGCTATTTCCTTGTCTTCCTGATAATGGCTCTTGCCTGTGTTATTGGGTTTGGGTTAGATGTGCTCCTAGCAATTAGAACAAAGAAGGTATACTCCAAGATTTACACAGACAGGAAATTTAGTCCAGCTTCAACAGTTGCTTAGGGATTGTTTATCAATCAAAGATTTATTGTTTAGTAACTTCAATTTTTAGATGTCCAGCTGGTAAAGTTTGTTGCTTGTTGCTGTAGTTCTCATATCACGTTTCTTGGATTAAAACATTTGATTTTTGTATCAAGTGGTATTTGGTTTTTTAATCCAATCATGTTTTTTAATAATTATTTTTATTTTAAATTATTTTTTTTATAATTTTGGATGGTTTTAATGTAATAATATCAAAAATAATTTTTTTTATTATATGTTTGATAAATTTTCATTCCTACAAACAAAATATCCATTGCTTGCCCCTAAATTCAATTGTTGCTAAGGGTAAAGTATATTTTGGTTCTGCAATTTTAACAGTATACTCCTTCAGTTCCTATGGTTTCAAAATTTTCAATTTCAAACCTAACATTTTAAAAAGGCTTTGACTTGAGAATACAGGTGAAAATGAGGCTTTCATATTTTCACTAGAACCTTAATTAAGGATTTTGTATTTCAAGATTTGGATTTTGCATCCATGATAGCAGCACTGTGGTTTATGTAAATATAGATTCCAAAAAAAAAAAGAGAAAATAAATTCTATTCTTGCAAGCATTTACACTGAATAAGGCATGAACATGCATATTGGGTTATACTCAAAATCTTGATTAGAAAATTTTAAATAGTTTTGAATTTGATACACGAAAGTTAGGGAGATGATCTTTTTAATCTATAAAACAAAAATGTTATGAGTACTAAAAATAAAAACAAAATAAGGTTGAAGGATCAGAAATGTGAGTATCCTGAAATATAACGAAGGAGCCAACTTGGTTAAAAACAAGAATGAAATGGAAGCCAGAGCAAATACAAAACCATCATCTCTCACTCTCAGATGGGCAATCTTACGCCAAGCCCTTCCTTCTTCGCAAATCCCATGAAATTCCTGGTGCTTCCTTAATCTCTCCCAACACGTCAATTATGACATGTTTTTGTAACTTGATTAGTTTTTGTAGCTTGTATGTTAGTTTGGGACAATGTCGAAAACCAATTATTTTGCAGATAATCAATCACCCAGTGCTATCAAGCGAATTTCTAGAAAACCCATCTAGGATTTAACTTGATACCAGGCCAAGCAGTTGAAGACCATGTCAATGAAGAATCAAACTTTATAGATGTTTGCATTTGTGGAGTTCATCATTTATTCAGCTTCTTCAAGAATGTTGATTTTAAGATAAGTTTATCATTTATACAGATTCTGGAAGACACTTTTGATAGAACATGGTTATGTGGTTACATTTGATTTCATAATGGCAGTTGATATGCACCACAATTGCTAGTTGTTTAACACGGTTTTGGATTGGTGGGAAGACTGAAACTTGAATGCTTGTGGGAGAAAATTTAAATGGCATGAGCATCTTCTTTGTTATCTTTGTTACTTTCACTATAAAGGTGTTGTTATCCAGGTCAGTGGCCATCTGAAGATGTCCTTTCATATTTTTGCTTGTCACATGCAGACATGTTCAGATTTCATGATAAGTTAGGTTAACTTGGTAAGATATGATGTGGGAAGTTTAGATGGTTGAATCTTTTCTAAACCTAAGGCAGTGGCGTGCTATTGTCTGATTGGGGTTATTCATTGAATAAGAGTCATAAGAAGATTTCATGTCTGTACCACATTGAAAAATTAACATGTCAATTGGAAGCATGTACATAGATTGTGGAATTGAAGTCTGTTTGCATTATCTTCTGAGAATTTCAAGTTGCCCATGATTCAATATATACTTGTTTAGATTTCAGTTAATGTTAAGCTCTAAGTTTCTGAAATTGTTAGTGATGAGCCTAGAATTGGTTTCAAGGCCTGCTCTAGTAATCAGAATATGAATCAGGTTGGACGGTCTTCATCCTGGGCTAGCCCTTGCTTGCATCTTCTTTAAGATTTGAAGTTATTGTAAACATTTACTTTCTGTCATTGAGATTCAAGATGTCTTACATTGTTTTGTATTTTCTCATTTATAAAAAGAAAGGTTATTTTGAAGATAACAATAGTGCTTTTGAATAAAGTTTAAATATGTTTGTTTTTGGTGTGTCAATTAGAGATATAAGGATGCATAAGTCATCACATAGCCATATCAGAGGCTTAGCTCTTTGGTTGTTGCCGGTCATTAGCTTTGCAATGGGAACATCAGTTTAGAACTAAATTTTTGTTGGGTTGCTGGGTTATGATTCAAAACTTTTATATTCACTTTGAGTATGAGCGTGGCATTGCTCCACTTTCTCTTTCTCTTTTATGTTCTTTGACATCCAGACATTCAGCATAGCATAGATGCCAGCTCCACAGCATTTGGCAATACAGAATTGAAGAGTATGACATTGCATTGGGATGAGGAAGTAACTTATAATATCTCCAACACTTTTGATGTCATAGTTGCCTGTGACTTGTTAGTTATGTTTCTGTTAACTTTCTGTTTCAATTATTTATGCTGCATGTCTTACCTTCCCATTTTTTTAAGTCAAGAATCACTAAATTTGGATCAGTAAATCTTATACTCAATGGCCACCAAATTTTTTGCAACTGTAATGTATTCTTGGATACATTTCTACCTTGACAAAACTAGAGTGGCAGTCATAATTTATCCAAATTATTTATCCAAATTGTGTCAATACCTCAATTCACATCCTGTTATCCACCTGACCAGTGTTTTTTTTCCCAACAACAAAGTTTAAATCAAATGCTTGATGCAATCTGATGAGGAATTCTTGTGTCATTGACAATTTATTATCAGTCCGAGGCTGTCTAGATTCATAAGTTTTCTTCACCAGTTGGCAAAAGGTGCCTGCAACCATTTCTAAATGCACTTATACTAATATATGGCTAGCACACACTGATGTGTTTTCTCCTTTTCCTGCTAAACTCGTCTCGTCTTCTTCTATACTCAGTAAATGGATGTGCCATTTGACAGCACCTTTTTTTGAAGAGTTCCACAATGCCCTTGCTTGTACCGTCAAACTCTTGTTAAGAAATTCTGGGCCTTTGGAAGCAATATTCTTTAGCCCTAAAAGAGGAGATACGTTGGACAAACTCCTAAAGAAAGTTGAAGAAAATGGGCTGAATTTCTCTATTATAGAGAACTGTGACTCTGAAGTTTGGAAGTGTCATCAAGGTTTTATGGCCGGTAATCACGACTCCTGGCCCAGCTATGAAAAGCATCATTGCTACCCATTATTTGTTAGAATACATTATAAACTCTCGCGGCCTTTTATTTTTCGTTCGTATCCAGTATTTTTAGGTAAAGGGTACTCCATTTATCTGTGTCATGCAGCAAAATATGTAGAGGACTTTTTTAACTTGCTGGATGCAGTATATTAGCCTACTATACTGGTGGGTCCGAAGTCCCCTATATTGTGCAATCCTAGGAACTAAATTGTGTAGGTCTGATTGGTTGATGATTCGCCAACTGGAAAGGAAAGCCTGGAGATGCCGTTTTTAATTATTATTATTATTATCTTGGCTTAACATAAAGATGCTGTTTTTGATTGGTTTTAGTTGCTTCTTATGATTTCCTTTTTGAACTTACTTCTGCTATAGGTGAGGGCATGAAGCTTTTGACAAAAGATTCCTTATCTTCATCTGAGCATCAACATTACTTTGAAAGTATCTACGTATGGCTGTCCCTGACTAGACAAAGACCGTCTGCGTAGAGGACAATCACAAACAGCGCAAAAGCTATACGATGCTCTGTGGATCAAATAAACTAACGTTTATTGGAGGAATGGAACTGCTTGCTTTTTAATATTGTGGCACATACTGTGTATACAGAGTAGAGAAATGAACATGCCATGACTTGAATTCTTATCTATCGCAGTGAAGCAACTGCTTTCTTGCTCTTTTGAGGTTTTGCTCGTTTTTCATTCTCTCTAGTTTCCCCCTTCCATGAAAACCATTATTCTTCTGGATCTATGAATTTTGCATTTTCGAGTTTGGTATAGTTATAACCCTTCTTTAGTTTGCATACAAGCTCGGTCATGCTTGCATTCCTGCTATTTCTCCTTGCCTTTTTGAGACTGTAGGCTGGGGATCATTTAGTAAGGATGCTCTGGTCGGATGTAATCTTTCTTTCCTAATGTCTTAATAATGCATCATTCGGCAACCTTTACATCTTGAAAAGCACCCTGGAAATGCAGACCAATCTTCTCTTATCTTCAGGAAAAAATAAAGTTGGATACGTTGGTGTGGCTCCACCACACAAGTTGGTTAAGCATCACATCTGATGTTCTCCGAGCGCTAATCTACAATGGCCTATGGGCGGCAATTTGGATCTTACTTGTATTGGCTTCTTCAGCTTTTATTTCCTTCCCTAATAATTGTGATGCCCACAAATTCTCTTTTTATAGGACCATGCAAGTTAGCCTGATCGATCATCACATATATTTTGCTGTTTGATAGCAAATCTCCACTTCCGTTGTCCAATCATCTATTTTGCAATCTGTGACATCTCGCCAGTTCTTGAAAATAAGGGTGCAATGCAAGTGCTACTTGTCTAAGAAATGTTGGGATTTAATGTCAAATCTCTAGGTCAGGAAGCTACTATCCATTTGAAGCAATTTTCTCAACATCTTCACCCGGCTTGGTCCAACGGGCTGACCCGAGATCTTAATCAAGTTTTAAATAGTCTTTATATGTTTTTAATAAACCCCCAAAAAAGTTAATTTATGAATACTTAGCTTTATAAAAAAATTTTTAATTTTTTTATGTAGAATAATTATATTTCTAGCCTATTTATTGAGTCATATATATCTTATTTATTGAGTAATATAAAAACCATTTGCCCTATCAGTCGGGTAATATTGCAACTCAAATTCTTCACTGTTTTCTCTGAGACCTAAAAGGAAATCTTTCAAAAAAGAAAGCAAATCTTTAGTTGCTGACTTTGTACTGCTGAAATGCGACTATTCGTCATCAATCTCTCAACGCAGTTCAAGAACGTCATGATATGATTGTTCTTCGACATCATAGTTCCTGAGGGCGTCCATCATTTACCTTAAAATACACTGAGCACCTTATGTGGTAACGGATTATTTATAAATATATTTACATAATGTATTTTTTTATTATTTAAAAATTATTTTTCATATTAATACATTAAACGATTTAAAAATATAAAAAAATTAATTTTAAATAAAAAAATCAAATTACCATGCTGCCAAACACACTATAAGACTCACTGTCACGAAACAAGGTTATCAGCATCCCAAACCCAGAGAGATATTTGCAGATTTTGCTTTCCCGTTGCTTCTTAGTTAGTTCATTTATTTACTTTATGTAACCTGATTCATTTTGCTTTTCAACTTTATTACTTCATTTTATATGCATTTTATGCATATAAATCTTCTTTTTTTTTATATATATATAAAAAAACCCCACCTTTACTGGTTCTTGAATATCAAAATCAAGTTTCTTTCCTATCATGTGAGCCATTCATTATGTTATTTTGTCTCGGTTGTTTGAGAGTGTGGTAACGGTTGTTTTTTAAAGTGTTTTTTATTTCAAAACACATTAAAATAATATTTTTTTATTTTTTAAAAATTATTTTCGATATTAGCACATCAAAATGATATGAAAACATAAAAAAACATATTAATTTGAAATAAAAAAAATAAAAAAATTTCAAATTTTTTCAAAAACATTTTCCAACTACAGTGCCAAACACTTCATCCAGTTCAGATCTCATGCTATATAGATCATGAATTTATTTATATTTATTTTTTAGAATTGGAACTCGTACTTCCTCGTATTCTATACATGGATTAATGTACTCACAAGATATTTATTTCTTAAATTTAATATAATATGATGAGAAACAAACTTATTTATTATCTTAACCAAATGTTAAAAGTACCTAAATAAAGCTTAAAGCAAAAAAATAAATAAAAGAAAAAGAAAAATAAGAAACCTAATACTTTTTTCAACTGCAAACAAATTGCCAGGCATGGGATTCCCGTAAAGTGGCCTTCCACTTCGAATATTTTTTTCTAGTATTCACGTCAACAATAAAGGTTGTCCTTTTTGTCCACAACCTCAACCCACAAAGACTCTTTCTTTCTTTCACTTTCTTGTATTCTTTTTTTTTTTTTTTTTTTTTTAATTTAGGCTATATAACAATAGAAACGGCAAGAAAGATTATATATTTTTAATATAATATTTGTTTTTTAAAATATAATAATAGTTATAAGTGTGATAATGGTTGCTTTTTAAATTATATTTTACTTAAATATACATCAAGATAATATATATTTTTTATTTTTAAAAAGTTATTTTTGATATTAATCGATAAAAAATATTAAAAAGTTAAATTTAAAAAAATTATTATTTCTGCCTCGTTACCTAAAATACAACCACAAGATCCCGGAACAGGAAAAAAAGGAACACATTATATTTCTGAAATATAACTAATAT
>Ga0307510_10007147_pt1 | contig 13291 bp, 15 predicted proteins | sample 12_EM_MG_FD_207224 | JGI IMG/M metagenome (GOLD analysis project Ga0307510, IMG submission 207224) | Populus trichocarpa ectomycorrhiza microbial communities from riparian zone in the Pacific Northwest, United States - 12_EM | ecosystem: Host-associated > Plants > Roots > Unclassified | place... | reverse complement strand
AAGGCTTCTGTCTTGAGAGGAGAGGAAGTTGTGTGGGAACGAGAGAATAGGAGGATGGGGACTGGGACAGGAACAAAAAAACAGCGGCTTAGCCGGCTTAGCCGGCCCAAGCCGGCTCAGTGGGAGCCAGCTAAAATGGCGGCTCGACCAAATGGGGCTCGGCTCGGCTCGAATTGGAGCCAGCTCCGGCTCCGGCTCTAGCCGACGATTAGCCGGAGCCGCTGCAACACTAGGGGGTTGGGGGACAAACTAGACATCAGACCCAGTGGGAAATGCGTATTACAAGGTCAAAGGATATCAAATTATGTAGAATATTCTACAAAGTTGGATCTGAATTGACAGATGCATCCCTCTTTCACCCGTACCACCACCACTAAATGTCGGAATCACCGCCTAATCCCCCTCCCACTTTCAGTTATGCTGAAGTGCCCCCCATGCCAGGCAGGGCTGAAGACCTCTACAAGAGGTCAGGCTTCACCAAGCCCTTCCTGTCTGCTGTCGAGTTCCGGGATGCACTTGCCAGAAAAGGTTACCCCCCACTCCGCTGCACCCTCGAAGTCGCCTCTGTTGCACAGGCTAGCCGATGGCCCTTCCACGACATCCATCAGGTTGTCCATGATTATCCCCTCCCAGACTACTCCCCCCTCCTCGATGATATTGCTCAATCAATCGCCCCCATCCCACGCAAGGACCAACTCGGGGTCCTAGGCAAAAGCCTCTCACTCTGCTTTCACGCTGCCTCTGAGGAGGACGCCCCCAATCCTGAAATGCGCCAAGCATTGATCAATCTCATCGGCTCGCTTTCTGCAGTCCTGGGCTCTACCCGCTCGTCCTGAGCGCGCCCACCCAACCCCCCTCCCATGTCGCCCTCCCAAGCGACAGCCATACCGTGGGACGAAGACAATGCCCAACCGGCGCCCGAACCCCAATCTGACGAGCCAGCCCTGCCGGCTGCACCTGAGGCTTCGGCCGTGGGCACGCCATTGGGCCTGGCCCTGAAGAAAGGAAAGGGCAAAGGGAAGACGAAGCCTCCGACAGCCACGGCCCCCACTCCCAGCACCCTTGCCCCCTAAGGCATCCCCTCCCCACCCCCCCCGCCCCACCTCTTACGCCGTGGCAACAGCCCAACAGCCAAAGCCAAAGCCCATCACGAGGCCCAGCCTTGTGATTTCCCTTCGACACGCTACACTTGCCTCCAACCTCAAGGCCCAGGCTCAACTCCAGGCCCCTTCTTTGGTGGAAGCATGCAACGAGGCGCTGCAATCAGATGCCCGACACGCCAATGTGAGGATCTCCGCTGCAAAGTGGGCACCCTCAGGCAACTTGGTCATGTTTGCTGGCCCTGACACCAACCTCACCCAACTCCAGTCGTCCCATCACATCATCACCTCTGCTATTGAGGCTGCGCTCCCCGAGCCCACCCCACTAGCATCCCACCCTAATGTCAAGTGGAGCAAGTTATTGATTAACAGCATCCCCACTGGTGCCACCGAGATTTCACCGGCCCTTACCTGTGAGGAGTGCCATTAGGCACTCTTACGTGACAACCCATCCTACCGCCGCCTTCGGATCACGCAACTCCCCTCTTGGGTGAGAAAGCCATCCGAGTACAAGCCCCACTCTGCCTCATCGCTAGTCGTCGCATTCGAAGACCCAGACGGCTCCGCCCTCTCCTCCCTCATTGCCGCAAGGCATCTCTACGGGTTCGGCTCACAGCTCACCGTTCGCAAATGGAAGAACCCCCCCCCCTCCCCTGAAAAGAAGCATGCCAGTTGTATTCGGCGCGGCCTCGCCAAGCTGTCGGCCCCCAGGCTGGCAGCAATGCGGGACGACGTTTCGGACACGACCACGGCAACTCCCCGTGCACCCCCCCCGGCGCATTTCCAGCCTGCCCCCCAGCCACCCCCTCCCCCAACCACTGGGTCCACCCGACCCACCGCGTTGCCTCCGGCCCGCACTCTGCAGTCCAAGAAGAAGGGACCCGCCTAGGCGGCTCTCTCTTAGCCGTGCCACAAGATCTTACACCTCAACTTGGAAGCACGGCCGGTCCTCCCTCCCCCCCCTATCAGCGGTGATCCCTCCCCTAATTTTGCAAACCTTACTTCACTTCGCGCATTTTACCCATTCCCTCTGACCCACTTATCGACGCTTTACACTACCGCCTACCTCTGGGTAGCACAGAACAGTTCGTTTTCCCCCTTCCACCTTGAGCAGGCTGTGGGTGGTTGGCCCCTGGGTAAGCTCTGGCCTTGGCCATCTTGGGTTGACAGACTAGGGGCCCTGCAGCCCTGAAGTCCAGTGCGGCAATCTGTCCTTCTTAGAGTTTAGGCACACATTAGTTTGTCTGCCCCGGGGTAGGTAGGCTAGTGTAAGGAAGTTGTACTGTATGTGTCTATAGCCTTCGAACTCATTAAAATAAACTGAATTATAAAAAAAAAAAAAAAAAAAAAAAAAAAAAGAATTGACAGATGAAATGCTTTTGTCAAATCACATCGAATCACATTGAACTGTGCACAAATCTTATTGAATATTCAACCAAATTCGATCGCATTTTAATTATATTGTGACTGATAATACGACATTACATACAATATACAATACAATCATATCAAATCATATCAAATCAGGGCAAATCATAGCAAATCACATCGCATCGCTCACCTTGGGTTACAGCGAGTCCGAGTGACTCACGATTTGACAGCTCTCCTGGGTGGAAGGACATGTGGGACACTCCTGGGCTCTGGCTAGACTTGATTTCGGTCAAGTACGAACTCCCTCAATGGACATGTTGTACTCACCGCCTGAACTTCAAGTGTCTTCGTATTCTCCGGTCCTCTCGGAGCCCTCTTGGGGGGTAGGACGCGTTGCTCCTAGGCATCATTTTTGTCTTGGTCAGGACAGGACCGGTAGGACTATTCCACTGTGTACGCACTGCAGCCTGAGTGCGAGCTTCCCTTACAGTGCTCTTCTCTCTCTGCTTGTATACCTAGAATCTTATCAATAATATTGTTGCCAAGTGTGCAAAATGAAGGACTTGCCTCTACCACTTCAGCAGGGAGGTTGTCAAAGTGCCAGTTGAATTCACCGAGACTTCCTTCGGGATGCAAATTGCACCAGTTGTTGGTGCAGATGTTTCTGCAAGTATAGTTAGTAGTATGTCTTCGATATGACCAGGACACTTCGCACCTAGCCGTCATTGCAGTCCCGGGCACCATTTTCTGCTGTTTTTGATATCTCTTCTCTGACTGGTCCCTTGCTTTGACAGCCATAGAGACGTGATCCAGGGCAGCCGGTGTCGTCAACTGGCTAGCGTCGTCTTCAGATGTTGACGCAATGGCACCTGTAGCTTGGGACAACCCTATGGGCACTGTGGTATGATCAATGGCATCCGAAACACCTGGGTTGGGTGGTGGGATGGGGCAGAGGTTGACTATAGCAGGAGTCTTGTTGACGGACTCTTGTGTCTGGCTTGCTTCTGTGGTAGTCGACTGCGTGTCATCCATCACATGATCAGCATGATCACCGGGTGGGGGGAAATGGGACGTGGGAAGGGGGAAGACGTCCAGGACCTTGCCAAGCACATGAAATGGTGTTACCGTGTGCGAGTCGTCGAACATATCTGAGCTGCAAATGGAAAATATTAGTAGATCCAATGAGCGCTGTGTGTACTCACAGTGGGTCCTTAAAGGCCTTGCCTTGGGTTTTGGGATGGTGGCTTGATTGGGCCCCTGTTCTTCATCCTCGAATGGGGTCTTGCGAATCGAACTGGGCACTATATCGCCTGGCACCGGTGTGACTTCGGGGGGAGGACTTGATGTGTCCTCAGTTGTGATCCGGGGCTTCTTTACTGTGGGCTCATAGCAAGTTTCATCGTTGTCCTTGATCGCCTTCTTCCTCTTACCGAAGCTGTGGTACCAAGGAGGGTAATTTGTTGTTGCGATGGCATTGGCTTTCCAGTGATTTTGGCAATAACATAACATGGGCCATTCCGCCTCCATCTTGCGTACATATTCATCCTTGGTGTCTTTTGACACATCTCCCCACTTCTCTGGGGCCAACCCTCGTTCATAGAACCCTCGCCAGATACACCTGGCAGAGTCTCGGATATCAGCAGCTGTTCTGCCACTTACTGGTGTCCCATCTTCTTTCTCCACGTATAGCATTATCACATTCTCTCCTTTAGCTGCTCTCCCCCCTCCACGACTCCCAGCGACTTCAGATAAATCTTTCTTCTTGTTTTCCGCATCTCTCCATTCTTGTTTATTCCAGTACTTGATCCCGGGGTATTCGGAGTGTGATTTCACTGAGGAATTGGCCCCCTCTCCAGCTGCGCCAGCTTGCAGCAGGAGAGTGTTCGCAGATTCAACTTCGGGTCCCCGATCGTTCAAGTGAGCTCCTTTATGATTACCAGCAAATATAGACATAAAGATGCTGTGGGTCTCGACCAGTTTGTCAAGCGTGATCCTAGATCCAATGTATCAAATTGGATTACAAGAGAAGCCGTATACATACTTAAGTTTGTTGTGTTCTTCTTTTTCTTTGTTGAGTTCTTCTTCTAGTTGATGGCACCGGCGCATGTAATGGGTGCTTGTAAATGCATTGTGTTCATAACCCTGCTTTGCTTTGGGTGCGATAATATCGTTGTTGGTTGAATAAGATATGTTTGCGGGTGAGAGGAGAGATCCGTCAAAGGGGGTGGAAGGACTAGAGATCGAGTTCCCAGAATGTCCAGTAGAGAAAGAAGGCTCGCCGAGTAACGAAGAAGCACCCGTGTTGTACATTTCGCTGAAAGAAAACACTTGTGTTGCAGGAAGAGGCTGCGATGCAAGAGGCATGGGTGGGTAAGTGGGTGTAAAGAGAAAAAAAGGTGGAATGTATGCATCTGCAAGACGAGCATATCAGTCAGAAGTTGGGGTGATCCCAGATTGGCTTGATCCTTTCTTGTTTTGGTGGTAAGTGCATATTGTGCAGCAGGGCACATACATACGTAGTCCCACACGAATACTCTCCGGTCCGAGATCTCCATTCAATCACGTTCCTGCGATGCGACATATAGACTGGCCAGGTAAAGCTAATAGTTCCCAAATCTGGTAAACCTTACCCCACATGCGCATGTCCGCATACATATACATATATTGGTGTGTATCTAAATACATCCTGTGTCCTATTCCCCGTCTGGCATGTCCTCTTCGACACAGGCCATCACTGCGACATCAAGTCCCGGTTTCTCCACCAGGAAGAAGCATTCAGACAGGGGAAACCCCAATATTTCCACCCTATGAGGTATCATCGCAACGATGGCTTGTATGGTCTTAACATCGATGAACTGGAGTGCGTTGTCGCCTTGATATTCACAAGACCAAAGTGTGTTCACGGAAATGGAGAGTAATGATTCGTCCGGCTTGGAGAACAAGGATACAAGCGCGAGGGCCATATCCACTCCCTCGATGTCGATTTGTATAAAGAACTGGACTTCCACGATATGTACTTTGTTGTCCAGACATATCTAGTACATTCACCAAGTCAGTACAGAGAGATCATAAGGATGCACGATGATAACATACCTTGACATTCCGCGCTGTGCGACGCCTCTCGAGTGGTTTCTAGAGTTCCTTCCATGCGCTGTTGCAATTCTGGCCAGTGGGCAGTCGGAGCTTTGCCCACCTGATGACAGGTATCTCAGCTCCTCTTTGGAGAGTGGGTAAGAAGTCACACAAAGCCTCTGCTTCACATTCCTGCAGAGTGCTTGATTTTCCTTTGCGTGCGCGAAGCAATACAAACCCGTCCCCGAGGTCCTTAGAACCACGCAGAAGGAGTCCCTCTGAAGGACTGTCCACGGGGAGATCTGGAATCATCGCAATGAGTGTGTTAGTCTGTGCCCACCGAATTCCACACTGAGATAAGTTTGAGAAGGGGTTGGAGGGCTGGTTGATCTCCTCCCCCAGATTCCCGATAGTACGCTCGAGCGCCCACTGGGAGGAGCAGATGGGGGGACCGATCCGAATAACTTCTTGTGGCAAATGGACGAGAGAATGCATACAAGGTCGAACAAAATGGATCCGAGTAGCAAGGCGTTGGCAATAGATGATCTCGAACTCTTGCGCAAATGACAACAGTGCTTGGTGTGCGTGGCGAATGCTAGCCTGAGTGATCCTGTGTTGGTTCATAAGGTGCATTCCAGACATGTCATGGTCAGACCACCATGTCAGTTGTCGAAGTCGTGAGAGCTTCGGTATCGTCGTTTGGGTGGGTGTTTATCGTGTACCCAGACGTCACATGTTCGGGATTCTTGGGGATATCGGGGATCTCGGAGATCGACTAGATCGGAGAGATGCTAGTGTGCACTTATCGCGGCACGAAGACAATAGCAGGGTTCGCTAAGCAGCTCAAGGAAGAGCTCTTAGAAGTCGGGAATCACACTCACACAAGGAAAGAAAACCCAAAGGTCTGTATTCCACAAGGAGAACGAGCTTAAAGCCCATTCACAGGAAACGAAGGGGTTATATACACAGAGATCAAGTCACTACAAGTCAGGAGAAGCAGACGGAGTCAACAAGAGTCAGAAGTGTCCTACGAGTCACTACGAGTCACGATGCGAAATGAGGAGTCGAAACAAGTCAAGCTGGTTCCGGACCGGCAACAGCCAAGAAAGGAAAGCGGGGAGATGGAAATGAAGAACAGGTCGTGACAAGACACGAGCTTGCAATAGTTGGTATAATACACATTTGGAAGGACACCCAAAAGAAGGCCAGGCCTGAGACCATACAGGTACTGGAGAAACTCCCAAGCCTTGTACCTACTGGTCAACTTCTCTGTGATGTTGCGAGGAGGGTGATCAAAAGAGCTTGGGAGGTAGTGGAGACAGTCGGCGACAGCCTTGCCATGCTGCTGCCACACTTCTCCTCGCAATACAGCCCAATCCCATGTCGCTCTGTCATCTGGCCTTGTACAGTCAATAGTGCCTCGCCAAAGGCCGATCATCAGGTCTGAAATGTTGAGCGTGCCAAGATGCATAATGTCCGAGCCTGCAGACCTAGGTAGCCCAAGAGTACTAGAGGACCCAATACCAGAGAACACAGAAGGCTTTGAGATGCCTGTTTCCAGGCGTCGAACGCAGTACTGAGACTCATTAGGGGATGCAACAAGAACACTCAGATTCTTCTCATATTGCTTGCGCGACGCCTCTTGTAATATCGTGATATCGACATCAGGATGTGAACTCCCTTCAACATCGTAGTTGCTTGGCTTGAGAAGCGCAGGGAAATAGTGCTTCCCTTGGTGTTCACGTCACCCAGGGAGGCCACAATAAAGTCTACAGCCATGCTTTCCATGATACCCCACAAAGCCAGTTATGTGCATCATGCCAGGACCATCCGCGGTGACCAAGGGAAGGAAGATCCGAGAGTGCAGTTTGCGCTGGAGTGCAGAGTCCCAGATCGTTATGGTCTCCCTCTGGAGAGCAGCAAGATGTCCGAGACTGGGAAACAAGAAGGAGTCAAGATTCTTAGGATTATTCAGCCCAGGAATAAAACCCCCAATCAAGACATGTTTCTTTTGGTAACGTCTAGTGGGGGACAGATTCAATAAGACCCAGATGTATATCCAACACACAGACAACTTCTGCGCGTAGAGTTGGGCGCCGTCAATAGAGAACATTATAACAATGTCGTCCTGTCCAATGCGGCCATCTTGGAACGCTTGTATCATGTCTGCACCATGGAGCACGTCTGAGTATTCGTCCAGATATGGCTTTTGGTCAAGCTCAGATAGGATGCGTGCTCATTCTTCATGGAGATAATGTGCATGAGATGCACTTTCAGGATCTCGGTACAGTGCCTGGAGCTGAGGACCAATGGGGATGGTGTGGAATTCCTGCTGGGGAATCCTTGCCATCCCACTGGTATATTGAGATCTGGTCAAGTCATAGCAAGATTCCGAGCAAATAGGACAATCCTCTAGTTCAGAAAAGGGGCCTGTGTACGCAATGCATGAGTTGATGCACATGTGATGTACAACAGATTTGATGCCAGTCAAGTCCGCCACCAGACACTTGGTCCTGTAGTAGCTAGGCAGATCGATGTCTGGGACACGACGCAATATTGACGTGTAGTTCTTGTCATATGTCTCTCGAGATAGATTGTTTAGAAACAATTCGATCGCCAGTCTAGTGTCTTGGTCAAGAGAGAGGGAAGGGTCATCATGAAGTGGATTCCTCAAGTGTTCGACAATATCGGTAGACATTCCAAGCACAGGGTCGTCCAGAGTAACATGTCGAATCGCATGTATGAAGTCCGTGCTAATCCTGAGATCACTGAGATGAATAGTTTCTTGCATCCAGAGATCTTCTACGTCACCAGAGGGAATGTCATGATTATCAGGCGTATCTCGAGATAGATGCTGCATGACATCACCGTTGTCTGCTTGCCGGGAGTCATAAGAATCGAGGCCACCATGCAAGTCCTCAGTATCAAGAGAATCAGGCGCAGGGTTCTCGATAAAGTCCTGGCCGCACGGCGAAGCATAGGGTGGTCCAGAGGGCGAGACATCATCAGGAGAGAAATCACTAGCTATAGGAGGGGATCCGGACACAGGACGCTGGAATGGTATAATCAGTCTTGCTGGCCATTTCTGTAGCTAAGCATATAGACAGAATTGCCTTCGCAGTGGTGGTCATCCGCTGGCCCATGTGTTTTTTCGGCTCGAGGAACAGAGGCAGCAGTGGGAGGCATAGCCGCACCACTGGAGGATCCAGAGCCCTCTGGATTCCTGTTAAATAGGCCTCAAAGCCTTTCTGAGAACTGGGCATTTGGGTTGCAATATGGCTCATGTCTCCAATATGTTGTTCTGCTGACTTGTCTCATCTCGCCCTTGCACCTTTCTTGGCAATCGCAATGGTATGTCTTTGGCATTATTGAATATATTGTGTGGTTGTATGCTACGGATTACCTGGGAGAAGTGGAAAGATCATTAGAATAAGAGGCGCGCGACAACGAAGATGAACTTACAAATACAGTATAATGTACGAGCTACGTATCTGGCCGATACTAGATCACATTGTGCTTAGAGAGGGCCAACACGTAGAGATATGTGTGGGCGACGAGCTTGGAATTCATCAATAACGCTGTGATTCGATCTGATGCGATATGCTTTGATTTCATTCAGAAATCTTCGAATCAGATCAAATATTTTTAAAGAATTTTATTATGGTTCGATTTCATTTGACATCATTCGACCTCGTAATACGCATTTCCCACTGGGCATCAGAGTCCGACAACGCAGCTTGGTGCTGATATCCAGAGCCCTGAGCAATCTTGTCCAACTGGTTTGCTTTGCATTCTCCTCTCCCCTTCTTCAAGGCGATGCGCTTACGGTTGCGAAGAATGTCAACGGAATTTTGAATGTCACCTTCAAGGACCCGAAGCTTCTCTGGTCCGATGGCCAAGACGTCACACATGTGCATGTCAGTTATCGGCGGTACAAACGATCATCGCTGTCGGTTTCACTGTCAAGCACTCGCCTCCAGCATCATCTAGGTCAGTCATTTCGATGGTCTTGTCAGCTGCGTAAGTAGATCCTGCTCATATGATTTAGGCATGTTGAGATGACTTGGTAAGTTCATGCTACTTACCATCGTCGTATTCTGAATTTCCATTGAACATGTTGGATCTGCCACAGTCGTCATTGGAATTCGTCACCAGCTGTCCCAAGCTTCTGGTAAGAAGGCCATCGTTGGCAGACACTCCTTCCACAGCAGTGCATTGTTCTGTGGAGATACAATCAGCCTACCAGTTGTCAGCAAGACTATCGAAGCACATAGTTACCTGGAACTTCGCCTTCCCAGTGGCAGGGGTGTGATGAGCAAGCGGCTTTGTGCTGCTTCTGGTACTTGTCTTCAAGCTCTGCCAACTTGGCATAGTGTTGCAGCAGCTCCGGCTAATCGTCGGCTAGAGCCAGAGCCAGAGCCGGCTCCAATTCGAGCCAAGCCAAGCCACATTTGGTCGAGCCACCATTTTAGCTGGCTCCCACTGAGCCGGCTTACAGCGGCTCAGCAGGCCATTTTTTTGTTCGTGTCCCATCCTCCCTGTGCCCATCCTCCCCTTCGTCTTGGTCGTCCCGTCCCTCTCATGCCCAGCCTATTCTCTCGTTCCTGCACAACTTCCTCTTCTCTCAAGTCACAGAAGCCTTCCACAACCTTCAGATGAGTTTGGCCACGTTTCCAGCTGAAATTCTACCTGCGGTATGGTTACTGTTCCCATCAAGAAGGACAGGAATGTCGAAAAGACTCGCACCGGCACCCTGAGCGGCATCAAGGGAAGGGCACCTGGTGCTGTCGTTAACAAAGAAGAGATCATCATCCACGATGGTAGCTTTTTCCCTCTCAACCTCGACCCACACAGCGGCGAACCCGCAAGTCTGTCAGATTCAGAACGGGGTCCATACCTTCTTCACCTCTCTTCTCTCATTATCTTTCTCCCCCATCATCATTGTCATCACTCTTCGTCGAAGCACTAGGCACGATCTCCCACAGTTTTGAACTCATCTTCCAAAGATTTGCTGCCCAGCATGTCCGACTCTTCCGTTGAGGAAGAGTTGGCTGCACCCTTGATGCTACTGAATAAATGTACGTGCGACACCGTGATTCTTGCGCTTGGTGATCTGGTTGGCTTTGTCGCCACGACCTTGTGCGTTCTCTTCTGTTCCTCCTCTCCCTCTTTCATTTGTTGTGCATGCGGGCTCATTCACATTGATCGATTGATCGATGCAGGCAGCATGCACGGCATGCATTTCGTGCAGATCCCGACAACTCTGCTCGCGATGGTCGACTTGAGTGTGGGCAGAAAGACCACGATCGACACGCTGCACGGCAAGAACCTCATCGGCACGTTCTGGCAGCCCGAGTACATCTTCATCGACACTGTGTTCCTCAAGACCCTCCCCGTGTGCGAATTCTCGAATGGCATGGCAGAGGTCATCAAGGTGCATTTGTTGACTTTCACTTTTCATTCATTCTTATTAAAAAAAAACAAAAAACAAAAAAAAAGACCGCAGCCATCTGGAATGAGTCCAACTTTGCGTCCCTTGAGTCGCAACCGGTGGAGATCGTCGCCACCATTGAGACACCCAGCGTGAACTACTCGGGACGTACAAAGGCAACGTGCTCTACAGCACAGGAGCTGCTCCTCTCCATCATCATGGGCTCAATCTCCGTCAAAGCGCACATCGTGACCAACGACGAGTGCGAGACGACCAGGCTGTGCAACCTTGTCAACTTTGGCCACATGATCGGGCACACGATCGAAGCCATGCTGACGCCCAGCATCCTGCACAGCGAGTGCATCAGCATCGGGATGATCATCGAGGGCGAGGTGTCCCACCAGCTCGGACACCTCAGACAAGTCGGCATCGGCCGCCTCACGCGCTGCCTCACACATAGCAACTCTTCCTGGCACTCAGTCTTTTGTGGAAATGCAACATCATGCACGTGGATATCAAACCCGACAATATCCTGGTATGCCTCATGTTGTGTGGTGCTGTCTTGATGACCTCACTTGGATTTTATTTCATGCACACCCACACAGGTCCAATGAGCAGAAGACGCAGCTAAAGTTATGCGACCTAGGTTCTACCTCTGATGCTTCCAAAAACAAGATCACACCCTACCTTGTCAGCAGATTTTTATCGTGCACCAGAAATTAGTGAGCTCTGGTGCCCCTTGTTGCCCTGTCCTCATACCCCCCATCACCCCATCCTTGTGCCCCTCGTCGCCTCGCAATCGTGATGAGTTGAGCTGCAGCATCAGTTGACGCTTTCCCCCATCCTTCCCCAGTCATCTGCAGTGCTTGAGGTTATCTACACAGCTGGTCGTGTTGCACCTACATTCATTCCCATTATATTGGTTAAGAATCATGCATCGCACAAGCTACCCAAGAGGGTCGAAATGGTTAAGAAAGAGTCGGGAGACAGCACTCTCCCGCGCCCCTATGAAAGAATTCATAGGAAGACAGGGGAAGCTCGTCAGAGTATACGCAGATGCACCATCCTTTTTCACACCCTCATATTCACACCAATTGTCCTGTTCTGGGCGGCTGTCGTGGCGAGCTTAGAAAAGACGCCGTTGATGGGAAGGTGAGCCTCTCCTGTCTTGTGGAAAGCTGCCGCTGCTCACTGATGAACCTCTGGTTAAGATGGCAAATGATTTTGCTCTCTCCCGAAGAAGAGGACGATATCGTGACCCAATTGGCTGGTTCGGGCTGGTATCGAGCCATCGGCAAAATCACCTCCAAGCACAGTGCACCAAAAATTGTGCCACCCTCCAACTGGCGCTACGCTTGGGTCAGGGACACCCCCCGCAGCCTCGAGGCGGTAATACCGAAGCTGGGTGATGAGAGGTCACTAGCGCCCATCTGGCTCGAATGGGGCGACAACGACGTCCCGCTGCCTCCCCCCGCGGAGTACCCCCTGCACACGCGGCCCCGCGTGGCCGAATACGTATGCCAGTTAATGCACAGCAACTGGTCTGTCCCATCGCACATCATCCCTGGCCCGCCATATTCTCTCATCGTCGTCGAGGACCCCGATGCACGCAACGCGTTCTCATACGGTTTCGGGCCAGATGGTGCGGGAGGCATCGTCGTCTTTTCCAGTTTCATTGACGACTTCCTCTTGAAGAACAAATCGGCCACCACCGCACCACCAGCAGGATCGCCCAACAGTGGCAGTGGTAGCGGCAGTGGTGGCACGTCGCTCTGGTCCAGACTCGTGCCTCTCGTCGCCTGTCTCTGTGTTTCGTTTGCATGGCATCGCGCTCACCTAGCTCTCCTAAGCTCCCTACAACCACATCCCACCATCTCTTTGTTCCGATCCTCCACCACACGCTAATTCCACTTTCATGGGCCTCGCCACTTCGATTTTCAGAATGAGTCATGCCCCCCACCCTTGCCTCAGGTCACCCCTCGGTGCCACCTTGCAAGACTACACAGCGCAGATGGTGACGAAATTAGATGCCTATCCCATTACCAAGACGCTCAAGAAGTCCGGGACATTGCAGAATACGTCAGTCGGACACCGTTGTGTGAGGCGCGTGTAAAGCGACGCTTGGAAGTCACTCGACGGCGCGAGGAATCAACCAGTGCTAGCTGAAGGTCTTGACGTCCCATTCTGTCTCAATGGTGACCTCCTTGCCTGCCTCAACCTCAACCACCCACTCAAACAGATCCTCCTTCTTCCCACCCTTCCCACCAACCACCTTGCTCCACCACACAGTCCGATTCCTGCTCCCGCTCTCGCCCTC
>Ga0307510_10007144_pt1 | contig 13293 bp, 10 predicted proteins | sample 12_EM_MG_FD_207224 | JGI IMG/M metagenome (GOLD analysis project Ga0307510, IMG submission 207224) | Populus trichocarpa ectomycorrhiza microbial communities from riparian zone in the Pacific Northwest, United States - 12_EM | ecosystem: Host-associated > Plants > Roots > Unclassified | place... | reverse complement strand
TAAAATGCCAAACCCGACGAAGACCAACGCTGCAGAATTGTAGACGCCATATAGAGATAACCTAACTAAAGAAAAGCAATTTCAATCCATAGCTCCTGTGCCCGTAATACGTCTCCACCTCAAACACGGCGTCCCCTCTATCAATGGGCTCTACCCTTATCGGCAACCTCTTGTAGTGATCCCACATGTTCCCTCCAATTCATCGAGCTTAGACAACCCCTGCCTCGACACAACGTATAACTCGTTGGTGACCAGGTGAGACTTGGTAGCATTTGGAAGGTTGAGAAGGAATGGGACCCTGTAGTGCCCACGGACAAGCAGGTAGTTGTCAACGGTTCTGTAGATTCCATTGAAGACAGCATCCGCGATTTAGATCAGATCCTGCATCAAGACACGATTGCTATTGTTTTCTGTTTCGATGCCCATGTGTTTTCTCTTTCTCTTTATGATTTTCTTTTCCTCTTTACATTGTTGTTGTTTTCTTGTTATATGCAGAAGCACTTATTTGTGGTTGGAAAGCGAATTGACGAGAGAGGGATAACAGAGGGGAATTGTATTATAGAAGACTTCTATTAGAAGTTTTTATTTGATTTGTCAAAAACACGAGTCTCTGACCGTGATTTTTTTATTTTTTTTAGGTCAACCCATCTGACCCGTGACCCGATCATTAGACCGGGTCGACCATTGGGTTGGATTTCAAAACTATGGTTATTATCGTTCAAAAAGCATAAGAAAATATTAATTTTGACTAGGGTAGGGTAGAGCATGGAGCACATGGGTGGTGCTGAAGGCCAACATTATTTTATGCAAACAAGGAAAGTTTGACTATTGTTTCTGGTTCACATCGTTGAGATTTCTGTGTCTCCACTAGAAATTGCATAAAACATTATATATAGAATAAACTAGTGTTTTCAATGCATCTCAATACAAAATATTATTTATTTTAATAATTTTTTTTATATACTTTAATATTTAGTTTATTGGAGATTAGATTTTATAATTTGTTATGGTTTGCTTTATACTTGATTAGCTCGATTTCATAACTAGTATCACGAGTTTAACATGTCAACTTGGTTGACTCGAGTTTTTTTTATCTTTTGTTTAATTGATATTTGTTTTTTCAATTTCATCCTTTAACAATGAGTTGATTTGGAATGAAGCGTCATGATTTATTTTGGTTTGCTTTCTAGGAGTTTCTCTTGGTCTTATGACTCGAGTCATGAGTTTGACAAGTTAACCCAGTTGACTCGAGTTTTTTTTATCTTTTTTTAATTGGTATTTTTTCAATTTCATCCTTCAACATGAAGTTGATTATGGATTAGGCTTCATGATTTATTTTAGTTTGTTTTCCATGAGGCTATCCCGGTCTTGTGACTCGATTAACCCGAATAGACTTAGGTCGTTTTATTGTGTTCTATTTTTAGATTGAATTTTTTTTAAAAAAATTCCAACCTTCAACAATAGATTTATTGAAAATTAGGCTTCATAGTTTTTTTATTTACTTTCTATATGGTTATCATAGTCTCATAACCTTAATTGCAGGTTTGACAGGTTAACTCGAGTTGAATCAAGTCAGTTTTTTGCTTACTTTTTATGAAGTTATCTTGATCTCATTATCCGGGTCACGGTTTGGCAGCTTAACTCCGATCAAAAAAAATTTCAATTTCATTCCCCAACATTAGGTTTATTGAGAATTGAGCTTTATAATTTATTTTGATTTGTTTTATATGAAGTTGTCATGATCTTATGATCCAGGTCGAGAATTTAATAGGTTAATTCAGGTTTGCCCTAATTGATTCAATATGTTTCTGTTACTACTACTGCTAGTACTCAATATGTTTCATACTACTATTATTGTTATAAGTACTACTACTATTATAACCACTATTACTATTATTATAAGAAACTATTATTACTATTATTATTACTATTAAATAGTATTATTATTAATTTCGTTATCATTGTTACAATTAATAACATTATTATTAGCACCATCACCCCGCCATTATTATTATTATTATTATTATTATCCCTACTAGCATTATTGTTATCCATTATCATCAATACTATACCTATTATTATAATTATAATTATTAATAGTGCTCTATGACTATCACTATCACTATCATTGTCATAATTACTATTGTTAACATTATTATTATTGTTTTGTTATTGTTCTTATTATTACTTTTACCGCTACGACCACTAACCACCACCACCACCACCACTACTAACTACTGCTACTACTACTAACTACTACTATTATTAACTACTACCACTACCACCATCACCACCACCACCACCACCACCACTAACTACTCCTATTACTACGACCACTACTACTACCACCACCACCACTACAATTACCACCACTACTACCACGACGACGACGACGACAACCACCACCACCACTGTTACTACTAACTACTACTAACTATTATTACTACTACTATTACAATCTACTACAATTATTATCATTAATATTGGTTTTATCATTACTATTACTATTATTACGTAATACTATTATTATTTTAATTATAATTATTATAACCATTATCACCATTATTATTATTATTATTATTATTATTATTATTATTATTATTATTATTATTATTATTATTATTATCACCACTTTTGCTATCATAATAAATTATTATTATTACCACCATTATTAACATTATTATCACTATTAGTAGAATTATTAATAATATATTACTACTGCTACTGCTGCTACTGCTGCTACTATTTTATTATTATTATTATTATCATCATCATCATCATCACCACTTTTACTATCATAATAAACTATTATTATTACCACCATTATTAACATTATCATCACTATTAGTAGAATTATTAATAATATACTACTACTGCTACTGCTGCTGCTACTACCACCACTACCACAACTACCACCACCACTACTACTACTACTACTGCTACTGCTGCTGCTACTACCACCACTACCACAACTACCACCACCACTACTACTACTACTACTACTATTGAGATAACAAAAATCATAATTACTACTACTACTACTACTACTACTATTGAGATAACAAAAATCATAAACTTGATTTGAAGGATACAAATAAAAACTATAAAAACTTTGTCAAAAGAGCAAAGGAAACAAATAAGAAATCAAACGAAAAATGACCAAATTGAAATAAATATTATTACTATTAAAAAAATCATAAATTTTATTTGAAGGATAAAATTAAAAACCATAAAAGCTTTGACAAAAAAGCCAAGGAAAAACAATAAGAAATCAAAAGTAAAAAGACCGAATTGAAAAACATCATATACACAAATAGAATTGAAGGACTAAATTGAAAAAAAAACTTTAACAAAAGAGAAAAGGACTAAAATAAAAAATCAAAACTAAGAGGATGGATTTTGAAACACCAATAAAAATTTGGAATCGATTTAGTTTTTTGGGGGTAGGAGAGAGAAATGAAGGGAAAAATAGATAAAGGACCACCAGCAATAAAACCAGATATTTTTAAATGACATGTGCCACCTATAAAGGAAGAAGACACGATAAAGAACAAAATAACATGACAGAAGCATATTTTTTACCGCTGGGAGACGCCGCACGCGCTGCCCAAAATGTGCGGTGCCAACAACTTTTTCAACTAAAAAAATAATAATGAAATGGTAAATTATGTTATCACCACTAAAAAACCCAGCAGTTAGAAAAAAAAATGAAAATACAAATTTACCTCTGTAACAATGGCTTAAATTTTTTTAACTCCAATGTTAAATTTATAATTTTATTGTATATCAAAATGTAAAATGCCCGACAAGACCCTTGATGAGAGTTAAATAATTTTTTGCTTTTAAGAGTATCAAATTCATTTTATTGTGCATAAACATGATAAAAAGAAAATAAAACCCCTAAACAATTATCAAATGACAAATTGACAAAAGAAAAATACCTTTTTAACCCTAAAAAGGCAACATTCTGAAAATTTTATAAGGGAAAAATTGTCATTTTACTATTACAATCCACAGTAAACAAAAACATATCTACAGTGAAAATGCTACACGTTTTAGCTTTTCTTTTAATGTAAACCTTTTTTAAATCACATTGGATCTAATATGTAATAAAAGAAAATTTGTTATATAAATTCAAACAAAAAAAACTAAAAACTAAAATCTCGGTATGCCACAACATTAAAAAGAAATATGAATATTTTATTTGGTATACAAATGAGATTATTTTTTTATTCAACGCTAAAGGTTTTTTTAGAACTCGTGTGTGTTAATTAAAATTATATTTTTTTATCTAATAATTTTAAAATTACACTATCAACATGATTAATTCCTTTTGATATTGTATTTGAGATGAACAAATAATATTAAATCTAAGTAGGAAATGAGTTAGATATAAGATTTTTGGACACATGAAATGCGTTATAAATAGTTATTAATATTTTCTAATTAAATCCTTAAGATTAATTAGAAAGAGATGATTCTTCATTATTTTTAAACATATATTATATTAAGAATACCACTTAATGTAAAAAAAATATAAATAAATAAACTACAAAGAAAAAATAAATAAATCTTTTAAAACATAGATTTGAAACCTATCTAGTCCATGACCGCAGTTATAAGTTCAAATGGTCAATCCACATGTGAATCTATTTCTGTCCAAAACAATTTTGTTTTGAATAATTTTTTTTTAAAAAAAAATGATATCATTTACAAAAAAAAAAAACAAATTCAATTAAACTTGATTCAAATCCCAGATTGGCAAGTTAATGGATCATCCTATAAGCCCGATAGGTTTATAACCAAGTTCTGAAAGGATTTTTTTTTGTAAAATTAGCACACTAACTGAAAAATTGGTGAAATAGCACTGTTTGAAAAAGATTTGGTGAAATAGCCTATTTTGACATTGTCATACTTCTGACTTAAAATATCACGCTTCTAAAGTGCAACATCAATTAAAATTTAAACTTAGATCGAAGAACACATAATAGACGCATAACTAAACACCTTCTCTCCCAACCAACCGACGCCCTCACTTTCTCTCTACAAAAACCATCAAACACCTTCATTTAACCCTTAAAACAATCACAATTCAAACACTCTTTAGAGGTCTGTAAGCATCATTAGATGTTTTTATGAGCAAAATCAACTGATCTATTTGTTGCTGCTACCACCACCACCATTGCTGCTACCACTCAAACCTTTTTCTAGTCCTACAAGCAAGGTAAACATGTTATATTGCTATAAATTTATGTTTTGTTAGTTGAAATGAAATAATTCTTAAGGTTGAATTTAGGGTTTATGATGAATTTAGGGTTTTTTAAATTAGTGTGAAATTAGTTAAGAATATAATCAATTAGTGTTGACTTGATATAGTTGAACATTAAAATAAGTTAAATTAATTATTAGAAAAATATTTTCATTAATTATGTGTTGCGTTTAATTGATGTTAAGTTGTCAAATTAGGGATTTTGTGTGTATTGCTGGAATCAACTAATAATATAATTAACTACACTTGATGATTTCATAGACGTGAGCTTAATCACGGTAAAATTATGACAAAATAAATGTTTCGTTAAATTATTGATGAGTTAATGAATTTGATATTTTTTTAATTATATTAATTTATTATTAATTTAATGCAATTTAGAATTAAAATATCATGAATTATGTTTATTTTATGGTGAATTTGTTTTAACGTTAAATTTTGGAAATCTAATTGTATTTGATATGAATTTTGCCAATTAGTGTTAGAAATGCAATTTAGTTACAATTTCGTTCAAATGACCAAAATTCATTTTTTTTAATAGAATGTGTAACAGTCCGGCTGTACGACTTAATCAATGTTAAAAGATCCCAACATATTCTCTTAATTTGAGGGTAATTGTTTTTTTAAATCTGCCTAAAAATTCGGCAGAGTTTCATTTGTATTTAGGACATCCCAAGTTGTCGACTACTATCACTTTATTCAATCAATCCATCATCATAAGGTACCATAATTTTGGACCTTATATTAATCATCATAATTCAACACCTCATACAATCCACACAATATATATATATCCTACGAGTAAGTTCAATATGAACATAACCCACATATCATATCATAAAATTTAAAAGAAAAAGGAATACTAACATGCAAAAAAAGCATTATAACATAATAAGTGTTCTTAAACATTTCAAAAAGGTTAATTATAAGATAACTAAAGTACTACATGTTAAGCTGAACTTTTATAAAAACATCAAGGTTTACACAAAAGCATATTACATAAACGCGTTAATTCCCTTTTGTTTAAGTTAAATATTTATATAAGCTTGATAAGATAGAGTCATAAATTAATGACCTCCCTGGATATTTGATAGACCTGTTACATAAATAAACATACCATTATATTGATAAATATATATATATATATATATATATATATATATATATATGCATGCTCATGTAATGTATATGAAAGAAGTATTAATTTTCTATCGGATCCATAAGAATTCTAACGGACAACTTATATTTTGCTTATAAATCTTTTAAACCCAATTAACACATTTGTATATTCTTAATTTGAATACTCTTATTTACTTGCATGAACCGGGTGACCTTGCAAAGTCTAATCTTGTGATCCATTTCCCAGCAATCCTATCACGGATGCCATTAGCCGAAGCTAATCTTATAATTCATCTCCCGGCAATCCTATTACGGATGCCATTAGCCGAAGCTAATCTTGTACATACGCTAGAATTTATTTACATTGAACACGATATTTATTGTAATTGCATTCAATAGAAGAATTTTAAATTGTTTAAGTGCAAAAAGGAAGGAAAATCACGCACCTGCTCTGCCTGTCTCGTGACCTCCCCTAACAGAAGATCCAATCCTAGTTGCTCCTCCTGAATCACAAGGAAGTTTTTGGTTATGTTCCTTCAAGTCGATATTATAGAGAATCCATATTCATTCATTACTCATATGTTACTTTCTATGCATGTTCAGTATTGCCTTTCATCCGCAGACTAATGGCCAATCTGAGAGAGTTATTCAGATCTTAGAGGATTTACTAAGGGCATGTGCTTTGGAATTTGGTGGAAACTGGGAGGAGCACCTGTCACTAGTAGAATTCACATATAACAACAGTTATCAGTCAACAATTGGAATGACCCCATTTGAAGCTCTTTATGGCAGAAAGTGTAGAACACCCTTATACTGGGAAGAAGTTGGGGACAAAAAGTTGTATGGGGCAGAACTAATACAAATCACTACTGAAAAAGTGAGGATTATCAAGGATCGAATAAAGGTGGCTCAGGATAGACAGAATAAGTATGCAGATATTAGAAGAAGACCACTTGAACTTTGTCCTGGAGATAAAGTATTCTTAAAGGTAGCTTCATGGAAGCACATGCTGAGATTCGGCATGAAGGGGAAGTTAGCTCCGAGGTTCATCGGACCATTTGAAATCCAAAAACATATCGGACCTGTAGCATATGAAATAAACTTGCCCTCACAATTGGCCAAAGTTCACAATGTATTCCATGTTTCTTTGCTGCGAAAAGCCGATGTAGACCCTTCGAGAGTGTTACCTCAAGTGCCAATAGAAGTAAAAGAAGACTTAACACTTGATGTGAGATCGATAAAGATTCTCGATTGGGGCGAGAAAGAACTTCATAATAAGAAAGTTCCCATCATCAAAGTCTTATGGTGAAGCTCACAAATCAAGGAAGAGACATGGGAGAGAGAATCAGAAATGAGATGAAAATTCCCGACTTGTTTATAAACTCAGGTACAATACTCAAATTTCAAGGACGAAATTTCTATTAGGAGGGGAGAATGTAAACCCCAGAAAAAATAAAAAAATAAAAAAATCAAGGTTGCTTAAATTGAAAACTAACTACATGAGAAATAAAAGTGAAGAAATTCATGCGTATGGTTAAATAAAAGATAGGAATTCAGAAATTTTTGAATATAATTTCCAGGCAAAATAATTCGAGACATTATAATAAGTCTGGTAATGTTGAGGGTTGGATTTAATTGAAGAGAATAATACACTTAAAGGAAATTAGGCCTAATTGCAAATAAGAGAAATTATAGAGTATAATACTCTCTCCTCACCAAAAATCTGCAGGAACCATAAGGAGAGAAAATAGAAAGTTTTATACCCATTCTTGCAAAATCAAGAGAGAAACACTAAAATTTCAAGAACCAATCCAATATTAAGCGTTTATAGATGGGATAAACACTTATGAGCAAGGGATTAACAAGAAATTGAACAAGAAGAAAAGAAAGGAGGGAGTTGAACATCTTCAACTGGTTGAAGATCAAAATCTTAATTCGACCGGGTAAGGTATTCTAAACATGATCTTAAAAATTCATTTCAAATTCGATAATGAATTGATGCCTTGATATTGAATTATAGAATAGGGTTCTTAGACATGAATTGGGGAAAAAGTACTTATTGTTAAAATTAAGTTAATTCATGTGTGGTATGTAGTTTATGAAAGTATTGTGTGAAGGGATGGGGGTGACAAATCTGGATAGACTTGTCTCCTGACTTTTGATGAGATTTCGGATAGGAGGATGAGGGAATTAGGGTCGGGTTCCTTCATAGAAATTGTAGATTTGGATGTTAGCTAACCAAGGAAACTAGTTTTGCTCAATTTGGAGATGTAGAACTTCAGTTATGGGTTACCAACCGAGACTGGGTCGTGATTGATTCTGTAGGGCACTAGGACTGATTAGTTGATGAGCAATTTTGACTATCTTAGAGGCAGAACTAATTTCTCCTTCCTTCATAGAACTTGTAGCCTCATGTCTTAGCTTTCCAACGAGATCAATCTCACTTAAAATGGAGTTCTAGAACTCTAGATATAGTTAAAAATCTTATGAGTGTTCAGACAGCAACAGTTGGACAGTAACAGTTCAATGTCTAGACAGCAACGGTTGGACAGTAACAATTTAATGTCTAGACAATAACAGTCGACTTTCACGTGAATATTATATATAAGAATATAAAATAATTGAGTCATACGAACACTTGCACATTGAGATACTAACTTTGAAAATATACATGATATATGTATGTTTGTTATTATGAGGAGCATGAACAGCACCTGAGACAGACACTACAGACTCTGAGGAACCGCCAGTTGTATGCCAAGTTGGATAAATGTGACTTTTGGTTAAAAGAACTTACCTTTTTAGGGCATGTAGTGTCTATATAAGGCATTTTTGTGAACCCTTAAAAGGTGGAAGCAGTTCTGAGATGGGAAAGGCCTACTACGGTAACGGAAGTTTGTAGTTTTCTTGGATTGGCAGGATATTATAGAAGGTTTATCGAAGGGTTATTTATGTTATGTCATTATAGTGGCACCATTATTCATGATGTGAAAACAGTAGTATAATATACAATGATGGAAGTAGTTTGTTGTTAAATGGTAATTTAGGCATGTAATATGAAGAAATGAAAGAAACCATTAGTCATAGACTTTGATGGAATTATAATGATATTTATGTTGAAATAACTTGGAGGTGTCAGATTGGTAAACATTAGTATTATCATGTACCAATTATATGTAATGAAAGTTTTAAGACAATGATTGACTCTTTCATTCAAAGTGATTTGAACATGGTATTGTATGTGAGTAGTCGACCAAAAGTTATGTATGTCCTAACTTTTGTTGGTCCTTCATATTCAATTAGTAGAGGTAAAAACAATTTATTGTCAATTGATTTGCTGCAAAGGATAAATGATACTATGTTTAACAAGCCATTTGTTAATCAATATAGATTTGACTATTTTGAGCCTAACAACAATGAGGATAATGTATGTTAGACCTTAATGTGATGGTGAATGATGATGATGATGTTAATAACAATGTTGATGATGATGTTAATGATGAAATCATACCATTTGTTCCTGAATTTAGGGATGCTTCTGGGTCTAGTTTTGTTGTTTCTAATGATTGGGCACTAAGTCATAGACATATGCTAGGAGGGTTCGAGTTAGAGGTTGGACAAACATTTAGTAGTAAAAATAAATTGATTAATATTGTTAAACGATGACACATTACACATTTACTTGAATACCGAGTCCAACAGTTTAACTCTATATTTGTTCAATTACAATGTGTGCAAGCACCTGAATGTAAGTGGTATTTGCGTGGTGGGTATTATAAAAGGTCAGATTCATTTGAGATAGCAAAGTTAAAAGGATCGCACATATGTGTTTTGATATTTGTCAAAACAAACCATTATCAGTTTGATGCAAATTTTATTACTAATGTTTTATCAACTCTTGTAATGAATAAACTTTTAATCATAATTGCAAGCTTATAAGATGAAATAAAATTGCATTACAAGTATAAAATTTTATAAGATAAAGCATGAATTGCAAAACAGCAGGTCATTGAGCATTTTTTTGGTTCACACGAGGAATCTTTTGAAAAATTACCTAGGTTGTTGTTGACAATAAAATAATCAAATCCTGGAACAATCATTGATTGGACATATAAAGGAAATCTTGATGATAGTACAATGATTTTTACACATGTGTTTTTGTAACATTCCTAATTATTACCAAGAATATTTACAAGCAATTGTTTTTTTAAAAAAAACAAATGTATACTTAAAATTTCACCAAAATTTATGACAAAATTTTGACAGAGTTTCTCCTATAACAGGAAATCTCAAGTTATCGACTAAACCTGTTTCAAATTCCAACACAATTTTATTTACCTGATCCAATAATCATGGATCATTTTCCACATCAATTAATGTTTCTCAAAACAACTTTATCCATACAAATATATATTCAGCAATTATACACACACACACACACACACATAAGAGTTACTTTTGCATGTAATCTAGTTGTTTTGAATCATTTAATTGATTATTCTTAATTAACATATCATATGTTGCATTCTTTTCAGGATCATCACATTTACGTCAGGAGTAGATTACTTCTACATCTTTTGATTATATAAGCTAGATCCAGAATATGCATTTGAACTATAATATTATTTTGCTTAGCATATAAATATAAATACTCATATTTTGTGATTGTAATTATCTAGCCTAAATGCACTCTAACACTTATATATGTTGTATTTAATGTCAATTTCTTAAGGATATGGAATTATTGTACTATATATATATATATATATATATATATATATATATATATGGTTTATCTAAAATATATCCATATCAATGACTGTTATGGTTATCATTAGTCTCTCAATCCGGGAGCGACAAGTCAAATCTCGAATAATACCGATATCAATAAATTCTATTGATATTATTAGTCTCTCAATTTCAAAAATGACTAATCAAATTTCAATTAATATTGATATCAATAAACTCTATTGATATCATTAGTCTTCTAATTTTGAGAATGACTAATCAAGTTTGGAAAGTATCGATATCAATAAAATATATTGATACCATTAGTCTCCCAATTCCAAGAATAACTAATCAAGTTTAGAAAATTTCAATATCAATAAATTATATTGATATCATTAGTCTTCCAATTCCGGGAACAACTAATCAAATCTCAATTAATATCGATATCAATAAACTCTATTGATATCATTAGTCTTCCAATTCTAGGAACGACTAATCAAATCTCAATTAATACCAATATCAATAAATTATATTAATATCATTAGTCTCTCAATTTTGGGAATGACTAATAAAGTTTGGAAAGTGTCGATATCAATAAATTATATTGATATCATTAGTCCCCTAATTCCAGGAGCGGCTAATCAAATCTCAATTAATGCTAATATCAATAAACTCTTTGTGAATGACTAATCAAGTTTGGAAAGTGTCGTTATCAATAATAAACTCTACTAATATAATTAGTCTCCTAATTTCAGGAACGACTAATAAAATATCAATTAATGTTGATGTCAATAAATTATATTGATATAACTAGTCTTTTAATTTCAGGAACGACTAATCAAATCTCAATTAATGTCGATATCAATAAACTCTATTGATATAATTAGTCTCCTAATTTCAAGAACGACTAATCAAATATCAATTAATATTGATATCAATAAATTATATTGATATAACTAGTCTCCCAATTTCAGGAATGACTAATCAAATATCAATTAATGTCGATATCAATAAATTATATTGATATCATTAGTCTTCCAATTCTAGAAACAACTAATCAAGTTCAGAAAGTGCCGATATCAATAAATTATATTGATATCATTAGTTTTCCAATCTCAAGAATGACTAATCAAGTTTGGATCTCCTTCGATTATTATTTTTTTATTATTTTCTTTCATCATCTCCAAACCAATTACTCTTGATATCAAATACAATTGTAATAATTTTTCATTTCATAATTAAAAAATGTCTTAAATAATTATGTTATAGGTTACAGACCTACCTATAATACGTGATGTCCAACTCTTGCTCCGGACTCTGGACTATAACCTGTTTACAATAGTATTCACTGCCATCACAGGATAATTCCATCATTATTAACCATTTTTCTTCTCCACTAAAATCATCGAATCATTACACATTTTTTCTTGAATTAACACTCTTCAATTTTTATTTCTTGAAATCATACATACACCTATATTTTTGTTTCAATATTAAAAATTCTATATCAATTAAACCCAAATTAATTCAACCATATTTTCTACGATAATTTCACACATCATCTATATACCTTTCCTCTTTTCCCTTTTTTTGGCCTATTAGTCGGCATGTTCAATAAATGGAAATGTGAGTCCCTTTTTGTTCTCTTTTGATTCTTCTTCACTAATTATCATCATTTAGGTATTAATACAATCTATAACACAATTAAAAATACAAATTTTGAAAACTATTTTCCCTATCTATGCATCATATATGGTCGGCCCTAAAGTTAAGGTGGAGGCATGATTTTTTTTCTTCTTTTCTCCTCAAATTGAAGCTTTACCTAATGTTAAACTACCATAATTATCAAGTTTCAAGCATTAAACAAGCCATTAACATAATCAATTTCTCTAATCCAACTTTTCTATAATACAAAACATCTAATAACATAATAAAATCATGCTAAAAACTGAAATTGAGCTTTGATTATTGTTCATTACTTTTTAATCATGAAATTTTAGAAGATGAATAGCAGGGAAACTAGTCCTTCCTTCACCCCTCTTTCTCTTCCTTCCCCCCCCCCCCAAAAACCATCCCTCCTAGTTCCTTTTTCTTTGATTTTTCATTCAATTCCCTAGCTAAAACTCCTTCTAGCCCCCCTTTGATCTTTATTTTCAAGTGTATTCTTGCAACTTTTA
>Ga0307510_10007142_pt1 | contig 13296 bp, 5 predicted proteins | sample 12_EM_MG_FD_207224 | JGI IMG/M metagenome (GOLD analysis project Ga0307510, IMG submission 207224) | Populus trichocarpa ectomycorrhiza microbial communities from riparian zone in the Pacific Northwest, United States - 12_EM | ecosystem: Host-associated > Plants > Roots > Unclassified | place... | reverse complement strand
ATAAACGAGAGAAAATTACAAGCAACTCTAGGTAGCATTTAATGGTTATAATTTTTTAATTTTAAATTTATTATTGGATTTTAGTGACATTAAGTTATAAGGGTAAAATAGAAAACCTGTTTGAATTTCTCACAAATTCCTTGCATAAATCAAACATAGTAACACATATTACAAAAAAAAAAATTTCAAATGAGCACAAATTAATATTATATTTTCAACAATTATATTTAGAAAAACATTTTAGTAAAAGATGCATCCTTTGCTCCTCTCCAATACAATCTTCCATTAATCTTTTGACTCCGCTTTCCTATTGATCATGACTAGCGAGCATAGAGGATATCCAGGCAAAATAAATAAATAAATAAAAAATGCCATGATTTTGATGGTTTATTTCCAGACCTACTAACCGAGATGAAAGAAAGATGTTAACAGAACTTCCAAAGGGAAGAACATGCAAGATCATACTAGATAGCGGTCATTAAGTACTGTAAGTACTGAAGTTGCATAAGGAAATAAACCTAGAAAACACATTTTCCAAGCATCGAAAGTCTGCATCAGGAATAAACCTTGTGCTAACCTAGAAATAAACCTCGCATAAGGAAAGTCTGCATTATCTTCCCAGAAAGAAAGTCTTGTGCTCTTTGATCAATAACTATCGATATTTTCCATCTTGTATGAAAGTGTAATGGCATGTTTATATATTTAAGAGACTACTTCAAGTCATAAGGAACTAAAATTTCTAAATCTGATCGCCGCAATTCTCTTTAATCATTAGAAAAAGAAAAGAAAGAAAAAGCTGATAAATAGAAAGTCATAAGAATGTAATTATACGCACTTTGAATATGCATTGATACGTACAGCCATTCTGTCCCTCCTGATCCTTCCTAAAATAAATAATATTGTTCATTCAAACAGTGAATTACACCGTACTTGCCGTGTGTGGAAATAGTTTCAATCTGAAACATCTTCTGATGTTGATTTCGGAAGGGTGTGTTTGACATGAAAACATGACTGCAGCATTTGAATTAAGTATACGTGAGCAGAAGTGCTCTCAGTAAGTTTATGACTTGCATTTTACGTATCATTATCTTCTATTCTGAGAAGACACGTTCTGCAGTATGAAACAACATGGAACAAGCTACTTTTGGCGTACAAATAAAAGGTATGCTCTGAAAATGATTTCATGCGTCTGCTTTTGTTGGAACTTTTACTGGTAAATTAAGCCTTCGATTACAAATATTTGCAGACTATTTGAAAATCACTGTAGAAATGAAATTTAATGCTTTTAAGGGCTCGAAGGACCACAGGTGAATAGTAGAAGCTGTTGCTTTTTAGTGAGTTCTTCGGCCTTGGAATCATTTCCATACACAAAGTTTTTCTTTTCTTGAAATCTTAGTTGTTAAGAAAAAACTATAATTTATATTTTTTTATACTGCAATAATAAAAGCCATCGAAGTTACCTGCAAATAGCAATTAAAAAAAGCAGCCATTACTCCAGATTAGAAGAACAAATACCCAGTAAGGTTGTTGTTAATAGTCTTTTCATCTTCTTTTTTCACACATTCCGAATAGTCTTGAAAAGCTTATAAGCTACTTTACGCAGTTGGCGACACATGCTTTTTGCTTGCAACCCACCATCAAACATCATCATGGTGGTCACGTATGCAATAACATGGCCTTTTCTCTCCCTCTCTCTGTTTTTTTTTTCGCTTGACAACTTTGGCCTACAAGCCATGCCAGGGTATAAAGTTCCCAATCTTCAAGACTTTCTATCATTGCATGGAGGTGATAAGAACCTCAACCAGACCTTAAGAAAGCGGTCTCAGGTTTTCATATCTTATATATTTAGATTTATGGTTTTTCCGGAGTGGAGGTCCCTATAATTCAACGATACAGTCATATTGGTCCTTGTAATACTACAAAGCCAAGTCGAATCCTTTTAATTTGAATTTTGGAACAAGGTAAATCCCTTCATCTGTATCGAATTTGACAATTGATTGAGCATTTTGGAAACTTTCTTTGTTTTAATTTCATCAGTATACGTGTTTTGATGTAATTGGGTAACCACAAGACTCACACGCCATGTCAGCATCCTATAACCATAAAAATTGAAAAAAATTATATATGGATAAATGGAGAAAAACCTAAGTTAACGAAGAAAATTGAAAGAATTAAGAAAATGTCATATTTGTTTTGATAAATGAAAGTTGAATTCAATATCTAAAAATAAATAAAAATAAAAAGTAGTTGAATGATTAAATTAAATTAAATTAAGAAAAAACCAAAAGTATTGAGCTTTCTTTTCTTGCAAATATCAGGGATTGAATTGTATGGCCAAGGAAGAGATTTAACCTTCTTATTTTTTAATTCCTTGATTATTTTTTTTTTCAATTTGATCTTTCCATATTGATTTTTTTATATATATTTAACTTGATAGTTTTTTTTGTTGCCTAAATATAAGGATCTCGCAATGTTGAGAAAAAATAATTCAATGTGCATTTTAATGCTCGTTTTTGCAAAATCAAATATGATTTTATTGATCTAAAACAATAAAGGCTTAGGGGATCCAATTTGAAAAAAAATAACTAGTACTGAAAAGGTCGAGCAGGACAACTTGGCTGATGAGTGCATTGCATGCGCCAACATGTGGGAAGAGGCTATTGTACTTTGGTGGCGCATGAAGCCTTTTTCGGTGTCATCATCACGCCTTCCACATTGGCATTAAAATTATCACGATGAGCTTTGTTTGATGGTGGAGCGCGTGTCCAAAGTGGAGCGACGACGAGTCTCTGAAAGACTTCTCTTTCTTCTCCTCTCTTTCTCTCTCTCCTCTCCTTGGAATTCAAACCAAACCTGCTAAAATTGAAAGGTATCCTGTCATTTAATTTTTAGATTATCAAATTTATCCCTGAATCTTTTGATTCTTTTTTTTTTTGTTTTAAATCTTTTTTTAATTGATTTGTTTTTTCAATTTCATCTCTCAGTATTTGATATCAATTGGTTTTTATATCAAATTTGGTCCTTAATATTTTAATTATTATTTGTTTTGTTTTGAATCCTTTTCTTATTGATTTTTTTTTTCAATTTTATTCCTTAATACTTGGTTCATTTTATTTTTATGTTAAATTTGATCATTATTCTTTTGATTACTATTCTTTTATCCTTTTTTTAATTTATTTTTTAATTTTATCATTCAATATTTTGTTGATTGTAAATTTTTCTTCATGATTCTTTTGGGTTTGCGTTTGAAAGTTTATTTTTTGCAGTTAATCGTTGCCAATTGTTTTTTGTTCAGTTTATCTATTGTCGTTGTCTTTTTTTTATTGTATTATTAAATTAACCGAGTTTATTGAGCCTGGTCGTGTCAATGATCCAAGTCTCATATTTTTCTTGCTTCTTTCAAAATACTACAATCTTTTAAACATCTTTTTTACGATAGAGAAATCTAGTCAGACCCGTTGTGTAGCGTGGGTCATAGACCTAGTTTATTTCTATAACAATACTACTTTCCATCCTACCCAGTAGCAAGAAAAAAAAACTCATTATTCTCATAACAACCACAACAGCTAATTCTACAATAATAATCACATTTCATATTGTATGTTTATTTTGTTTTACTTATCACAAAGGTTCAAAATATAGTTTTTGTCGAAACTCAATTTTTTACTTCTCAAATATCCCTAAAAATATATATATATATATATATATTTCCAAACAAAAATCAATAAGAAAATGAAAAAACATTAAAAAATGCAATTAAGGATGAAATTGAGAAGAAATATTAAAAAATGATTGAAATCAGCTAAATAATTGAAAATAAAAAAACCAAGGACTGAATGGGAAGAAATAGAGAAATTGAGGAACCATTTTAATACAATTAGGGATGAAATTGAAAAGAAACATGAAGAAAAATATTTAAATTAGCTAAATAATTAAAAATAAAAAAGTCAATGACTAAATTGAAAAAGGTGGCAACAAGAAAATTCTTTTTAAGTCAAAACGACACCATTTTGTTTAAGTGAAGAGAGCGTTTGGAAACGCGGTTGGACCGCGTTTCCAAAAAATTTAATTTTTTTTTAATGTTTTGGATCGTTTTGATGCTCTGATCTCAAAAATAATTTTTTAAAAAATAAAAAAACATCATTTTAATGCATTTCGACATGAAAAACACTTTGAAAAGCAACCGCAACTACACTCCCAAACAGATCTATGCACTTCACTCTTTGATGAAATGGTGGGTTTGGGCTTTGAGCAGAAAAAGAAAAGGAAAATAAAAAAGAAAGCACCAAAATGATATCGTTTTGGTGTATGGTCCAAACAATACTTCTTATTCCTTATGCATATAGCTCTACAACTCTTATTGTTTCATGGCTTTTGACCAAACTTTGACAACACTTTTCTCTCTCCCACAAATGCCTCATACAAATACCAAATAATACATCATTTCCTTTTTTTACATGTGTACTACATGCTCAACTAAAAAAACAAGCTTTAACACTCTGAAATGCTACAAAAATGGTGTAAAGAGACCAAGAGAAACAACCTTAGCAAAATGTACAACTATGGTAGAGAGTTGAGATTAACCCAAATAAACCAATGGCTTTAATCACACCACCAAGAAGGGTTCCAAATGCTTCATCTTGTCTATATATAGAGGGAAAAGACAAGAGAAAAGAAGATCCAAGTTAGAGAGAGAAAATGCCAAGAGAGAGAGAGAGAGAAGAAAAAAGAGTTTAAGCTTAGAGAAGTGAGCAAGTTTGAGCTGGGAGGGAGTGAAAAATAGAAGAATAATAAAGAAAGAGAAAAAAACAAGAGAAAAAAAAAAGAAATTTCAAGAGAGAACCGAGAAAAATCCTCTTCCTTCTTTTCTTCTTTTTATAGTAGGTTTTACATGTTTTTTTACTATTCAAAAGGCAAATGATAAATATGTCACTATTCATGCATGCTAATTATTCATCCATCAATTTTATTTTATTTTTATTGAGTTTGCTTTGTTTTGTAAAATTGCACTCTCACCTTTTTATGTATGTATATGTGTGTAAAACTTTATTATTTACTTTTTGAGTATCAGAGGACTCTTGCAAATTTGAGTCAAAGAAGACTCTCATGACTCTTTCTTTATTCTTAAGTCTTAGATGACTCTTGCAAGTTTTTTTTTATATCTTTTAGTTTTAGAGGACTCTTACAAATGTTTGTTTACTTTTGATTCTTAGAGGACTCTTTCAAATATTTTTGAGTCCTAGAGGACTCTCATAAATTTTTCTTTATTCTTGAGTTTTATAAGACTCTTGCAAACTTTCCTTTATTTTTTAGTCTCAAATGACTCCCATAAATGTTTATCTTTATTATTGAGTCTTAGAGGACTTTTGTAAGATTTTGTTTATTTTTTTTACTTCTTAATAATAATTTCCAAAATGAGACTTTCTTTGCACATCAAGAACAAGATAGATCAACAAAGAACTTATCTATATTATCAAGATACATTGACAAAAGATCTCAACTATCTCTAATTGACAAAGAATAGAACTTCTTTAATGAAAAACAAGCAATCACTCTTTTTTCTTTTTCTTCATAGTTTTAGATTATTTCGTTTAGATCTATATGATCACATGTCAGCTATTTGTTCTCCTCACTTGTCATGGTTTTTCTTATTTAAATAAAGGTTTAGAATTTGTTTAAAGTTAGATAGAGGAGACTGATACTAATCCACGGTTTTGAAACTTTCATGACGAAGTTTGGTAGTGTAGCCTAATCCTCATTGTTTTAAAATGACTCAAACTCATCTATATGTGTGATCTCTTATATAGACAATCTAAATTTGAAGATTTAATGGAGCTTTTTCGTCACTGAAACCGTTAAAGGATTGGTAATTGCTAGAAAGACTATCTTACAATGTTAATATTATCAATTATCTTATTAAACAATAAATAATAATATTCTTGGTGTAGAATGAAAATAGTGGTTTGTTCATAATATAAATAAAATCACTATTTTCTATTGTTAAAAAAACCATAAATAGATCAACCATAAAAATCTAGTATATATGCATCAATACCACATTCTATTTTGACTAACTACCCAAAATAGTTATACCTTCACGTTAGATTTTGATTTGCTCTTTGTAAAAAAAAAACACAAATGATACAAATTGATAAACACAAATAAGATTTAGATTTAAATATTGATGCACTAAAAATAAAAATAAAAATAAAATGCAATAATTAAAGTAGAAAGAGAAGAACAGAGACAAGAGGATATAAAAGAGATAACCCTAGAACTCTACCTGCCTCCCCTCTCTAACCTAAATGTAATTAATAATATTGTCATTTTAAAGTCATAGTTGTGATACCTATACAGGGAAATAAGTAGCGGTGGCATACTTTACAAGTAACTAATATACTCGTAATATAATAAGTATTTTAGCTTGTCTACAAATCACAATAATCTCTACATGTGATGAATAGGTGTAGATAAGAAAGAAATTAAGGTTTTGTTTGGATAAGAGGTAAGACATAAAGGATTAGACAAAAAAGACAAGATAATGTGCGAATAGACAGAAGTTACTGGATATGGTTTTATTTGGTTCGAAATATAGGACTGGAGTTTTAGTTGCTATCTTTATTTAGTTATTGGAGACAAGACATGACAAAATGCTCTTGTAACATGTTGTAGGTGGTAGGAGAATATTTTTATTTAGCAAAGATTGTTTTTCAATGAGGAAAGCATAGGTGATGAGAATCAAAATTATTTTAGCAAGGGTTTACATGTTAGTAAATCGTGTTTCATTTTATTTTGTAAATTTTCTCATTAGTAAGGTTTCCTTACAATTCAAGGAAACTAGAGGCGGTTTTGGGTTATTTTTTCTAATATATAGTTTTACACTAACAAGCATAATTCTCAACCCAACCATTGGATCGAGCTAACATTTTACTAGAAGTTTTCAGAAGGCTTGTTTTATATTAGGTTAATATTTCAGGCTAATCGAAAACCAAGAAGGTCTTGCGATAAAGTTTAAAAGTTATTGTGCGAGAATTGTATTAGTTTCTTAGTTGATTTAAGACTTTTTTTTTGTATTTTATTTAGAATTGTTTTATTATTTTTCCAGAATTATTTAGGATGTTTTTTTACCTATTATAAATAGGGTTATTTAGCTTGTATTTAAGTTTTTTATTTATTTATTTTAGACCTTGGTTTCAAAATAATATTTATGTGAGTGAAGAAAATTCATATTTGTTGGTTCTTGAAAGAACTAAAATTGACTTATCAAAGAAAAATTATCTTTGTGGTATCTTCCTTATACTTTTCATTTGCGATTCGCTAATCATTGAGTAAGGGTTCAAATTCCAATAGTGTTGGTATCTTAGTTAAAAGTAATCATTATGTCACGCTTTATATCTCAAATTTTATTTTTAACTTTCCGGAATTTTGTTCAAACTTGCTTGTGAGTTTTTGGATTTTTATATCTACGGGGTTTGCATTGTTATCCAACAAATTTTACATAGTTTATTTTTCTAAAACTAAAAACAATTAACATGTAGACATTATTCAATAACTTTAACAATTACATTATATCATCATTTTTTTAAAACTCTCATACATGAAAGTAAATTTCTATATGATTAACCATACAAAGAAAAAACAATATAAAAAAAACAGACAATAAAATTTCACTCCAAATAGTTCACTTGAAAAAAAGCATTGCTATAAAGCATAGCATGAGCCCATAAAAAAAAGCTATACAAGGAAGGTTTTCATGTACAAGGGTGGTGGAGATTAAATTTTATGAAATAAAAAAGAAGAAGAAGAAATGGCTTTTATTTTTTCTTTTAGCCTTAATACTAGATAGGTGGCTCACGCTATGTCACAAGCCAACCTAAAATTTTTCTTAGCATAAAAAAAATGTTCAAGCGATGGTAGCATTTTCAAATAAGTAAGAAAAATTCAAGATACGAGTCATTGACTTGACTGAATTCAATAAGATCAGTTAATTTAATAATATGATTTAAAAAAGACATTGATGATAAATAGATTGAATAATTTTTTTTGACAATAATTAACTATAAAAAATAAACTGCAATATCATACTTAGGAGAAGAAGAAAAAAATCATGTTGGAGACTCATTGTTGCTTTGTCGTGGACACTACCCCAGCACTAGAAAGAGCTCACCAAAACGGTTCTAACACAGCCAAACGTTGCACGACGACACTGAAAGAGACTGTACACGCTATCAAAGCAACAATTCAAAAAACGAACCAAACAAAATATCATGACTTGAGCATCTCTTACTTATAATTAATTATTAATTCAAAAATAGAATTTCTTTTTTAAAAAATAAATTTAACACAAAAAACAAATAAAAAGACCCTAGAAAACTTGCGTCATTTTCAAAACTAGTAAAAAATCCTATAAAAAGAAAATAAAAAAAATAATAGAGACCAATCTTTAATTAAATAAGTTCTGAAGAATGAAACCAAAGAACCATGAGCTTAAAAAAATTAAAAAAAAACCCAAGCAAACCCGGATATCTCCAAAACATAGGTTAATCTCCCAAAATCGTAACCCGTGAAATTCTAGGCCCGAGCTTAATAAAAAAGCTAAATTCTAAACCAATTTAATGTCGAAGGATGAAACCGAGAAAAAATATCAAATTAAATTTTTTTTTCCTAGCAAACTAGTGTGAATCTTCTAAACTTGGGTTAATCTTTTAAACTCGCAATCCGTGAAATTCTATGCCTAATCCAATCAAGAAGGTCAATTTACAACCAACTTAATGTTAAAGGATGAAATTCGAAAAAAAATATCAATTTAAAAAATTTGTTAAAGTAAAAAAAAATAGAAATTAAAAAAATCAGGATCAAATCTGATAGGAAGAAAAATTAAAGAGGGATGAAATCTTAAAAAAAATTAATTTTAAAAAGTATCGCAAATAAAATAAATAACAATTAAAAGAAATGGATGAAATTTGAAAGATGAAAAAAATGGAGAATGAAATAAAAAAAATCTAATTTATAAATAATTTTAAATAAAACAAATAGTAATCAAATGAAAATAGACCAAATCTAAATGAAAAACAAATTAAATGATTGTTTTAAAAATTTAGAGCGTCAGGTATGGAAACCAAGAAAGAGAGAGTAAAAAGGAAAGCAAATGCAGCAGGAGCAGCCGCGATGATTCGAATGCTGCCTTGAAAGCCATTGTTTGGCAGTTGCATGCCCCATCACATGCCGCTCGAAAGGCACAGGTGTGTCTTACATGCCGACTCATTTGTTTTTTAAATAATATTTATACTTATTTAATAACCAGATTGCCCCCTTGCCAACTCGATTATAACCAAAAAAATAAATATGAAAATACGGAAAAAGCCCTTGTATGCCGGTTAAAAAAATTGCTTTTAATAGTAATTGAATCATTTTACTATGCTTTAGAAAGCGAAAATATAAAAAAGCTCTTAAATGTCAATTTAGTTTTTTTGTTGTTTTCTAAATTAATTTAATTATTATACTATATTTAAAAAATATTAAGTAACCGATTTATCAATGGGTGATTAAAAAAAAAAAGACTATTATCACCAAGAACAAGTTTAATGATTTGTCTTTGAAAGACAAAATAATTATCGTTGTTGTAATCTATAATTATTTGTACAAAATTACCTGTGTCTTGGTACCGAGTGAAAATTTCCACCCTTTTATGTTTTAGAGGATTTGTTGGACTAATTATACAATAGTAGATTAACTGAATATTATATTTAATGTCTATACAAAGTCCACCAACCATCGACCTCCACGCTTAAATTTGGTAAGTAATAAATTGACTGAATATTATATTTAACCCAGGAGTTAATAAATAAATAAAAGTACACGCACTAGCAGAGCGTAGAAAACTCAAGATATCAACTGTAAAGAAGAATAGCTGAGAGATAATTATGGTTTGGTAATTCGAAGGGCAAATCTGATTTAATCATGATGCTCGTGGTTACTCAAATAATCTTGACTTGGAAGCCATTCAACAATAAGCCCAGTGAGGCATAGAGGAGGGAGAAGTGGGGCTCAGGGAAGAGAGACCACCTTGCTTGGACGATCATGACACTTGCTTTTGAGCGAAGAAGTCTCATCATTTCTGTTGACTTTGATCATAGAATCTTAAATATTTTCCATGTGAACAGGCGATGGTATTTGCTCTGATGGCCGCTTCAGGAAGACCTTGGACTTTCTGCTGTCTTGACTGGGTCTCTCTCTCTCTCTCTCTCTCTCTGCTACATCGTTTTCTCCTATTAATTATGGGTGCCCTCCATCTTCAAACTCATTCTTCCTTGTTTCTATGGAATTATGAAGCCAGTTTACGAGTTTTTTCTAGTCTAAACCTGTTACTACGAGTTTCCGACTAATCCAGTCGAATGTCAAATAATCCACCAAAAATTAAAACTTTTTTAGTGATGATATGCTCAATTCAAAGACTCCAATTCAAGATACAAGCAAGTCAATTGAGGAGTTGTTAATAGAATACTTGCCACCATCGTAAGACTATTTTATTTTTAATTAAATTAATAATTACATAAGTTTCCAGTGACTTTAATCGAATTTGTAATTATTAAAAAACAAATTCAAAATCTAAGTAGATTGAGTAAGTTATTTTGTTGAAGGCTAGGTTACACTTGCAACTAACCCACCAAGAATCATAAGCTGTAAGGAGTTGCTATGAAGAAGAGAGAGACGAAGCGCGGAAGCGCAGGAGATGTTGAACGCTTGAGAACTTTCCCTCCCTCGCTGCAAAGGAAGGCCACAATGCAATCGCTCGTTAACCTGATGGATGCTCCAGAACTGGGAATTCAAATTGAAGATTCTTACGAAATTAAATTTTTGTAGGTCTTGGTCAACCAGTAGCCACCGTGTGTTCTAATCTGTTGACCTGCTCCAATACTATCACTACAACTAGGAGCAACATCAACGGCTGAGGCTTCCATTTTGTCCCCCCCGACATCAGCATCAACAGGGAATTAAATTCATGCAAGTGTTTGGTTTTTTACTATGATTATCCAAGAAAGAGAGAGGGACTCGCCAGTAAAAAGAAATTAAAATTTAAATGGAGAAAAGGGTTGGTAAGTCGTGGATGATTGCTTGATGAGGCGTGTATTCATGGCAGTAATTGATAATTTCCGCCGCAAAAAATAAAAAGTCATCTTTTTGGGAATAGATAAAAAAAATAAAATAAAAAAACCATCGATGAATAGTCACATACTTATAATATACTGGGGATATAATAAGTGTCATTAAATTAGATATTTCAAAAAACAAAAAAAAGAGACCACTTTTCTCCCCCTTCTTCCACTGGACAACCACCCTCCTCCTCCTCCAACACCACCAGAACAACACACCGTTTCTCTCTGTCTCTCCCTCTTTCTGTTAATTTCGAACGAGAAGAAAATAGCATGGGGAACTGTAACACCTGCGTAAGACCAGACACCTCACCAGAAGACACCGAAACACACCAAACCAAAACCAAGAAACCAAAAAAGTCAAATCCTTACTCAGAAGACTTCCCCCACCACCAAACCACCACCAACAACCGATCCTCACCTGCTCCGATCCGGGTTCTAAAAGACTCATCTGTCCCACTTAGCCACCGCCCACGAATCTCCGACAAGTACATACTCGGCCGTGAACTGGGCCGTGGAGAATTCGGCATCACATATCTGTGTACGGACAGAGAGAATAAAGAAGCATTAGCATGCAAGTCAATTTCGAAGAGGAAATTGAGGACCGCTGTGGACATAGAGGATGTCAGGAGAGAAGTGGCAATCATGTCTACTTTGCCTGAGCATCCAAATATTGTCAAATTGAAAGCTACTTATGAGGATTATGAAAATGTGCATTTGGTTATGGAGTTGTGTGAAGGAGGTGAGCTTTTTGATAGGATAGTGGCTAGAGGGCATTATAGTGAGAGAGCTGCGGCGCATGTTGCCAGAACCGTTGCTGAAGTTGTTAGGATGTGTCATGCTAACGGGGTTATGCATAGAGATTTGAAGCCTGAGAACTTTTTGTTTGCTAATAAGAAGGAGAATTCTGCTCTTAAGGCTATTGATTTTGGCTTGTCGGTGTTCTTTAAGCCAGGTATGCTGCGGATATATATATATATATTTTTAGGGGGTGTGGGGGAGGGGCGGGGTTAGATTTGGAGTCTTGATGGGGTTCTGGTTAGCTGGAAAATCTTGTTGTTTAATTTTGATTCCGAGATTTGGTGTCTCTGTGGGAGTTTTCGTTAACTGGAAAAATTTGTTCTTGGACGTGGAAATTTTGTGTGTTCTCTAGAGCAATATTGCTTTTAGATCATTGTTTAAGTTTTATTTTTTGTTTTCGTTAACAGTTTTGATTTGCTAGTGAGTTTTTGTTCTTTTTGGATGATTATTTATTTACTTGTTCCTGTGAGTTAAATTTGAACTTTTCATTTTTTTGTGACAGAGGAGAGGTTTTCAGAGATAGTGGGGAGTCCATATTATATGGCACCAGAAGTGTTGAAGAGGAATTATGGACCGGAGGTTGATGTGTGGAGTGCCGGAGTTATTCTTTATATTTTGTTATGTGGGGTTCCTCCATTTTGGGCAGGTACGTCTGTCACTTGACCTAGTTATTGTTGATGAGCATGGTGATAAGAATGTTTTGGGATTGGATGGCATCAGATTTTGATTTCTTTTTTCTTTTGATTTCTTGTGGCAGAGACCGAGCAGGGTGTTGCTCTTGCGATTTTGAGAGGGGTGATTGATTTTAAGAGGGAACCTTGGCCCCAAATTTCTGAGAGTGCTAAAAGTCTTGTTCGGCAGATGTTGGAGCCAGATCCGAGAAAGCGCTTAAATGCTCAACAGGTTCTTGGTATGTCCTTTTACAGCTTGTTAAATTGGGATTTCCTGTTTTCTTTCTGGTGGCATCATGTTAGGGAAGTGATGGTTCCAGAAGCCTTAAACAGTGGAAATTGCTGGGGGCATTGTGGGATTAGTTGTATCTGAGAGATGATATAGGTTTCTCATCTTCACTTTCTAAATTATATTATTTTATTCAGAGGATAACAGAACGTTTGTTATATTGCTGTCAGTGGTTTCAGATAGTTCTAGACATTTAACAAACAAGGATTTAGTACCATTTCAATCTTGTTCTGACCACAAATACTAGGTCTTCCTTCCTTTCATTTTTTTTAGATGAATGGAGGTTTGGGATCTAGTTTTGGACAACTCAATGGCCAAAATGCAGTATTTCTATGCTACCAAACTTCCTGTCCAACACTGAAATGCTGACAAGTTTACCGAA